>CERN01056484.1_pt1 | contig 145581 bp, 133 predicted proteins | sample 530761 | NCBI WGS metagenome assembly CERN01 (sample SAMEA2620947, study PRJEB7988) | marine metagenome | isolation source: saline water (ENVO:00002010), including | reverse complement strand
AGCAGTGGACGTAATCATCGCGGCGAATTTCAACAGGCTGCTAGGTCCGTCCTTGGTAAATGCCGGCGTATTGTGCCGCCTTTGCGCGAAATACTAACCCACAGCAGCCAGGCAGCAGCGAAAATCGCAACAAGACGCGGAAGGGGCTTGTTGTCAGTCGGTGGCGCCATTGTGTTCGACAGCGCTGCCTGGCGAGAGAATTATTGGCGTTACGCGCGGGCTCTTGCCCATAAAGAAAGGATTGGGGCGAGCCTTGCCGGTCAGTTTCCACAACAGCATCCGCAACAGCAACTTGCGCATGTATACCTGGCCTGGCGCGGTCTTGACACTGTCTCTGGGGATCTCTGCCGTGGCACCCTTGAGGTTGACTCGTGCGCGCACGGGTCCGATCTTTTGCTCGGCAAAGGGGTCACTGATAAAACTGTGAATCAACCCGACCAGTGGAACCCCGGGTCCGAGCGTATTGCCGATTGGCGTGTTGCAGCAGCCTGCATACCAGCGGTACAGCCCCTTGGAGCTAAGACGCAGGCAGCGGATCTGGTCATGCCCCTGATGAATCTGCAGCCTCGCTGGCGGCAACTGATAAATATCCGTGCCGCCCTGGGCGTCCAGCACGCGCTCGGCAGCATTGAGTGCATGGGCAAATGCCTGACAGTCCCGGCAGTAACAGACCACACGGGTACCATCGACAGGGTAGACCCGGATTGCGCGGCCCCTGACGGTACCGCATTGACACTGTAGCGCCAGGTTATCCATAGGCCTTATTCCTCTGTTGTGAGCGCTACCCGCAGACCTGCCTGCCTAAACAAGCTGGGCGGCTTCTGTGATTTGGGCCTGAGCCCTGAGATAACGGGTCGCCTCGTTACCGGGCAGCGGCTTGCTGAACAGGTAGCCCTGAAACAGGTCACAGTCCATGGCTGCCAGAATCTGTTTTTGCTCTATGGTTTCTACGCCTTCGGCCACGACCGACAATCCGAGCTTGTGCGCCAGAGCAATAATGCCCGCACACAGATCAGCCTCACGAGGGTCAGTAGCAATCTGCTGGATGAAGCTGCGATCGAGTTTGATCCGGTTTACCGGTAAACGCTTGAGGTAGGCCATCGATGAATAACCTGTTCCGAAGTCATCAATCGAGAGAGTGATGCCCAGATTGCGCAGCCGCTGCAGGTGCACGATGGCCTCTTCCGGATCGTTGAGCATCATCGATTCGGTCACTTCCATGTGGATCATGTCCGCACCGATACGGTACCGCTCCAGGAATCCAGCCACACGATCGACCAGGGTCCTCTCGACCAGTTGTGCAGGAGACAGATTTACCGCAATCGAGATTGCCAGCCCCTCGCGCGCCCAATTGGCAACCTGCTCGCATGCTCGATCAATAACCCAGTCGCCGATCTGAACAATCAAACCAAGTTGTTCGGCCAGCGGAATAAACCGGTCAGGTGCCATCATGCCGTAGCCAGGACGATCCCAGCGAATCAGTGCCTCTACACCGACGGTCTGACCATTGCGGGCCGATATTTTGGGCTGGTAGTAAAGTTCAAACTGATTGGCCGCGAGCGCCGCACGCAGGTCCCGCTCCAGATCCAGTCGCTCACTGACCGCAGCTCCCAGCGAGGATGAATACAAGCACCAGCGATCCCGGCCCAGCTCCTTGGCGTGATACATGGCCGATTCGGCGTTTGCCAGCAGCGCCTGAGCGTGATCAGCGTCTTCGGGATACAGGCTGACGCCCAGACTCGCCGTCAGGTGAAAGGGTTGGTTATTGAGCACATAGGGCATGCCGATCAGCAGCCGAATACGCTCGGCCATTGAGGCTGCGTCGCCGGCCCCGGCGGCCAGGTTCGGCAGGACCACGACAAAGGTGTTGCCCACCAGACGGGCCGGGTGTCCATTCAGCCAATTGGCCGTCTCCAGACGCTGTGCTGTCTGCCGCAGAATGTCGTCGCCGGCAGCGTGGCCAAGGGTGTTGTTCAGGTATTTGAACTGATCCAGATTGAGCATGATCACGGCCAGGGTATCTGCGCGCTGGTCGGCAGCACTGATCTTGCGGTTCAAAATGTCTTCAAGTGCATCGCGATTGAACAGTCCGGTCAGCGGATCGATGGTTTTGGCCAGGGCGATATCCTGGCGCAACGTCAGCAATTCCGTGATGTCCGATGAAAAGCCTATCAATGCATTGGGGTGTCCCGGCAGACTGATTGGCATCTTGACTGACCAGAAGTGCCTGGCAGCGCCACTGGGGTCAAGCAACACTTCCTCGCTGGCCTGGCGTTGTTGCGAGTCGAGCACCCGGCGATCGAGCTTCATCAGCCGTTCGGCGACTTCAGGTCCGTGAATATCGATATCGTTCAAACCGATTACATCGTCGTTATTCTGCCCGTAGAGCGAGGAAACCTGCTGATTGGCATACAAGTAGGTGCCATCCGCTCCCTTGACATAAATATAGGCGTCGACGTTGGACAGAATGGTGTTTAGCAGTCGGTTGTGACGGATGGCGTCGGAGGTGTTGGCGTAGATATTGTCGAGTTCCGATGAAATGCCACTGAGCCCGATAATGTTGTTGCTGGCGTCGCGGATCGGAACCTTGATGGTCCAGAACGATCGCGGCCTGCTTTCATGCAGGAGAAGCATTTGCTCCTCCTCGTGAACTTCTGCCCCGTATTCGATTACATGGCGATCATTGCGAACCAGGCCCGCCGACAGAGATATATCCATGAAGGTGCTATCGTCATGACCCAAAATGTCTTCCAGGGGGCGCTGGTAAAGATCGCATACCGCCTTGTTGACATACAGGTATCGGCCGCTGCGGTCCTTGGCGTAAACATAGGCACCCACTGCATCGAACAGGGAGTGCAGCTTTATGGTGGTATCTTCACCAAGGCCAGATTCCGCTTTCATGGACGTGTCTCTGAGATATGACGGAGATTTCCGTTTCCAATCAAAATGGTTCAGGCCCCACGCCATGTCAATATCCGGCTGGAGGAAATACCCTGCTGGCCTGGCGCCGCATGCATTGGCATAAAGCAGTTGACCATGATCAGTTTGTCGGTCATAGGTGCGTATTAGAATGTACCAGTGACAGTCAGATAAAATGTCACGAGCAAACGTAGGGACCGGTCACAAGGGGGCTGATTTGCAGAGCAAGGATCGGATTGAGCGTAACGCACATGCATTGGCCAGTGTTGACCGCGGGGCGTTTGTCCTCGGTGATGGGGAGCATCGGGTATCCGGCAGGGGAATTCCGCCGGAAAAAACGGTCGCGCAGATTCTTGAGATATGTCATCTCGGCCCGGATGCCAGGGTACTGCATCTGGGCTCGGGTTCTGGCTATCTCACTGCGGTGCTGGCCATGCTGGCCAAAGAGGTCATAGCAGTTGAGCGGCTGCAGAAACTGGCGGACTTTTCTCGCCAGACGCTTGCTGCCCAGGGGCTGACGAACGTAACAGTCCGTTGCGCCGATGCCAGCCTGGGGGCTGCGGATCTGGCCCCATTCGACCTGATCGTAGTTTCCACACCCAAGATTACCACTCGAGAACCGCTCTGGGACCAACTGGCATTACGCGGCGAATTCATCTGCGTCGAGATCGGTGACGCCTCACGCCAGATGCTGGTGAAATACATCAATCGCGGCAACAAGCGCATAGCGCGCAGCAAACATGGCTATGTCGAGTTTGTTACCAACGGCGATGACATTTACGTCGAACTGGGCTTTGTGTCGCCAGACATGCTGCGCGAGGCGCGAGCCCAGGCCGCCCGCAATCGTACCCTGTTGGTTGACGAGATCAGCCGCCTGCAGAATCTGGACGCGCAAAAACTGTATAGAGCGCTGTCGGAACGCTATGGCCTGCCACTGCTCAGTGCCAGCGAGGTCATGGCCCGGATTGATCCGCAACTGCATGCCAACATCTCACGCGCCTACCTGAGTCACGAGCACATCATTCCAATCAAGTCCGATGGCAAGACGGTAATAGTGGCTTGCCGTGACCCTAATGCGTCGATGGATGAAGTCCAGCAACTGTTCCCTGGCCTGAAGATTGACCGGGTTCTGGTCACGCCGGTTGATTACCGGCGCATCTGGGGAGCGCTTGAGCGCGGTGGAAAAACCCTCGACCGTATCGACGAAACGACAGTAAAGAGCGGCGACAGCGACCTGCTTGCCTCCCAAGGTGAGAACAGCGAAGCCAAACTGGTCAATTTGTATGAGGCGTTACTGCTGGACGCCGTTGCAGACCGGGCCAGTGATATCCATCTGGAGCGATATGGTGCCGATGTTCGTGTGCGGCTGCGTGTCGATGGCGAGCTGCGCGATCTTAATCACTACTACATCACGCCGACCGAGTATGCCGGGCTGATCAACGTGATCAAACTGCGCTCCGAGCTGAACATCGCCGAGCGGCGACTGCCGCAGGGCGGGCGTTCCCAAGCGCGGGTGGGCGACGCGCGCTTCGATCTGCGCGTTCAGGTTCAGCCGTCGCTGCATGGCGAGCACGTTGTAATCCGTCTGCTGCCACAGAACTCCTCGCTGATCAGCATCGAGAAACTGGGGATGCAGGAGCATATCGCCAACGCGTATCGCCGCCTGCTGCGTAACCCTGCCGGCCTGGTGCTGGTAGTCGGCCCGACCGGTTCGGGCAAGACCACGACCCTCAATGCCGGCCTGCAGTTGCTGGCTGAGGATACGACGCGCAAGGTAATCACGGTTGAGGATCCGATCGAGTACTCCATCGACCGCATTCAGCAAACCCGGGTACGCCCTGACATCGGCTTCAATTTCGCTGACGCCATGCGCTCGTTCGTACGCCAGGACCCGGACGTCATTCTGGTCGGCGAGATTCGCGACCATGAAACCGCGCTTGAAGCTATTCGTGCATCCCAGACTGGCCACGTGGTGCTGTCGACCCTTCACTGTAACGACGCGGTAGATGCGGTGCAGCGCCTGTTCGATCTCAACGTCCATCCGAACTCGCTGGCCAGTGAGCTGCTGGCGGTTATTGCCCAACGACTGGCCAAACGGGTTTGCGAGCACTGCAAGATCGAGGATGACCCTGACCCGGAGATTCTCAAGGAGCTGTTTCCGAAGGCAATCCCTCGGAGTTTTCGCTGCTATCGCGGCAAGGGATGTCCACAGTGCAATGGCACCGGCACCCGTGGCCGGGTCGGGGTTATCGAGTATCTGCAGTTCAACGGTGAGTTGCGCAATGCGGTATCTCGCCATACGCCGGTCGGCGAATTGCGTGCGCTGGCCCTCGATTCGGGCCTGTACACGATGCGTGACAGCGCCCTGGATCACGTTATCCAGGGCAATATTCCGCTCAGAGAGTTGCCGCGTATCCTGCCACAGGAACGCATGGCACCGGAAAAACGCGGTCAATGGAAGGCCTGAGGAGAATGGACATGAAAGACAAGGCTATCCAGCGGCCGGCCGCCGAAGACCGCTTTCACGATCAATTGGTCATGCTGCAGCAGGAGGATCACGGGCCGGTCCCACCAGGCTGGCTGCTGTCGCCAACCGCCATCGAGCACTTTGTGCTCGGCAACGAGGCACTGGGTATCGAGCGCAAGTTTGTTGCGCCGCGCGAGATGGTCAGTCGGGTAATCGTGTCACTGGCCACCAACCGGGGCGCCATGCTGATCGGTGAGCCGGGTACCGCCAAGTCCTGGCTGTCGGAGCTGATCGCCTGCGGTGTCTCTGGCCAATCACGGCTGACCATTCAGGGCGGCACCATTTCCCACTATCGACAACTGATCTACGACTGGAATACCAGCTTGCTGGACAAGCTCGGGCCGTGTCGCGAGGCGCTGATTCCCGGCCCGCTGTTTATCGGTATGGAGCAGGGCAAGCTGGTTCGCTTCGAGGAGCTGGCCCGCTGCCCGCAGCTGGTTCAGGATGCACTGCTGTCGATTCTGTCCGAGCGTCAGCTGCAGATTCCTGAACTGCAGGGCGAGGATGGCGTGCTCTATGCCCGGGAAGGGTTTAACGTCATTGCAACTTCAAACTCGCTGGACCGTGGCCTGTTTGATATGAGTGCGGCGCTCAAGCGCCGGCTGAACTTTGAAACCATTGAGCCGATTGACGATATCGACGCAGAAATGGATATCGTGCTGCGCGAGGCAACCATGCTGGCGCGCCAGTCGGGTGTAGATATGGCACCTGACCATTCCATTGTGGAGATGCTGGTTACCATCTTTCATGAACTGCGCAGTGGTCAGACGCTGAGCGGGCGCAGTACCGACCGGCTTGCGGCGGCGGTCATGTCAACGGCAGAAGCGGTAGCGGTAGCGCATGCGCTGATGGTCTACGCCTGGTACTACCGGGACGGCAAGATGGCGCCGGAAGACCTGTTGCACTTCATGATCGGTGCGGCGCTGAAAGACAACCCGCAGGATCGGCGTCGGGTCGGCCACTACTTCGATACCGAGGTAAGCAGCAAACCCGGCGAACATTGGCAGCAACTGTACCGGCACCGCCAGCTGCTCGCGTAATATATTGGGCCACTACGCCGCAGGCAGGTGCAAAGCAGGCCTGCGGCGTAAGTGATCCTTCAGGCCAGCTGCGCCCAGAGGTCATACTCGTCGGCGTCGGTGACTACAACGCTGACGATATCGCCCGGCTTGAGGTCTTCGTCGGTGTCCAGGTACACGTTACCGTCGATCTCCGGCGCATCGGCCATCGAGCGGCCGATAGGGCCTTCGTCGTCAACTTCATCGATGATGACCTGTATGGTCTTGCCGATCTTCTGCTGCAAGCGTGCAGAGGAGATCGCCTGCTGGTGCGCCATGAAACGCTCCCAGCGATCCTGCTGCACATCCTCCGGAATCGCTTCCAGCCCCAGATCATTGGCCGGCGCGCCTTCGACCGGGGAGTACTTGAAGCAGCCAACGCGATCGAGCTGCGCTTCGGTCAGCCAGTCCAGCAGGTACTGGAAGTCTTCCTCGGTTTCGCCCGGGAAGCCAACGATAAAGGTTGAGCGGATAGTGAGCTCGGGGCATATCTCGCGCCATTTCTTGATCCGCGCGAGGGTCTTGTCTTCAAATGCCGGGCGCTTCATGGCCTTGAGTACGGTCGGGCTGGCGTGCTGGAACGGGATGTCCAGATACGGCAGGATCTTGCCCTCGGCCATCAGCGGGATCAGCTCATCCACGTGCGGGTACGGGTAGACGTAGTGCAGACGCACCCAGATACCCAGTTCACTGAGCGCTTCGCACATTTCGGTCATGCGCGACTTGACCGGGCGACCGTTCCAGAAGCCGGTGCGGTACTTGATGTCGACACCATAGGCGCTGGTGTCCTGGGAGATGACCAGCACCTCCTTGACACCGGCTTTGGCCAGACGCTCGGCTTCGCTCAGCACTTCACCCACCGGACGGCTGACCAGCTTGCCGCGCATGGATGGGATGATGCAGAAGCTGCAGCTGTGGTTGCAGCCCTCGGAAATCTTCAGGTAGGCATAATGGCGGGGAGTCAGCTTGACGCCCTGTGGCGGTACCAGGTCGATCAGCGGATTGTGATCCTGTTTCGGTGGCACGACTTCATGCACCGCATTGACTACCTGCTCATACTGCTGAGGACCGGTGACGGCGAGCACACTCGGGTGCACGTCACGGATCGCGCTTTCTTCGACGCCCATGCAACCGGTGACGATAACGCGACCGTTCTCGGCGATGGCCTCGCCAATAGCGTCCAGCGATTCGGCCTTGGCGGTATCGATAAAACCGCAGGTGTTGACCACCACCACATCAGCGTCTTCGTAGGTGGGGACCACCTGATAACCTTCGGTGCGCAGCTGGGTCAGAATGCGCTCGGAATCGACCAATGCCTTCGGGCAGCCGAGTGAAACAAAGCCAACTTTGGGGGCGTTGGACGGGGTGGACATCAGGGACCTCACGGAAAACGTTGGCAGCAACTGCCTGTCGTTGGAAACCGCGTAGTTTATCCGCCCGAAAGTTAGGCTGCCAGCCTTGCGTTGATCTCAACCTGCTATAGCCGACGGGCTGCTTGGCGGCAGCTTCACTACCGCGACAGAGTTGGCCGGGCAATGTGCTGTGGCCTGTTCCCGTGGATCAAAGGGCCGGTGCTGGAGCAGCTTGGCAGGGTGCCGGGAGTCCTTGGTAAGGGGCATAGCATGAGCCCGCCGCGTCGACCCTCCAGCCTGGGGCGATTTTGCTGGAGGGCCTGGTGGAGCTATTTAGCGCGATCACCATCGTGACTCAGCGCTCGATGATCTCCTCGACATCCTGCTGCTGCATCTGCCGATCGCGATTGGTCGCATCTTCAAATTCGATCATGCCGGTTTCGTCGTCAATCTCCGGCTTGTCTTCAGCTTCCATGATCTGGCCATCAGTAGTGCGAACCAGATAGTCATTACCGCAACCGGCAAGAATGAACAGGCCCAGCAGGCCAAGGGTAAGCACTTTCCAGTGTTTCATCGGTGGTTCCTCCTTCAGTAAACACATTGGCTGTGACCGGGGGAGGTGCGAGGGGTTCAGAATGAACCTGGAGGCTGTGACCTGGATCACGGCGCCAGAACGGCGCCGCTTGCTGGAAAACGTCAGGCGGCCTGCTGACGCTGAAGTTGGCGACGAATGAAATCGATCGTCGTGTCCGGCTGGGTGATTGGCAGCATGTGCCCACCGTCGATTAGCTCCAGCTCCACGATCGACAACCGGTCGGACAGAGCCTGCCCCTGTTCCTGCGGGTCAAGAATGCGGTCGTGGCGGCCATACAGCACCCCGATGGGAAGACTCAGATCGTCATAGCGCATCTGCATCAGCGGCATCACACTTTCCAGCGCGTTCATATCGCTCGAGGCTGCGATGAAGTGGCTGGGACGCAGGCCGAGCAGGCCGCCACCGCGGATCGGGAAGTCCGCAGGAACGGCTTCGGGACCGAACACAATATCCATAACCTGCTCGCGTTTGCGGATGGACAAGGGCACGGCAAGCGTCCAGCCGACCAGCGCGCGCAGCCAGGGCTGGCGTATCGAAAACGCCGCAAAGGCAGCCGAAACCTTGCTTGGCATGTGGGTCAGCGGTGCGACCAGCGCCAGACCACTTACCTTGTCGGGATGACGCAGCGCCGTTGCCAGCGAAACAGCACCTCCCAGCGAGTGACCGACCAGCAAGGGCTTGCCCAGATGCAGCGCATCGATAACCCCGGCTACCACATCGGCCTGCACCGCAAGCGAGGCGGACGAGCGGGCAGGGCGGATCGAATAGCCACTACCCGGACGGTCAATGGCGATCACCCGGTGCGTTTTGGCCAGCTCGCTGATGACCCCATAACCGAAGTTTTGCGCCACGCCGCTGAGCCCGTGGATCAGCAAAATGGAATCGGGACCACTGCCTTGCTCGATGTAATGGATCCGATTTCCCATCACGGTAATGAAACTGCCTTCTGGCGGCATCCCCAGCTCTACGCGCTTGGCAATGAACAGGGTGTAGAGGTACAACCCGGCAATCCCCAGCAACAGCACGATCAGCACAATACTGAACAGATAATTCACGTTGATCTCCTCGTATGATCCGTCACGCGTCGCTGTCGGCCAGCCCTGGCAGCAGGCGCCAGTAGTTGACCGGCATAAGACGCTCCAGCCATGACAGGATGCGGGCGTCGTTGCCAACAATAACCCGTGGCTTGTTGCGCTCGATGCCCCTGAGAATAATTTGTGCCGCCTTGGGCGGTGGCATGCGCAGCAGTCGGTTGGCACGCGCCAGTTTCCTCTGCTTCTCTGCGTCACTTTCACTGTCAGGAGAGCGGGCACTGGTCGCGATAGCAGTGGCGACGCCTCCCGGGTGCACCACGGTGACGCCAACATTGGTGTTGGTCAGCTCCAGTCTCAAGGCGTTGGAGAATCCGCGTACCGCAAACTTGCTCGCACAGTACGCGGTCTGGCCGGCGGGGGTAATGAGCCCGAACAGGCTGGAGATATTCACGATACGTGCCTCAGGCCGCTGTCGGAGCAGCGGCAGAAATGCCCGGCACAGGGTTACTACCGCGTCAAAATTGATCGACATCAGCCAGTCGAAGTTCTCCTCGCTGACCTGATCGAAGGTGCCGCCCAGGGCGACGCCGGCGTTATTGATCAGCAGATCAACACTGCCATGCTCTGCAACGACCGCTGACGGTAATGCGGCAACGGCTGACCGGTCCGATACATCTGTCGGATGCTCGCTGACCCTGGCACCAAGCGCCCGAGCCTGTGTCGCGGTTTCCGCCAGCGAATCGGGGTTGAGGTCCACGAGTGCCAGATGGCAACCACTACGGGCCAGCGCCACTGCCAGAGCCCGGCCGATTCCGCTGCCGGCGCCTGTCAGTACTGCTACACAATCCTTGATCTGCATGTTGTCTGTTTTCCTTGTTATTGAAACTGCATCACGCCGTCGTCGATACGGCCGTACTGAATGGTCAGCTTGTCTTTCAGGTAGCTTTGATGCACCTGCCAGGGCGCACGATCCCCCTGTTTGGGCAGCACATTGGCAGCGCGCTGAACGTAACCGGAAGTGAAGTCCAGGAAGGGTTGCTCCTGCACCGACGGGTCGCGGCGGACAACGGCGGTACGGTAGTGGTGCTTGTCCATATAGCGCAGTAGGCGGCAGGCGTAGTTGGCAGTCAGCTCGGCTTTCAGCGTCCAGGAAGCATTGGTGTAGCCAAAGGTCACTATCATATTGGGTACGTCACTGAGCATCATGCCCTTGTAGGACATGCGTTCATTGAAGCGCATCGGCTGCCCGTCAACACACACAGTCACATCGCCAAGGGCGTTCACCTTGAGCCCGGTCGCAGTCACGATGATGTCGGCCTCCAGCTCTTCACCAGAACTCAGGCGGATGCCATTCTCGGTGAAGCTGTCGATGGTATCGGTCACGACGCTGGCGCGACCGGCGCGTACGTCGCGGAACAGGTCGCCATCGGGTACCGCGCAGACACGCTGATCCCACGGCTTGTAATCCGGGGTGAAGTGCTTCATGTCGACGTCGCCAATCTGCGTCTTGACCATGTGCAGCACTCGTTCCTTGAACTGCTCCGGTCGGCTGCGGGCGATACGGTAGAAGAACTGGGTGAGGAACACGTTCTTCCATCGCGTCAATGAGTGCGCAGCCTGCAGTGGCAGCCATTTCTGCAGCGTCTGGGCGATGCCATCTCGTTGCGGACGGGTGACAACATAGCTGGGGGTGCGCTGCAGCATGGTTACGTGGGCAGCCTTCGCCGTCATCGAGGGAACCAGAGTAACTGCCGTTGCACCACTACCGATAACCACCACACGCTTGCCAGTGTAATCAAGGTCTTCAGGCCAGAACTGCGGATGAATGATCTGCCCCTTGAATGCCTCTTCGTTTGGAAATGCAGGGCGGTAGCCTTCGTCGTAGCTGTAATAGCCGGAGCAAGAGAACAGGAAACGTGCCTGGTAATGCTCCTCTTGCTCATTACCCTCTGCGTCGGTAAGCAACGCGACCACATCCCACCGCCCATGTTCGCTGGACCAGTTGGCGGATACCACGCGACGCTGGAAGCGAATGTTATGAATGGCGCCCGAGTCTTCGGCAATTTCCTCGATATAGCGCTTGATGTCCGCGCCGTCGGCGATGGACTTGCGGTTGGCCCAGGGCTTGTAACTGTAGCTGAGGGTATACATGTCCGAATCGGAGCGGATGCCAGGGTAGCGGAACAGATCCCAGGTTCCGCCGATCGCCGCGCGGCGCTCCAGTATCAGATAGCGCTTGTCGGGGCATTGACTGCTCAGTGCATGTGCGGCGCCGATGCCCGACAGGCCTGCGCCGATGATAAGAACATCCAGTGGTACAGGTTCAAATGCATATTGTTCTTGTGTCATTGTGGTATCCCGTCACGTGGGTAGTGGTGACAATCTAGATTGTCATATACTCTTTGGCAATCCCCGTTGTCAGAATTCACCGAATGAATACAGCTACCTCAGTCAAACGCCGCTATCGTGGCTCCTCAACCGAAGAGCGCAGGGCGCAGCGCCGGCAGCAATTGATCGACGCCGCAACACGTATTTACGGCGAACACGGATACCGGCACTCCGGCGTCAAGCAGGTTTGTGACGCCGCAGGGTTGACCCAGCGCTATTTTTACGAGTCCTTCGGGCACAGTGACGAGTTGCTGATTGCCTGCTATGAACAGACAGCACGCAAGGTCCGCGAGCTGAATATGGCTGCAGCCGAAGCTGCCGGAGATGACCGTTCGGCCCGCAGCCGGGCAATGCTGCAGGCGTACTTCACCTATCTGAGGGATCATCCCCAGGAGGCACGCCTGTTACTGGTCGACATTCGGGGCATTAGCCCGTCAGTTGATGAAGCCATAGACCGCTCCCTCAGAGCCAGTAGCCAGGATATGACCCGCGCACTGGCACAGCCCGGTCAGCACTTCGACGAGATGCTGCAGGCCGGTATTCTTGGCGGGGTGATTCATATTGCTCTGTACTGGATGGAAAGCGGCTACCGGCATTCGGTGGAAGCGGTCACCGAGACAGCACTCAAGCTGGGAGCATCGCTGCTGGAGTAGGGTTCGCCGGTTTTGCGCACCCGAGGCGGGGGCGTCAACCTGAAAAGCTCTGCAATGCGCCGACAGCATTCCGGCCAGGGCAAGCGAAGCATCTGACTCTATCTTCTCATGCAGCCATCTGCCGAAAGTATCGGTACTTGCTGGGACACCGCGGAGACGCTGCTCTTACTCCGTCCCACAGGCTGACGCAGAGTTGTCGTAGGCCGGTAAGCCAACGATTTCTCCGCCAGGGCAGTATCGGAGTTCGGACCGATATTCTTCCGTATGCCCTGAGATTCTGCAAAATAAAAAAAACCCCGCACGAGGCGGGGTTTTTTACGAGGCAGTTATCAGAGCTGAGCGACCGGGATGGACGCAGCGGCTTTCTGGTAGGACTCGATTTCGTTGAAGTTCATGTAGCGGTATACGTCGGCAGCCATGCTGTCGATCTGCGCGGCGTATTCCATGTACTCTTCAACAGTCGGCAGTTTGCCCAGGATCGATGCAACCGAGGCCAGCTCGGCAGACGCCAGGAACACATCTGCACCATCACCCAGACGGTTCGGGAAGTTCCGTGTGGAGGTGGAGACAACGGTCGACTTGGCAGCAACACGTGCCTGGTTACCCATGCACAGCGAGCAGCCCGGCATTTCCATGCGCGCACCGGCCTTGCCGTAGATGCCGTAGTAGCCTTCTTCGGTCAGCTGGTACTGGTCCATCTTGGTCGGCGGAGCCAGCCACAGACGGGTCGGGATAGCGCCCTTATTCTTCTCGAGCAGCTTGCCGGCAGCGCGGAAGTGGCCGATGTTGGTCATGCAGGAACCGATGAAGACTTCATCGATTTTCTGGCCGGCAACCTCAGACAGCAGACGGGCATCGTCCGGGTCGTTCGGTGCACACAGTACCGGCTCCTTGATGTCGGCCAGATCGATTTCGATCACGGCGGCATACTCGGCGTCAGCATCGGCAGCCATCAGGCTCGGGTTGGCCAGCCACTCTTCCATAGCCTTGGCGCGACGCTCCAGGGTACGCGGATCCTGATAGCCGTTGGCAATCATCCAGCGCAGCAGGACGATGTTGGACTTCAGGTACTCGGCAACCGACTCTTCGCTCAGCTTGATGGTACAGCCGGCAGCAGAGCGCTCGGCAGACGCATCAGACAACTCGAACGCTTGCTCGGCAGTCAGGTGATCCAGACCTTCGATCTCGAGAATACGGCCGGAGAAGATGTTCTTCTTGCCTTTCTTCTCGACAGTCAGCAGGCCTTGCTGAATGGCGTAGTAGGGGATGGCATGGACCAGGTCACGCAGGGTGATACCAGGCTGCATCTTGCCCTTGAAGCGAACCAGAACGGATTCCGGCATGTCCAGCGGCATAACGCCGGTAGCTGCTGCGAAGGCAACCAGACCGGAACCGGCCGGGAAGGAGATGCCCATCGGGAAACGGGTGTGAGAGTCACCACCGGTACCAACGGTATCAGGCAGCAGCATGCGGTTCAGCCAGCTGTGGATGATGCCGTCACCCGGACGCAGTGCAACACCGCCACGGTTGTGGATGAAGTCGGGCAGGGTGTGGTGAGTGGTCACGTCGATCGGCTTGGGATATGCCGCGGTATGACAGAACGACTGCATGACCAGATCGGCAGAGAAGCCCAGGCAAGCAAGGTCCTTCAGTTCGTCACGGGTCATCGGGCCAGTGGTGTCCTGGGAACCGACGGTAGTCATCTTCGGCTCGCAGTAGGTGCCGGGGCGGATGCCCTCAACGCCACAGGCCTTGCCGACCATCTTCTGTGCCAGGGTGTAACCCTTGCCAGTGTCAGCCGGCTGATCGGGCTTGCGGAACAGGTCGGAAGCGCCCAGACCCAGTTCAGTGCGGGCCTTCTCGGTCAGACCGCGGCCAATGATCAGCGGGATACGGCCACCAGCGCGAACTTCGTCCAGCAGCACCTGAGTCTTCAGTTCGAAGGTGGTGATGACTTCGTCGGTGCCGTGCTTGCAGACCTTGCCTTCGTAGGGATACACGTCAATGACGTCGCCCATGTTCAGGTCGGTGCAGTCGAACTCGATCGGCAGCGCGCCGGCGTCTTCCATTGTGTTGTAGAAGATCGGAGCGATCTTGGTGCCGAAGCAGAAGCCGCCAGCACGCTTGTTCGGAACGTAAGGAATGTCGTCGCCGAAGAACCACAGAACCGAGTTGGTTGCAGACTTACGGGAAGAGCCGGTACCAACAACGTCGCCTACATAGGCAACCGGGAAGCCCTTGGCCTTGGCTGCTTCGATCTGCTTCAGCGGGCCAACAACGCCCGGCTCGGTCGGCTCGATACCGTCACGGGCCATTTTCAGCATGGCCAGAGCGTGCAGCGGGATGTCGGGGCGGGACCAGGCATCCGGAGCCGGAGACAGGTCGTCGGTGTTGGTTTCGCCCGGCACCTTGAATACGGTGAGAGAAATCTTTTCGGCCACAGCAGGCTTGTTGACAAACCATTCGCCGTCAGCCCAGGACTGCAGTACCGCCTTGGCGTGAACGTTACCAGCCTTGGCTTTTTCGGCAACGTCATGGAAGGCATCAAACATCAGCAGGGTGTGCTTGAGTTGTTCGGCAGCAGTGGCGGCCAGTGCTGCGTCGTCCAGCAGCTCCACCAGAGTGGCGATGTTGTAACCGCCCTGCATGGTGCCCAACAGCTCAACTGCGCGCTCTTTGGTCAGCAGCGGCGAGGTGGCTTCGCCCTTGGCGATAGCGGAGAGGAAACCGGCCTTGACGTAGGCGGCTTCGTCTACGCCCGGCGGGACGCGATTGGTGAGCAGGTCAAGCAGAAACTCTTCTTCACCTGCCGGCGGGTTTTTCAGCAGATCAACCAGACCTGCAGTTTGTTCGGCGTTCAGCGGCTGAGGAACGACGCCCTGAGCAGCGCGCTCTTCAACGTGTTTGCGATAGGCTTCAAGCACAGTTATTACCCTCATCAGTCTGTTCCGATCGTGTCGGAACGGTCATCCTCTCGGACTCCGGGAAGCACTGAATAAGCATCTTGGACAAGGGAGTTATTCAGTGCTTCCCTAAAGTGTGGCGACAATAAGACTGTGACAGACGTCTACCCGTTCTGGTGGGGGGCAACCTGGGGTAACTGGTGGCAGATACGTAACGGGTTGCGGGCTGACGCCTGAAACACAGCCCTAACGGCGGGCCGATTCTACAGGATGCCGAACGTAAAGTTAAGTTGCAGCGCAGCTGTATCCCCACCGAGTCAATCAGCTGTTCCGGGTAGGGCCGGTCCTTTATCATGCGCATTTTAAGCGTTGGCAACTCGAGTCTATGGCGGATAAACCTCTTTACTACGAGAAAACACCCTGTATCGGTCTGTGTTCGACGGTATACGGCGATCAGGTGTGCCGGGGCTGCAAGCGATTCAGCCATGAGATTGTGGCCTGGAATCGATACGATGTGGCGGCGCGCAAGGCCGTCTGGCAGCGTCTTGAGCAGCTCCTTGATCAGGTTGTCTGGGCGCGGCTCGAGCTGGTCTCTACGCTTGAGCTGGATCAGGCGCTGGAGTGCTCCAGAGTGGCAGTGGATGCGGCGATGCCGCTCGGCGTCAAGGTGCAGCGTTGGCTGGCACGGGCGGGAGATCTGCCGCTTCAAACGGCTGGACTGAGACTGCGGGACCGGTGGGAAGGGCTCTCAACCCGGCAGCTCCGAGATGAGATAGATCAAACGTTTCTCGTCTTGTCGCAGGCCTATTACGACCGGCGTATGCCGCCGGTCGCATGATGCAGGGCTACTTTTCCAGCAACGCTTCCAGGTGCGCCAGAGTGTCTTCCGGCTTGAGCACCAGAATATCGCTGTCGAGCTGATCCAGCACCACTTCGGCAGTGTTGCCGATGAGCGCACCAGCCAGCCCCTTGCGGGCGATGGTGCCAATCACCGTAACGCTGGCACCCAGCTGGCCAGCAACCTGGGGGATTAGGAAGTCGGCCGGACCTTCTGCAATATGCAGGTGCGCCGAATCGATGCCGTACTGCGTTGTGTATTGGCCGGCCTTTTCCAGGTAGTCGGCGGCGATACGCTCCTTCAACTGGTAATCCGGATCTGCAGACGACAACATCGGGGCAGGGTGAGCGCTGACCAGATGCAGTTGGCCGCCGACCATCTCGGCAATGTCCGCTGCGTGACTGACGATGGTGTCGTGCAGCACGTGGTGCTGGTCGTCGTGATTACCGACATCGACCGCCGCCAGCACGTTGCCCTTCATCCAGCTGTCACCATTCTTGACCATCAGAACGGGGGCAGGGCAGTAGCGCAGAAGCTTCCAGTCATCCGGGGTCAGCAGCGCCTTGCGCAGCGGATTGTCGGGGCGGTGCTGCTTGACCACCAGATCGCAGCCCTCACGGGTAACCGCGCGACAAATGGTGTCGGTGAGGTTGTTGTGCCAGTCCTGGGTAACACTGCAGCGAATGCCCTTGGCATCCTGTTCCACTCGCAGGCGTGCCAGCAGATCGCTGTAGTCCTGGCGGTCCTCACAGACCAAAAGATGCAGTTCGCATTCAATAAAACCAGCGATGAGGCTGGCACGGGTCAGCGCAACCTGCTCCTGCTGGGATGGGTCGATAACTACTAGAATGCGTTTGACGGCTTGCATGCGGTTCTCCCTGTCTTGATTTTTTTTAACGCGTTTGAACGTTGACTTAAATGTAGCCGCTTTTCACCTGGCTTGTGTTGATCCAAGTCTATTCGGGCTGCTGATAGAGTCTCTCAGCAGGTATACTGCCGGGCGTTAAGAACTGACCTGTGACGGACACCATGCTGCCCGAAGAATTGCTCGCGTTTCTGCCTTGCCGAACCCCGGATGCCTGGATCGAACAGGCACTTAACCATCCCGAAGAGCTGCTGATCGACCACGCCAACTGTGAGAAGAAGGCCGCCTCAACTGCGTTGATGCTGATGTTTCGCTACGTCGACAAACCGGATCTGCTGCAAAAAATGTCCCGACTTGCGCGTGAGGAGTTGCGCCATTTCGAGCAGGTTACCAGCATCATGAACAAGCGCGGCATCAGCTATCGAGGGCTGTCTGCCAGCCAATATGCCCAGCGTCTGCGCCAGCACGTGCGCACTACCGAGCCAGGCAGGCTGGTCGATACCCTGATTGTCGGTGCGTTTATCGAGGCGCGGTCCTGTGAACGCTTTGCCAAGCTGGCACCGCATCTGGATGAGGAGCTGGGTGATTTCTATCGTTCGCTGCTCAAGTCGGAGGCCCGCCACTATCAGGACTACCTGCGCCTGGCGAAAAACTACGCCGGCGAACCTATTGACGAACATATTGCCCGCTTTGCCGCGGTTGAGCGTGACGCCATTTTCGCTGATGATGCCGACTTTCGGTTCCACAGTGGTGTTGCAGCCTGATCACCGAACTCAGACTGCGACGAAGAGTCTGTCGTGGTACCACATCCATTTCGGAGCAAGGGAATGAGCATGTCGAGGTTGTCGAGCCTGCAGCAATTTACCCGTCTATGTGCGCTTGGCGCCGGATTGCTGATTGGCGGTGATACGCTGGCAGCAGTCGAGAACAGCTGCGAGCGCATCGTCGCTACTGGCAATCCCGACTACCCCCCACTGGTTTGGGCGCCCGAAGGTGAAAAGGCGCTGACCGGTGTCGCCATTGAAATGTTGCAACTGGCGCTCAAAGACTCGGGGATCCGTATCGAAGTACTGGACCTGGGGTCACGAGCCAAGGCGCTGGAGGCGGTCGAGGCAGGGCAGGTTGACGTGATGGCTGGTCTGTACCTGTCGCGCGAGCGATTGCAGACCCTAGATTTCGTCTACCCGGCGATCATCGATGTGCCAAGCGTCATCTTCGTCCGGCGCGGCGCGGCGTTCCCCTACAGCGGCTGGCAAGACCTTCAGGGCCGCCGCGGGGCTGCGCAGCAGGGCAGCCGTTTCGGCCTGTCCTTCGACACCTATGCAGCAGACAATCTCGCGCTGGAGCGGTTGAGTACCGGTGAGGCGGCGTTGCGCAAGCTGCTGGACGGCAAGCTCGACTATGTAGTGCTTGAGCGTTATCAGGGGCTGGCTCTGGCCCAGCAGATGGGCGTTGATGCGCAGCTCGATACCCTTGAGGGCTCCTTTATCAACGCGCCGCTTTACCTCGCGGTCTCCCACAACTCGGTATGCAATTCACCGGCTCTGCGCTCTGCACTGGCCCTGGGCATGCAGGAGCTGGCTCAGCGAAACGAGGCGGGCAGGCTGCTCGACAAGTATCGTCAGCTCTGGGCGGCCCCGTTTCGGCCGGCGACCGAAGCTGCGGACATACCTGTCGCGGAATAACCTCCAGGCCGCCTGCACACAGATGCTTGACGGCTGATCTGTACTGGTCAACTGTATTGTATCTGTAGCTTTTGCAGCGGCAGTGCTGCGAGTTAGTCTTCGCGCTCAGTCACCACTCTGTCGGAGGAAGCCAGTATGACCAGTCTGCTCTATCAAAAAATTGCGCGGCAGCTGGCAGAAGACATCCAGAAGGGCGTATACCGTCCCGGCGAGCGAGTCCCCTCGGTACGCAAGCTGAGTACCCAGAAGGGTGTCAGCCACGCCACGGTGCTGCAGGCCTATGCAACCCTTGAGGATCAGGGGCTGATCCATGCTCGCCCACAATCCGGATACTACGTTCATCAGACTCCGGCACTGACCGCACCAACCCCTCAGATTGCCAGGGTTGAAGCGCCCTACGCGGTGACGCGCAGCAGCATCATTACCGAGATTCTGTCGCAGGCGCGTCGTGAAGGCGCCATTCCGCTTGGAGCGGCAGTGCCGTCGAGTGAATACCTGCCACTGCGGGCGCTTCACCAGCAAATGAGCAAGGTGACGCGCTTCCACAGCCAGAAGGCCTTCAGCTACACCTTCAGTCCCGGATTTGAGCCGCTGCGGCGCCAGGTGGCCATACGCATGCGCGATGCCGGAGCGATGGTAGATCCGGCCAACGTCGTCATTACCAATGGTTGTGTGGAGGCGCTGCAACTGTCTTTGCGTGCAGTCACTCGGCCAGGCGATCTGATTGCAACCGAGTCCCCCAGTTATTACGGTCTGGTGCAGCTGTGCCAGCTACTGGACCTTAAGGTCGTCGAGATCCCTACCGACCCCGACAGCGGACTAAGTCTGGAAGCGCTGCAACGTGCTCTGGACAAGTGGCCGATCAAGGCGCTGGTGATGACCGCAAGAGCGGGCAATCCGATGGGGGCTACCATGCCGGAGGCGCGCCAGCGCAAGCTGGTGGCAATGATGGCGCAGCGTCAGCTCACTATTATTGAAGATGACATCTATGGCGAGCTGATGTTTGATCATGGCCAGTCCAAGGCACTCAAGGCTTATGACTGCTCGGACACCGTGATTTACTGCTCCAGTTTCTCCAAGACCATTTCACCCGGAGTGCGCACCGGCTGGCTGGTTACGCGGCGCTATCAGGAGGCCATTGAGCAGCTGCAGACTTTTACTACGCTGTCGGCTTGCAGTGTCAGCCAGATGGCGGTTGCGGCCTATCTTGAGAACGGCGGTTACGACCGGCACCTGAGGCATATTCGTCAGGAATATTGCAAAAACCTTAGCCAGTTCCAGCTTGCGGTCCAGCAATATTTCCCCGAGGGTACTCAGATCACCAGGCCAAAGGGTGGCTTCATTCTCTGGGTCAGCCTGCCGGGCGGCGTAGACACGCTGACGCTGTTTAACCGTGCAATGGCCCACAACATCAGCATCGCCCCGGGAGTGGTCTTTAGCAACTCCGACCAGTTCAACCACTGCCTGCGCCTGAACTGCGGCATCCCATGGAATCGGGCGACAGAGCAGGCGGTCATGACGCTTGGCGTACTGGCACGTCAGTTGATTCTTGAAACAGAACAGTCCAGAGCAGAAAGTCCAAGAAAAATAGCAATTTAAATCAAACAGTTAATGCATGTATTTAAAGTAAAAAAGCCTGCATGCGCAGGCTTTTTTGGTTCTGTCTGACGCTATTGGGCAGTGGCAGCGCTGGCACTTTCACGCAGCTTTTGGTGTTCCCGGGTCAGCTTCTGCGACAGTTCGATGATCTGCTCGCGCATCCAGCGGTTGGCGGGATCCTGATCAGTGCTCTCGTGCCAGAACAGGTGGGTTTCGATGGCAGGCACATCATCGATTGGCAGCGTCGTCCAGTGAAGGTTATGTCGCTGCGCGAACCGCTCATGCACCGTCATGATCAGGTCGGTTGACTCAAGGACCAGTGGCGCCATCTGATAATGCTGCGAACGCATGACAACGCGGCGCTGAATACCCATTTTGCCCAGGGCAAGATCCACATGACCCAGGCCGTTGCGACGGCTGGAGATATGTATGTGTGACTGGGCAAGATAATCGTCCAGAGTGATCTTGTCTTTCTTGGCCAGCGGATGCCCCTTGCGCATCACGCAGACATGGCGATCTTCGAACAACTTGACGTGACGAACCTGAGTATCGGTATTCAGCGGCGCATCAATGGCAAAATCCAGTCGCCCGGCGGCCAGCTCCTTGGTGGTTTCGCGGCGCTTGATCAGGAAACTGTCAATGTTGATGTTGGGCGCAGACCGGCGAATGCGAGAGGCCAGATGCGGCAGAATGACCGCCTCGGTGAGGTCCGTCATGCTGATGCGATAGGTTTTGGTTGCCTGCTCGGGAACGAAACTGCGACTTTCCTGCACCGACACCCGCAGCAGCTGAAGGGCGTTGCGAACAGGCGTGATGATATTTTGCGCCATTGGCGTCGGCACCATGCCCTGGGCCGTGCGCACGAACAGCGGATCGTTGAAGGTCTCGCGCAATCGAGCCAGCGCGTTACTGACCGCAGGTTGAGTGATGCCGACGATCTGGCCAGCCCTTGTCAGATTGGCTTCGGTGTAGATCGCGTCAAAGACAATGAACAGATTCAGGTCGACCTTACTGAGGTTCATCGCAACTTCCTTTAGTTAAATGACTCACGTCGAGACAAGGCAGTTCAGCACAAGGGCCAAGTATATATCGCTTATGAATGTTAATACACGGCAAAAATAGGTTAGATAAATCCATTAGCGTCATCTAGCATTTTGATCGTCGATACCAAACCAACCAAAGGCAACCACTATGGATTTCGGATACTCCCCCAAGGTTAAAGAGCTGCGCGAGCGCGTAGACAGCTTCATGCAGGAGCATGTGTTCCCGGCTGAACCCATCTTTCACCAGCAGGTAGCGGAAGGCGACCGCTGGCAGCCCACTGCCATCGTTGAGGAGCTGAAAGTCAAGGCGCGCGCAGCCGGACTGTGGAACCTGTTCCTGCCGGAGTCCGACCTTGGGGCAGGCCTCACCAACCTGGAATACGCACCGCTGGCCGAACTGATGGGCCGTTCCGGCCTGGCGTCTGAAGCCTTTAACTGCAGCGCTCCCGATACCGGCAACATGGAAACCATCGTTCGCTACGGTTCCGAAGAGCACAAGGAAAAGTGGCTCAAGCCCCTGCTGGCCGGTGAGATCCGCTCCTGCTTCGGTATGACCGAGCCGGGCGTTGCTTCCTCTGATGCCACCAACATGCAAGCCAATGCGCGCCGCGAAGGTGACGAGTGGGTCATCAACGGCCGCAAATGGTGGACTTCCGGTGCTTGCGACCCGCGCTGCAAGATCATGATCTTCATGGGTCTGACCAACCCTGATGCGCCGCGTCACCAGCAGCACTCCATGATTCTGGTGCCGATGGACTCCCCCGGCCTGAAAGTAATCCGCCCATTGCCAGTGTTTGGTTACGACGATGCGCCGCACGGTCATGCCGAAGTAGTGCTGGAAAACGTCCGCGTACCATACTCCAACGTACTGCTGGGCGAGGGTCGCGGTTTCGAGATCGCTCAAGGTCGCCTCGGCCCGGGCCGCATCCACCACTGCATGCGTTCCATTGGTGCGGCAGAGCGTGCGCTCGAGCTGATGTGCAAGCGTTCCGTCGAGCGTGAAGCCTTTGGCAAGCGCCTGGCTCAACTGGGTGGCAACATCGACCTGATCGCCCAATCGCGCATCGAGATCAATCAGGCTCGCCTGCTGACCCTGAACGCCGCTTACATGATGGATACCGTAGGCAACAAGGTCGCCAAGAGCGAAATCGCTCAGATCAAGGTGGTAGCACCGAACGTTGCGCTGAACGTCATTGATCGCGCCATTCAGATGCATGGCGGTGCGGGTGTTTCAGACGACTTCCCGCTGGCTCACATGTATGCCATGCAGCGCACGCTGCGCCTGGCAGACGGTCCGGACGAAGTTCACCGTGCAGCTATCGGCAAACTGGAAGTCGGCAAGTACATGCCGCGCTAAGCTTCCGGCTGTTAAAAAACCCGCTCTCGCAGCGGGTTTTTTAATGTCGGCTGATGCCTCACGGGGCACTATGGCGAATTGACCTGCTTGAGTCGGAAGCCGGTCGGGCATCGGGGTCTGATTTGGCGGGCGCAACAACGCACACCCGATTTGCTCGGATGAGACAGAGTCTGGGTGGCGTTGCGATCAGCCGGGCGAGGGCAGGGAGGCCCGGCAGGGGACTGCGACTATCAGCGGGCGCGGTAGGTAATGCGACCTTTGGTCAGGTCGTAGGGGGTCAGTTCAACGCGTACCTTGTCGCCAGTCAGGATGCGAATATAGTTCTTGCGCATCTTGCCTGAAATGTGGGCAGTCACGACATGGCCGTTTTCCAGTTCAACGCGGAACATGGTGTTCGGCAGGGTGTCGATGATGGTGCCTTCCATTTCAATGCTGTCTTCTTTTGCCATTAAGCAACGACCTCTCGGGGTGGATTCTGGGTGGGCTATTGGTTGGTTACCCACAAAAAAGGTGGCCAATTGTGCCTGAAAACCGCACTTGAGCCAAGTTTGGCTGGATATTTTTACTGTTTATGTCGTTTCAGGTCAGGCGAACCCATTGCTGATTCACCAGCATCTCGAGTGGTCGGTACTCGGTTTTATAGTTCATCTTTCGGCAATTTCGGATCCAGTAGCCGAGATAAACCGCTGCGAGCCCTTGTCTGCGAGTCTCCTCGACCTGCCAGAGGATGGCATAACGGCCGAGACTGCGACGGGTTTCATCCGGCTCAAAGAAGGTGTAGACGGCCGATAATCCGTTATTCAGTTGATCGGTAACCGCTACGGCCAGCAAGCGATCCTCTTGATCCCGGAACGCATAGAAGCGGCAGAACTCCCAATTCTTGGCAAGAAAGGAGGCGAACTGATCCTTACTGGGGGGATACATGTCGCCATCTGCATGACGCGCGCAAATGTAGCGCTCGTATAGCGCGTAGATCTCGTCGGTCAGCTCAGGCTTGAGCTCGAATACCTGCAAGTCACGATTTCGCTTGAGTATTCGCTTCTGGGCCGAGGTGGGAGTGAAGGTATCGACAGGAATACGCGCAGGAATGCAGGCGTTGCAGTCCTTGCAATGCGGACGATAGAGATGATCGCCGCTGCGCCGAAACCCGAGATCAGAGAGCTGGCTGTATGTTTCCAGGTTGATCGGCTGCTGCGGATCAAGGAACAACGTCGTCGCCCGCTGATCCGGCAGATAGCTGCAAGGATGAGGGTGCGTGGCGTAAAACTTGAGTTGCGACAGGTCGGTCATGGGGTCTTCCCGGACAGCACTGGCCCGAGTATACGGCGAGCCTTGCGCGGGTTCAAAGCGCGTGCTGTCGCCATGCGTCTGCTGCATCTGGAGGGCACAGCCTTGCCAGCTCATGCAAAAAGGCTGCTCGCGGCATGCTTTCGGCCCCCAGACTGAACAGGTGGTCCGTTGGCATCTGACAGTCGATCAACTCAAAGCCCCATTGCCCGAGTTGTTCAACCAGCGTTATGAACCCCAGCTTGGACGCATTGCTCGCTCGGCTAAACATGGATTCACCAAAAAACACCTTGCCCAGCGCAACGCCATACAGGCCACCAACCAAAAGGCCGTCCTGCCAGACTTCTACCGAGTGGGCGATGCCCGCACGATGCAGATCGATGTAGGCCTGCTGCATCTGCGGGGTGATCCAGGTGCCGTCGGCGTAGTGCCGGGGCTCCGCGCAGGCGCGAATGACGGAGGAGAAGTCCTGGTCGAGGGTGACCCGCATACGCTGCTGGCGGATCAGCTTGCGCATGCTGCGCGAGACATGCAGGCCGTTCGGCCACAGAACCGTTCTGGGATCAGGGCACCACCACAGGATCGGCTGGCCAGGGGCGTACCACGGGAAGATTCCATGCCGGTAGGCGGTGATCAGGCGTGGAACCGATAAATCGCCGCCGGCAGCCAGCAACCCGTTTGGTTCTTCCATCGCATGATCGGCAGACGGAAAGGCAAGGTCCTTTGCAGTTAACCAGGTCAGGTGCGCCATACGTGCTCCAGGTCCGCTTCAGTAATTCAAATGGTTTATCAGATTCGGGTTATAAGCTATTGTCCTGAATGAATAAAGCAGTACGCCGGGGCGGAACATTCAGAGCGCCTGACTGTCTGCTGTCCGATCAATGTGCCACGCGGTTATGAAATCGGCCTGATCAAGCCTTACAATATCCGCCTGAATCCAAATGGAAGCGTTGTTTTGAAGGAAACTGCAGCCCAGAAAATGTCGATGCCGTGGCGTGAGCAGCTGGCGTTGCGCCTGCGTGAGGGCGCCTTGCTGGCCATGATAGCCCTGTGCCTCTACCTGTGCATGGCGTTGTTTACCTTCGAGCCCAGCGATCCGGGCTGGACCCGCAGCAGCGGCAGTGCCGACGTACAGAATGCAGGGGGCGCCATGGGGGCCTGGATCGCCGACGTGCTGTTGCTGTCGCTCGGCTACCTGGCATTTCTGTTCCCGCTCATCGTCGCAGTAAAGGTGTACCAGATGTTCCGTCGGCGCCATGAGCCCATGATCTGGAACGGCTGGCTGTTTTCCTGGCGGCTGATCGGCTTTGTGCTGACGCTGTTTGCCGGTACGGCGCTGGCAGCGCTGCATGGCTCTCCGGGTGCCCACTTCCCCGAAGGCGCAGGCGCGGGAGGTGTGTTGGGCCAACTGTTGCGCGACCTGACTTACCCTGCGCTCAACATGCAGGGCAGCACCTTGCTGTATCTGACCCTGTTTCTGTTCGGGCTGACCGTTTTCACCAACCTGTCGTGGCTGCGGGTGATGGATATTACCGGGCGGCTTACGCTGGACCTGTTTGATCTGCTCAAGCGCGCCTGGGCCGGGTGGCGGGGCCGACGCGCGGTATCGTCTGTTGCGGTTGCTCCGGCGCGCGAGCCGCGCCCGGCACCCGGACCGCGCAAGGAGCCCTCATTCAGCGCGGAGGAACAGAAACGGGCGGACGCATCACGTGCTCAGCGCCAGGAAGCGCTGGCCAGGCATGTGGCCTCACAAGAAAACCGCACTCCGCCGGAAATTGTCCCGCTGGATACCAAGCCGGTGGAGGCCAGCGTTCGCACCCAGAAGGAAAAACAGGTCCGCCTGTTTACCGACACAGCCGCCCCTGACTCATTGCCGCCCATTTCACTGCTGGACCCGGCAAGCAAGAAAACAAAAGGCTTTTCTGCCGAATCACTGGAAGGCATGTCGCGGCTGCTTGAAATCAAGCTCAAGGACTTTGGCGTCGACGCTCAGGTCGAAAAAGTGCAGCCTGGGCCGGTTATCACGCGGTTTGAAATTCAGCCTGCCCCGGGCGTGAAGGTCAGCAAGATTTCCAACCTGGCCAAGGATCTGGCTCGCTCGCTTGCCGTCATCAGTGTGCGTGTGGTTGAGGTCATTCCGGGCAAGACCACGGTGGGTATCGAGATTCCCAACGAGGATCGAGAGATCGTTCGCTTGTCCGAAGTGCTGGAAACCCGCGAGTTCGACGAAGCCCAGTCCCCGGTCACCCTGGCCCTTGGGCACGATATCGGCGGTCATCCGGTGATGGCGGACCTTGCCAAAATGCCCCACCTGCTGGTCGCAGGTACCACGGGCTCAGGTAAATCGGTTGGCGTTAACGCCATGCTGCTGAGCATCCTGTTCAAGGCCACGCCCTCGGAAGTGCGTCTGATCATGGTTGACCCGAAGATGCTCGAGCTATCCATCTACGAGGGGATTCCGCACCTGCTGGCACCGGTCGTGACCGATATGAAGGAAGCCTCCAACGCGCTGCGCTGGTGTGTCGCCGAGATGGAGCGCCGCTACAAGCTGATGGCCGCAATGGGCGTGCGCAACCTGGCCGGGTTCAACCGCAAGGTTAAAGACGCGGCCAAGGCTGGCACACCGCTGACCGATCCGCTGTATCGCCGCGAAAGCATGGATGACCTGCCGCCGGAACTTGAGGCGCTGCCGGTGATCGTAGTGGTAATCGACGAATTTGCCGACATGATGATGATCGTCGGCAAGAAGGTCGAGGAACTGATTGCGCGTATTGCCCAAAAGGCGCGTGCTGCCGGCATTCACCTGATTCTGGCAACGCAGCGCCCATCGGTGGACGTGATCACCGGCCTTATCAAGGCAAACATTCCGACCCGTATGGCCTTCCAGGTATCCAGCAAGATCGACTCGCGCACCATCCTGGATCAGGGTGGGGCAGAGCAACTGCTGGGGCACGGTGACATGCTCTACATGCCTCCCGGCACCAGCCTGCCGGTGCGGGTACACGGCGCCTTTGTCTCCGATGATGAGGTCCATCGCCTGGTAGATGCGTGGAAACAGCGTGGCGAGCCGGATTACATCCAGGACATTCTGGACGGTGCCGACGACTCCGCAGCCAGCGGCAGCTATGATGGCGGCAGCGGCGGCGAGGACAGCGAGGAGGACGCGCTGTACGACGAAGCCGTGCGCTTCGTCACCGAAAGCCGTCGGGCGTCCATCTCGGCAGTACAGCGCAAGCTCAAGATTGGCTATAACCGCGCCGCGCGCATGATCGAAGCCATGGAAATGGCCGGCGTGGTTACCTCAATGAATACCAATGGCTCGCGCGAGGTCATCGCACCGCCGCCGATCCGCGACTGAGTGGAGAAACGCATTATCATGTTGAATATTCTGTCTGGCTGGCGTTGGCTGGGGCTGTGTGCGGCGCTGCTCGGTACGCCGGTACTGGCGCAGGACGCTGCAGACGCGGCAGCGCAGCGCCTGAACGAGCTGCTCTCGGCAGCCAATACCCTGACCGCCAACTTTTCCCAGATGACGCTCAGCTCCAACGGCTCCAATTTGCAGGAAACCAGCGGCCAGGTCACCCTGCAGCGTCCCGGCAAGTTCCGCTGGCATACCGATCCGCCGCTGGAGCAGGTGCTGGTCTCCGACGGCCAACAGGTTTGGCTGTATGACCCTGACCTCATGCAGGTCACTATTCAGAAGCTGGATCAGCGCCTGACCCATACCCCGGCACTGCTGCTGTCGGGCGACGTCAGCACCCTCACGGACAATTTCAGCATCCGCTGGACTCAGGGTGGCAGCGTGGATGACTTTGTGCTGACGCCCAAGGCCAGTGACACCATGTTCGAGACTCTGAGGCTGTCTTTCCGTGACGGACTGATCAACGACATGCAGCTCAATGACCCGATCGGCCAGCGCACCAATATCCTGTTCCAGAACGTTGTGCTGAATGCACCGGTAGCCGGGTCACAGTTCACCTTCGAGGTGCCGGACGGAGTCGACGTCATCAGTGAATAACCGCGGCCTGTTTGCGCCGCCGGCGCCGCGCGAGCCGCTGGCAGCGCGAATGCGTCCGCGCACGCTCGATGAATACGCTGGCCAGGAGCATCTGCTCGGGGCCGGTCGACCGCTGCGCACCGCGCTTGAGCAGGGCGCTCTGCACTCGATGATCTTCTGGGGCCCGCCGGGCGTCGGCAAAACGACCCTGGCACGGCTGATCGCCACCGTGAGTGACGCCCACTTTGAAACCCTGTCTGCCGTACTGGCCGGGGTAAAGGATATTCGCCAGGCGGTGGACATTGCCCGCCAGAACTACGCCGCCAATGGCCGCCGCACTATCCTGTTTGTCGATGAGGTCCATCGTTTCAACAAGGCCCAGCAGGACGCCTTTCTGCCGTATGTCGAAGACGGTACGCTGTTGTTTATTGGCGCCACCACGGAAAACCCCTCCTTTGAACTGAACAACGCGCTGCTGTCCCGTGCCCGGGTGTATGTGCTCAAGGGGCTTGATGAAGACGCGCTGGGTGGTCTGCTTGATCGCGCCCTGACAGACAGCGAGCGTGGGCTCGGCGCACTGCAACTGCAATTGGCGCCGCAGGCCCGGCAGCTGCTGCTCGATGCATCCGATGGAGACGCCCGCCGATTGCTGAACCTGCTGGAGATCGCTGCCGATCTGGTGGAGCAGGGCGGCGTGATTGAAGCCGATCTGCTTGGCGAGTTGCTAAGTGATACCCGCCGCCGTTTCGACAAGGGCGGCGAAGCCTTTTATGATCAGATTTCCGCGCTGCACAAGTCGGTGCGAGGCTCCAATCCGGATGCCGCTCTGTACTGGTTCGCGCGTATGCTCGATGGCGGCTGTGATCCCCTGTATATCGCCCGTCGCGTCGTGCGCATGGCCAGCGAGGACATTGGCAACGCCGACCCCCGCGCATTGACGCTGTGCCTCAACGCCTGGGATGTCCAGGAACGCCTTGGCAGCCCGGAAGGCGAGCTGGCGGTGGCCCAGGCCATCACCTATCTGGCTTGTGCGCCGAAGAGCAACGCGGTGTATAACGCATTCAACACCGCCATGCGTGATGTTGCCGGCCAGGGGTCGCTGGACGTGCCGATGCATTTACGTAATGCGCCGACCAAGCTGATGAAAGACCTGGGTTACAACGAGGGCTATCGCTACGCCCACGACGAGCCCGAAGCCTATGCCGCCGGTGAGGACTATTTCCCCGAGGCGCTTGAGCCTCGCCGCTATTACCAGCCGGTCCCGCGCGGACTTGAACTGAAAATCGCCCAGAAGCTGCAGCACTTGCGATCACTGGATGCGGCGAGCAGCAGGCAACGGAGGAAGGATGATTAAGCTGTATCTGGCTGTCATGCTGGGCGGCTCGCTGGGAGCGGCGGCACGTTATGGCGTGGCGCAGTGGTCAGCTGCCCACTGGCCCAAGCTGTTCCCGTTACCGACCTTGATCGTGAATCTGCTCGGATGCCTGCTGATCGGTGTACTATACGGCCTTTGGCTGGATCGCCCGGACCTGTCCCCCATACTGCGCCAAACGCTGGTAGTGGGGTTCCTTGGTGCCTTTACCACCTTCTCGACCTTCTCGCTGGATACCCTCCGGATGCTGGAGAACGGTGAAGGTCTGCTGGCTCTGGCTTACATTCTGCTCAGTGTGTGCGTTGGTTTGTTCGCCACCTGGGCCGGCCTGTCGCTCGCGCGCTGACCGGCTGCCACCTGAAACTGTTGAAGATGATGACCCATGCTTGACGCAAAACTCGTTCGTACCCAACCGCAACTGCTCGCCGAGCGCCTTGCCACCCGCGGCTATGAGCTGGACCTCGCTCAGCTCGAGGCGCTGGAGTCCCGGCGCAAGGACGTTCAGACCCGCACCGAAAGTCTGCAGGCCGAACGCAACAGTCGCTCCAAGTCGATCGGGCAGGCCAAGGCGCGTGGCGAAGATATTCAGCCGCTGCTGGCTGACGTCGACCGCATGGGCAACGAGTTGGCTCAAGCCAAACAGGAGCTCGAGGCAATCCAGGTCGAGCTGGACGCCATGCTGCTGAGCATGCCCAACCTGCCGGCCGAGACAGTCCCGGTAGGCAAGGATGAAAACGAGAATGTCGAAGTGCGCCGCTGGGGGACGCCGCGTGCATTCGACTTCGAGGTCAAGGACCACGTCGCACTGGGCGAGCAGCACGGCTACCTGGATTTTGAAACGGCCGCAAAATTGTCTGGTGCCCGCTTTGCCCTGATGCGCGGCCCGATTGCCCGTCTGCACCGCGCGCTGGCCCAGTTCATGCTGGATCTGCATGTTAACGAGCATGGTTACGAAGAGGCCTACACACCGTATCTGGTGCAGGCCGAAGCCCTGCAAGGCACCGGTCAGCTGCCCAAGTTCGAAGAAGACCTGTTCAAGATCAAGCGCGGTGAAGACCAGCGCGACCTGTACCTGATCCCGACTGCCGAGGTCTCGCTGACCAATATCGTCAGCCAGAGCATCGTTGCCGCCGAGGAGCTGCCGATCAGGCTGACCGCACACACCCCCTGTTTCCGCAGTGAGGCCGGTTCCGCCGGTCGCGATACCCGCGGCATGATTCGTCAGCATCAGTTCGACAAGGTCGAGATGGTGCAGATCGTTCGCCCGGAAGACTCTGCTGCCGCGCTGGAAGAGCTCACAGGTCACGCTGAAGACGTACTCAAGCGTCTGGAGCTGCCGTACCGCACCATGGCCCTGTGCACCGGCGACATGGGCTTCAGCGCCCAGCAGACTTACGATCTTGAGGTATGGATTCCGAGTCAGGGCAAGTATCGCGAGATCTCCTCCTGCTCCAACTGTGGCGATTTCCAGGCCCGTCGCATGCAGGCGCGCTGGCGCAATCCGGAAACCGGCAAGCCGGAACTGGTGCATACCCTTAATGGCTCGGGGCTTGCGGTGGGCCGCACCCTGGTGGCCGTGCTGGAAAACTACCAGCAGGCAGATGGCAGCATTGAAGTGCCGCAGGCCCTGCGCAGCTACATGGGCGGACTGGAGCGCATCGGCTAAGCCGACGACTCCAGCCTCACCAACAGCGGGAGCCAATGGCTCCCGCTTTGCCTTTTAATGATGTATGCCGAGGAAGCGAGCATGGAATTCCTGCCCCTGTTTCATAATCTGACCGGCCGCCGCGTGCTGGTTGTTGGCGGTGGTGAAATTGCCCTGCGCAAGGCTCGCTTGCTCAGCGAAGCGGGTGCTGCGCTGTATGTGGTGGCGCCCGAGGTCGAGCCGGCGCTGCGCGAGCTGGTTGCCGGCAGCAATGGCTCGATACGTGAGGGTGGCTATCAGCCATCGGATCTGGACGCAGCCGTGCTGGCAATTGCCGCGACGGATGACGAAGCACTCAACGCCCGGGTGTCGGCAGATGCTCAGGCGCTGCGTATTCCGGTCAACGCAGTGGATGCCCCGCACCTGTGCACCGTCATCTTCCCGGCAATCGTCGACCGCTCGCCGCTGCTGATTGCGATCTCCAGCGGCAGTCACGCTCCTGTGCTGGCTCGCTTGTCCCGCGCCCGAATCGAGACTCTGTTCCCCGCTGCCTACGGTCGACTGGCCCAGTTGGCCAAACGCTTCCGCCAGCAGGTCAAGGAGGCATTGCCGACCATCAACCAGCGCCGCGCGTTCTGGGAAAACATCTTCCAGGGCGAGGTGGCAGAGCGCGTGTTTGCCGGGCAGGACGACGAGGCCGCGCAACTGCTGGAGGCCGAGCTGAGCGGTCAGCAGGGGCAGGTGTATCGAGGCGAGGTATATCTGGTCGGCGCCGGCCCGGGCGACCCGGACCTGCTGACGTTCCGCGCTCTGCGGCTGATGCAGCAAGCCGACGTGGTACTGCATGATCGCCTGGTAGCACCGGCCATCATCGATCTGTGTCGTCGTGATGCCGACCGTATCTATGTCGGCAAGGCGCGCAGCGATCACGCTGTGCCGCAGGAAGAGATCAATCAGTTGCTGGTGCGGCTGGCGAAGGAGGGCAAGCGCGTGCTGCGCCTCAAGGGCGGTGATCCGTTCATCTTCGGCCGCGGCGGCGAGGAGATCGAGGAGCTGGCAGCCCATGGCGTGCCATTCCAGGTCGTGCCGGGCATCACCGCAGCCAATGGCTGCTCGGCCTATGCCGGTATTCCGCTGACCCATCGCGATTACGCTCAGTCGGTGCGCTTCGTCACCGGACACCTGAAAGATGGCACCACCAATCTGCCCTGGAGTGAGCTGGTAGCCACTGGCCAGACGCTGGTGTTCTATATGGGGCTGGTCGGCCTGCCGGATATCTGCAGCCAGCTGATTGCCCATGGCTGCAGCGCCCAGACGCCCATCGCACTGGTTCAGCAGGGAACCACGAGCAATCAGAAGGTCCTGATCGGCACCCTGGCCGATATGCCCGAACGGGTTGCAGGCGAAACGATCAAGCCACCAACGCTGCTGATAGTCGGCGAAGTGGTATCGCTGCACGACAAGCTTAAATGGTTCAGGGCCGATGCATTGCCACCGGTTCAGGGTGTGCTGGGTACGGAACAAGGCTAAAACGCCAAATGCCGGACAGGCGCTGACGCCGCTCTGGCGTCGGGTAAGCAATTAGGGCAGGGTTTACCCTCTGTTTCAGGAGTACATCATGACCGATTCTGCCAACCTTACCCCGTCCGAAGACCTGGAAGCCGACGCGTTGCCGGAGGAGCTGTCCCAGGCCGTTTACGGCTTCTTCAATCGGATTCCGTTCAATCGCCTGCTTGGAATCGAAATTGACGAAGTGCGACGCGACTGCGTAGCAATGAGTCTGGCGATGCGACCAGATCTGGTCGGCAACTTTACCCAGGGTATCCTCCACGGTGGAGCCATTTCCTCATTGATCGATGTCTGTGGCGGCGCCATGGCGCTGATCGGAGCCTTTGATCGTCACGCCCACCTCACTGTCCAGGAACGAATGGTGCGCCTGTCGAAGCTGGGCACTATCGACTTGCGTGTCGATTATCTGCGTCCGGGGCGCGGAAAACAGTTTGTTTGTACCTCAACCCTGTTGCGCTCGGGCAATAAGGTCGGGGTGGTACGCTCGGAGTTGCATGCCGACGACGGTACCCTGATTGCCGTCGGCACCGGCACCTATCTTTGCGGGTAACAGCCAGGACGTGGCTCAGGCGAACGGCTTGCCGGTCACCGAAGCGCGCTCCGACAGTTCAATCCAGACCCCGTCCGGGTCGCGGATAAAGGCAATACGTGCGGTGCTGCCAAGGGTCACCGGTTCACGGGCTCCACTGGCACCATTAGCCAAAGCCCGCGCGTAGGCGAGATCACAGTCAAACACCTGCAGGGTCAGGTAGCGCAGCCCAAGCGCGGCAAGCGCCGGTTGATCGTCCGACGCGGGCGTATCTCCCTGTTCAAGCAGAATCCGTGCATCTGCGCAGCGAAGCGTACCCGGGGCAAGCAGATCGCAGCCCAGCACGTCGGTGTAAAACCGTTGACTGCGATCAAGCTCAGCTACCCGCAGGCGCACTGCCAGCCCGGTAATGCCGTCGGTTCCGGCAGGCAGCAACGTGATGCGATTGCCATCCGGGTCCTGCAGGGCGCGCTTTTGTGTCAGCCCGTCAATGCCAACCAGTATTTCGATGATGGGCATGGCAGCGGGTGAGGGCAGAGGGTCTCGTGCGTCATTAAGTTTCAATACCGCTTCACCAGCAGAGTAGCGTAAGCGGTCTATAAACCCCACCTAAAATTGCTGCCGGGACTTCGCTACGCTCCAGACTTTTCAGATCTGGAGTATCCAATGAGCACCGAGTCAAATCCTACCAAAGCCCAGCTCTGGCAAGCACATTTTGCTGCTTGGAAGAGCAGTGGCTTATCGCAGGCTGAGTATTGCAAACAACATGACCTCAAGCTGTCGAACTTTACTTACTGGCGCAGCCGCGTTAACAACCCCCAGCGCAAGTTCATGCCGATTTCCGCTCCGACTGGAACGGATCGCCTCATCATGAGTTTACCCTGCGGTATTCGCCTTGAGCTTACTGCGCAAACATTGTCCGCCGTATTGCCCGCCGTGCTTCGCGCAATACAGGACGCCAGCTAATGCTGCGTCCTCAACCGGGCATCCAAGCCTATTTGTACCTGGAGCCCGTGGATATGCGCAAGTCCATTGATGGGCTGGCCATACTCGTTGAGAGCGAGCTGGCGCTGTCACCGATGACGGAAGCGCTGTTTGTCTTCTGCAATCGGGGCCGCGACAAGATCAAAATCCTGTACTGGGAGCGTAACGGCTTTGTGCTCTGGTATAAACGCCTTGAGAAGCAGCGTTTCCGCTGGCCGCGCCAGTCCGATTTTAGCTACGAGCAGCGCGATGGCCGCGACCTGAATTACCTGCTCGACGGCTTTGATATCTGGCAGCAACGACCGCATCAAACCCTGCATTTTGACTCGGTCTCCTGAGTCGTCTCCAGTATAATATGGCGCCATGACGGCGCCCCTCACACAGTCCCTGCCAGACGATATCGATGCCTTGAAGGCCCTGCTTCTGAAGAAGGAGCAGCGTATTGATTTGCTTGAAGAGCAGATTCGTTTACTCAAGCAAAAGCGCTTTGGCGCCAGCAGTGAGAAGAGCGACCAGCAGGTTGAGTTGTTTGATGAAGCCGAACTGGGCGACGCTGAAGTGCAGCTGGCACCGCAAGAGGACGAACCGGTCGCTGTCGCCACTGCACCCACTGCCGTGTCAGCCCCAAAAGCCAAACGCGGCCGCAAGCCCCTGCCCGCCGATCTTCCCCGCGTGCGTATTGAGCACGACCTGCCTGACGCTGACAAAGTCTGTACCTGCGGTTGTCTGCGCGAGTGCATTGGCGAAGAGACCAGCGAACAACTGGACATCATTCCAGCCAAAGTGCAGGTGCTGGTTAATGTGCGTAAGAAATACGCCTGCAAGCAGTGTGAGGGTAGCGTCAGCACGGCACCACTTCCGCCGCAACCCATTCCCAAGAGCAACGCCAGTCCAGGCTTGCTGGCCCACATCGCCATTGCCAAATACCAGGATGCGTTGCCTCTGTATCGACAGGAAGCCATTCTGGGGCGCAGCGGTATCGATTTACCCCGTAACACCCTGGCGCTGTGGATGGTCAAGGCAGGCCAGCTGATACAGCCTCTGATTAATCTCTTGCAGGATCGTTTGCTGAGTTATCCGGTACTACAGTGCGATGAAACCACGGTGCAGGTACTCAAGGAGCCGGGCAAAGACCCAGAGAGCACCTCTTACATGTGGGTGCGGGTCGGCGGGCCACCCACGCAGGCTATCCGGCTTTACCATTACGCCGACAGTCGCCGGGGCGAGGTGGCCCGGCAACTGCTGACCGGCTATCAGGGCTACGTGCAGACCGATGATTATGCCGGGTACAACGGTGCCTGCGCGCAAACTGGCATTATCCAGTTGGGCTGTTGGGCCCATGCCCGTCGCAAGTTTGTTGAGGCGCAAAAGGCCGCAGGCAAGCAGAAGAAAGCCGGGAAAGCCGATGTCGCGGTGAGCATGATTGCCAAGCTCTACGCAATAGAAAAGCGAGTGGAATCCATGGCCCCGGAGGCGCGCCATGCCCTGCGCCAGCAAGAGAGCCTTCCCCAGCTCCAGGCCATCCGCGCCTGGCTGGATAAAACCCTGCACACCACACTGCCCAAAGGGTTGCTGGGTAAAGCCCTGGGTTATCTCGACAAGAACTGGGACAAGCTGACGATCTATACCGAGGACGGCCGACTGAGCATCGACAACAACCGGGCAGAGAACGCAATCCGGCCCTTCGTGGTGGGGCGGAAGAACTGGCTGTTCAGTGCCAGCGTCGCCGGTGCGGCCGCCAGTGCAAACCTGTACAGCCTGATTGAAACGGCCAAGGCCAATGGGCTGGAGCCCTATACCTACCTGAGGCGGGTCTTTACAGAATTACCCAGCGCACAGAGTCTGGATGATATCGAAGCATTACTGCCCTGGCAGGCGCCGGAAGCTCACGACAACCTTGTGAAGGCCGCATCATGAAACGGGTGATGAATATCAATATTGATCATCTTGATGCCGACGAACTGATGGCGCTGAACCAGCGCATTATTGAACGGCTGAAGATGCTGGAATCGCTGCATGCACACAAATCAATGATGCAGTTCCACCCTGGCGCGAGAGTCAGCTTCGATTCTCCGCAGGGCGAACGTGTCATCGCTACCGTGATGAAATTCAATCGCAAAACTGTCACCGTTGTAACGGACAGTGGGCAGCGCTGGAATGTGTCACCACATCTGCTCTCGGCGATAAAAGATGCGGGCAGTCGCCTGTTATCGACGGGAGATTAGAAAACGACTGAGCGCAAGAGCGGGGTTTGTTGAGCGCTTACAGAGTAGCGGTGCTGAAGAATGCCACCACCCAGTTTCAGCGTATGGTCAAAGGGCAAGCCAACCTGCTCACTCCAGAAGCGCTGCTGTGCATCGCGCTGATTGGTAAACAGACCGACATCAAAAAAGGCTTTGGCCAGACTCACGGGTGTCTCCTTAAGTAGGTGGCGTTGCGGGAAGCAACACTCTAGCGTCCGAAGGACGTGAGTAGCGAGGCTAAATCATTAAGGGAATCAGCCTCCATCGTTGGTTCTTATGCGATCGGCCCGGACGCTGCGCCACGCTGCTTCTGCCAGCGGTTCTGCATACTCGCGCAAGTCACCAGTTAGCCTGCCGGCCAACCAGTTGCGTGCAACCTCCTGTGCGGGTCCGGTTATCAGGGCAGGCAAGCATTGGGCCGGGATTGCGCGAATGTCCCCGCGCTGCTCGAGCGCCTCTCCCAGCGCAGCCATGCGGGACAGGTGACTGGCGTTGGCCGACGTCAACTCGTCCGCCAGAGGCCCCGCCTCGACTTGCCCACGACTGCTGAACAGGAAACGGGCCCAGTCAGGGTTATCTGCAATCCAGCCGAGATAGCCGTGCACGACAGCGCGTAAGCGATGCTCCGTGCTGGATTGCGACGCAAGGGCCTCATTAAGTTGCTGACCGTAGCGCTTGATGCCTTCCAGATACAAGGCTCCTATGATCCGCTCCCGGTTACCGAAGTGGTGATAGAGGCTGCCAATGCTGGCACCTGATACTTCGCGGATCATCTCAATCGTAGTGCCTTCGACACCGTGTTTGGTGAAGCACATAAGTGCGGCCTGAAGGATGCTGTCTTTACGACTTTCGCGTGCCATTCAACGTACTCAAGGAAGCATTAGAAATATATTCTAGAAAAACATTCCACTCTGATGCATGATAGCCCGGTGGCCACATCCCGACAATTTATCTCTTAGGAAAGTTACTATGAGCAAGATTCTGCAGATGTATGAGCAAGTGGGGCCCGAGGCCTTCAGCAATCTGATCGGCGAGACGGCGCCGTACTTTTCTACCATTGCGCCGGTATTCCATGATCTGCGTCCCGGTCTAGCAGAGGTGAGCTTTGCCAAACGCAAGGAGGTACTAAACCATCTGGGTACAGTACACGCCATCGCGCTTTGCAATGCGGCCGAGTTGGCGGCTGGCACTATGTGTGACGCCTCCGTAGGTGATGGCCTGCGCTGGATTCCCCGTGGCATGACAGTTGAGTATCTGGCCAAAGCCGATGGCGATGTGCGCACGGTTGCAGACGGCAGCACTATCGACTGGAATACGCCGGGCGACGTTGTAGTACCCGTCAAGGCATGGGTAGCAAACAAGCTGGTGTTTCGTGCTGAAATCACCATGTACATCAGCAAGAGCTGACGAAGAGGCGCCGGATCATCGCCGGCGCCGTTTCACCTGCCATTTGACGATGCTTGCCACCAGCAACAGCAGAACCAGACCGGCCAATGCCAGAGCAACACGGTTCTTGGCAATAAACTGTTCACGGCCGTTACGCGTGACCTGTTCCCAGGCGCGATAGTCGGGCGGTACTTCGATCACCCGGTAGCGTTCGACGTAGTCGCGATAGGCCTGATAAAGCTCGGACACGATCTCTGGGTGCTGCTGCGCCAGATTGTGTCGCTCCAGCGGATCATTGGCGGTATCGAACAGCTGCGGCCCGATACGCGCCGGGATGGCGTTGGTGCTTGAGGTAACCAGTTTGTAATTGCCACGCCAGACGGCGATTCCACCAGCCAGTTCGTAGACGGTCGTGCGGCTGGCGTCGTGAACCTGTTCCTGCCGGCCTTCGAGCAGGGCGCGCATGCTTTCACCCATGATCGGATGAACAGGCCTGCCCCGGTAGCGCTCGCCGGGGGGCGTGACACCGGCAATGTCGAGCAGCGTTGGGGTGATGTCGGTCACATAGCCAAAGCTGTTGGTTCGAGTGCCGGCGGCGACTCGACCCGGCTGACTTACGATCAACGGCACGCGCATCCCACCGCTAAACGGCGAGCCCTTGTAAGAGTAGAACGGAGTATTGGACGCATAGGCCCAGCCCGGGCCGTATTCGCTGTAGCTGCCGGGCGCGCCGAGCGCATCGATATCGGTGTCATAGCGCAGGCGGTAAAACAGCGGGGCGACCTCACGCAATACGGTCGACTCTCCCCCGTTATCGCTCATGAACAGGATCAGGGTATTGTCGTACTGACCGGTGTCCTTGAGATAGCTGAGCACCTTGCCGACGCTGGTATCCATCGCTTCAGCCATGCCGGCAAAGACCGCCATTTGCCGTGCCCGATAGGCCTTCTCTTCATCACTCAGGCTGGCCCAGTCAATATGGCGACGAGCATAGAAGGTGCCCCAATCGTCGGTAACAGCGTTCTCACCGGTATCCGGCAACAACCCGCTCGCCAACTGGCGCTGGTAGCGCTGCTGGCGAATTGCATCCCAGCCCTGATCGTAGATGTCGGCATAGCGCTGAATATAGTCTTCAGGAACCTGGTGGGGTGCATGCACGGCCTGAAACGCCAGATAGCCGAAGAACGGCTTGCCGTCCGTACGACCGCTGTCGATGTAGTCGATCAGCTTGTCGGCGTAGGTGAACGAGGAATAAAAGCCCTCGGGAAGGTCCACCGGTTTGCCGTCCTCAATCCAGGTGGCGCTGCCGCCCGGTAGATAATGCTTGGCCTCCCAGTTGTCTGCACCGCTTTCCATCAGTGCAAAGGAGCGCGTGAAGCCGCGCGCAACCGGCTGACTCTGCGGGCGGTCGCCCAAATGCCATTTGCCGGCCATGTAGGTGTTGTAACCTGCATCTTGCAGCAGGGTTGGCAAGGTCACAACGCTGTCGTTCAACCAGGTTTCGTAGCCCGGCTGACCTTTCTGGTTGTCCGCCATGATCTCCTTCATGTTACCCATGCCGACCAGGTGATTGGTCACGCCAGTCATCAGCATTGACCGGGTTGGCGAGCAGGTTGCGGCCACGTGAAAGTTGGTGAACTGGACCCCGCTGGCAGCCAGTTGGTCGATGTTGGGCGTGTGGATTTCCCCGCCGTACGCCCCCAGATCGCTGAAACCGAGATCATCGGCGACAATCAACAGAATGTTGGGACGCGAGTCCGCGCCGGCGGTATTGAGCGGCAGCAGGATACTCAAGCCAAGGGCTGGAAGCAGGCGAAGGAGCGGGCGGTGCATGATAAAGTCCCTGTTTTTGTGGTTATGTGCAACCGAGTATAGGGAGCGCTATCGCGGGCGCTGCGGCCGAGTGTAGCCAAACGACTGTCCCTGGCAGCCAATCCTGGCGCCGGGCAGCGCCTCGTTAATCGGGAACCTTATGGCCGCCGGGCTGTTTATAGACAAGTTTGGACGGACTTTGCAGCAAGGGGGACGGGCGAGTGCACGTGCATTATCTGCAACATGTGGAATTCGAAGGGCTGGGCCTGATCGAACAATGGCTGACCGCTCACGGTCATACGCTAAGCGGCAGCAGGCTGTATGCCGGTGACGCACTCCCCGAGCTCGAGTCGGTTGACCTGCTGATCATCATGGGAGGCCCCATGAGCGTGAACGACGAGCAGGCCCTGCCGTGGCTTCGGGAAGAAAAGGCGTTCATTCGACGTGCGCTGACCGCCGACAAGGCGATGCTGGGTATTTGTCTCGGTGCACAACTGATTGCCGCAGCGCTGGGCCAGCCGGTGTATGCCAATGCAGAACGCGAAATTGGCTGGTTCAGGGTAACGGGCAATACCCATCATAACGGCGCGGCCTTTCACTTCCCCGGTCAATTCCACGCACTGCACTGGCATGGTGAAACCTTTGATCTGCCTCCGGGCGCCATTTTGCTTGCGTCCAGCGATGCCTGCGAAAACCAGGCTTTCCAGCTGGGGCGTTCGGTTATCGGCCTGCAATTTCATCTGGAAGCCGATCGCGCATTGCTTGAACGCTTTGTCACCGCTGACGCACAGGCACTTTCTCCGGAACGCTGGGTCCAAACTGCCGGGCAGATTCTCAGTGTGGATGATATGACCCTGACCCGCAGCGCAGCACTGCTGGATCACGTACTGACCTATCTGACGGAGGCTGTATGAAACACCGTATTTACGGATTGCTTGCCCTTACCGGGCTGGCGCTGCTGGGGGGCTGCGTTCAACTCCCGGATGGCATTGAGCCGGTAACGCCGTTTCAGGCTGACCGATACCTCGGGCACTGGTATGAAATCGCGCGGCTGGATCACCGTTTTGAACGCGGGCTGAGTCAGGTCAGTGCCGAGTACTCGCGTGCAGATAGCAACGAGATCAAGGTAATCAACCGCGGCTGTGATGCACAAAGCGGATCCTGGAACCAGGCTGAGGGTCGTGCCCGCTTTGTCGACGACCCGAATACCGGGTTCCTGAAAGTATCATTCTTTGGGCCGTTTTACGGCACTTATGCCATCTTCGAGCTGGATCCCGAATATCGATATGCTTTTGTTTCCGGCCCCAATCGCGACTACCTTTGGTTCTTGTCGCGTGACCCCGAACCGGACGCAGCACTGCGCCAGCAGTTCGTGAAACGGGCTGCGGAGCTTGGCTTTGCGGTCGACGAACTTATCTGGGTCAAGCAGGGCGACAGCCGCTGCAGCTAGACGTGTTCGAAAATATGCACGGTCTCGTAGCCTTTCGCGGCGGCACAGGATACTCTTCGGCTCCAAGAATAATTACAGGCTGAGGCCGTTGCGTGCTTGATCTGACGACGTTGATGCTGGTGCTGGCGCTAACCACGGCCACAGCGGTGATTTGCCTGCTGGTTGCCGCCGCACTGAATCCCAGGGTTCCGTCCATTCGCTTCTGGGCGATTGGCCTCAGCATGGTCGTTTTCGGGGCTCTTTTACAGTCGGCACGCGCCTACATACCGATCTGGTTCAGCGCCATCGTCATTACCCAGGGCTACTTTGTACTGTGGTGGGGAGCGCGCTGCCACCAGCAGGGGTGGGCTGCCCCCCATTTCTGGCCAACCATGGCGACTCTGCTAGCTCTGCAGGGTGCAGCCTTCTTCCTGCTCAGGGATTCCCTTCGTTTCAGCATCATGACCCACAGCGCGATTGTAGTCGTGGTCGCCGGTCTCATGGTCTACGAAATTATCCGGGTACGACCAAGACCCCGTACCCTGACCTACGCCTGGTGCGCCATCTGGCTTGTTCATGCAGGCCTGTATCTGCGTCGTCTCATGCTGTACGGGCTTGATCCAGCGTATGCAAACGTCACCACCTTTGAGCAAGGCGAATCGGTCGAAGCGCTGAATTACCTTGAAGGCATCGTATTCATCTATGCCTTCACCATGATTTGCATCATGTTCCTGCTGCGCAGCCTTCAGGACGAACTCAAGACTCAGGCCATGCACGACCCGCTGACCAACCTGTTCAACCGCAGAGCTTTTGAACAGGCGGCACTGCGGCATCTGGAAGGTAACCGCAGGACAGGGGAGAGCGCAGCGCTGCTGTTGCTTGACCTGGACGGTTTCAAGGCAATCAACGACCGCCATGGCCATGCCGCAGGCGATGCAGTGCTGGCCCGATTTGCAGAGTTATTGCAGGACTCTTCACAGACACGGGACCTGATCTGCCGTTTTGGCGGAGAGGAATTTCTCTTGATGGTAGCCAACACGGATATGAACAAGGCAAGACAGCTTGCCGAACGGATTCGCGAAACCTGGCAACGTCAGCAGGTTCAGGTAGGCAGGCTAACGCTGAGCAATACCGTATCAATCGGGCTGACGCCGGTTCCGGCGGATTCCACATTGTCCCTGCACGAGCTGGTCGAACGAGCCGATCAGGCGCTGTACCAGGCCAAGCAGAGCGGGCGCAACCGCTGCTGCAGCTGGCCACTCACCGCTGACGACGCTGCCTGCCGAGAAGGCGAACAACGGAGTTTTGTTCAACTCGGCTCTCCGGAATAACCCAACAGGCATTGCCCCGGGCAATCTGTCCGCACCATTTTTCTTCATCGTGTATTGCGTTTCCGAACTCTGTTCAATAGAGTGCTTTGCACAAGAATAAAACAAGCTGGATATGATGTATGCCGCCTTCACGCGAGGAAGCGGCGCAGGCCCTGCGCGAGATCAGCAATGTGCAGGCGCGTGTCGCCGGATTTCAGGACTATCGATTTGAAGCAAGCCAACTGATTCTCTGGGGGCTGCTCAATATCATCGGCTGCGTCGGCAGCGCTCTGTTCGCTGGCTACCTGCTTCCAATCTGGCTGGGTGTGGTGGTTGTCGGCCTGCTGCTCGGTGTATTCATGGCGGTCCACAGCGCCCCCCGAGTTCCCGGCGTAATCTGGCGCTATCTGCTGGTTATTCTCTCCATTTTGCTGTTTGACGTCATTCTGCACGTCATTTTCTGGCCTGTGTCTCCGCGCCAGGGCAGCATGATCGTCCCCCTGTTTGTTGCCACCATTTACATCGTTCGAGGCGCACAGTCACGGCCCCGTTACATCGCCGTTGGCGCCTTGCTGGCGGTGCTCAGCATGCTCAGCTTCCTGTTTGCAGGTGATGGCTACTGGTACTGGCTTGCACTCAGCTGGGGCGGCACCTTTGTGGTCTCGGGCCTCTGGCTGAGGAGGTGCTGATGCAGTCGCCAAACGACCTCATCCATCAGCCTGTGCGGCTCAAGATCATGGCCGCGCTCAACACGCTGGCATCCGATCAATGGCTGGAGTTTGTCTCGCTCAGGTCCATCGTCGATACCACCGATGGCAATCTTGGCGCACATCTCAATACCCTTGAAGCTGCCGAATACGTTCGAATCAAGAAGGATTTTGCAGGAAAGAAGCCGCGCACGCGGGTCTGCCTGAGCGCCAAGGGGCGTGTTGCATTCGGTCAGTATGTCGCCGAACTGCACGCCATTCTGGCGCCCCAGAACCTGGACACCTGATACGGCATCGCACCTGACTCACTCATAACATCAACAATCTGGAGTTGGCATGCACACTCGTTCGTTTATCTCGACCTCGGCCCGCTGGCAACAGCGTCTGCGTACCCTGTCATTGCTGGTGCTGCTTGTCGCCGGTGGCGGCGCAACCGGGTTGGTACTGGCCCAGGCCGATAACCAGCCGCCTGAAGCAACCGCAACCAGCGCCGCAACAGCCGCTGTCAGTGAAACGGTACCGGCGATTCAGGCAGCAGCACCAGAAGCCCAGCCGGCAGTCGCGCACACCTCATTTGGCGTGCGTGAGATGTACCTGCAAGCCGATCCGCTGGTTAAATCGGTCATGATCCTGCTGGTGTTCTGTTCCGTGCTGACCTGGGCTGTGCTGCTCGAAAAGCTGTTCGTCTTCAGTGCGGCCAAACGCCGCAATAATCAGTTCCTCAAGGCCTATCGTGGCGGTCAGGCTGATCAGCTCGGAGAGCAGCTTGAGCGCAGCGCCATGGGACGGATGTGGAAGGTGGCCCAGGCCGAACTGAGTCACTACCGCACGCTGCCCGCCGAGGGCAACGATGCCGACCGGCTCAACCGTCTGCTGCAACGCATTGCGCTGACCGCCGGCATTGTTCAGGAACGCGATCTGGCCAGGATGGGAACCATGATGGGCGTACTGGCGACCATCGGCGCCACGGCTCCCTTTATCGGCCTGTTCGGTACCGTATGGGGGATCCTCAACAGCTTCGCCAGTATCGCCACCCTTAAATCTGCCAGCCTGGCCGTCGTTGCGCCCGGTATCGCTGAAGCACTGCTGGCAACGGCGCTGGGGCTGTTTGCAGCAATTCCCGCGGTGATGATCTTCAACAAGTTTGCCCGTGACATTAACGGCTTTGTCGGTTCGCTGGACAATTTCTCGGCAGAGATGATCGCCGGCGTCTCACGTCAGCTGGATGAAGGTCGCTGATATGGGCATCCAACTGAACTCCGGGCCGCTGGTGAAGCGGCACAACTACCAGCAGAACGCCGAGATGAACATCACACCCTTTGTCGATGTGATGCTGGTTTTGCTGATTATCTTCATGGTCGCAGCGCCTCTGGCGACGGTGGACGTCCCGGTTGATTTGCCAAGCAACGCCGCAACACCGAATCCGCCACCGGACGAGCCGGTTTATGTCAGCGTGCAGGCCGACGGCATGCTGTTCGTGCAAGAGCAGCCGGTAGTACTGGCCGGCCTTGCCGCCGGTGTCAACCAGCTGACCGGCGGGGATGTGCGAACGCGCCTGTTTCTGCGTGGTGACAAGGCGGTGGAATACGGAACCCTCATGCAGGTCATGAATACATTGCAGAAGGCCGGATACGGACAGATCAGTCTGGTCGCCTCGGAAGAACTGGAGCCCTGATGAGCGCCTACCGAGAACGCAGTAGCTGGCCGTTCCGGATACTGGTGGCAATCGTTGCCCTGGGCCTGCATATCGGACTGCTGGGGTGGTTGCAGAGCGCGGAGTTCCGCCACCAGGCACTGCCGGCCGGCCCGGATGTGGTGGCTGTTGATCTTTACGTGCCGCCGCCACCGCCGCCGGAGCCAGAACCTGAACCCGAGCCGGAACCCGAGCCCGAGCCCGAGCCACCAGCCCCCGAGCCGGAGCCGCAACCCGAGCCGCCAAAACCGACCGTTCGCAGGCCGCCCCCGGCGCCCGCAACACCGCCGACGCCCCGCGGCCCGCCGGTTCACAGCTTTGGTGCCAATCAGCAATGGGCAGCACCACCGACGCCGCCTCCAGCAGCTACCAGCACACGAGGGCGCATGGCGCCGTCCGGCTATGCCAACACGGTAAAAGGGCGCGTAACGGCCAATCTGCAGCGGCCGGAAGGCGCTGTTTACAAGCCGCCGCCAGGCTATCGGGGCGACCCCAACGACTTCAAGCGGCAGTGCTACATCCCCTATGAAATTACCGTGGATGGCGCAGGCCAGATGGTTGGGTTCGAGATCGACCCCTGTGGCGATGCATTGCTCGACCAGGCCGCACGTGAGGCCATCAGGCGGTCAGGCCCGTTCCCCCCGCCACCCGGCGGCGGTGAAGGGCGCTACACCATTTACGGCACAGCGATCTTTTTGGACTGATTACGGAGTACTGGCATGTTTATCCCCACGCGTATTGTGTTGGCCTCAAGTGTGATATTGCTATCGGCCTGCGCCAGTGCACCGGTGCCGCCGAAACCCAAACCGGATCTGACGCCGCGGCTGTCAGCGTTGCCGGATGCCGGACGGGCCAGTTTTGATTGCAGCGGCGCATTGCCGGAAGTGCATCGGCAGATCTGCGCCAGTGACAGCCTGGCAGCCCGTGATCAAGAGCTGACGACGTTATTGCACCAGCGTGTAAACGCACTGGATCTTCCCGGTGCGCTGCTGCTGGAGGCCAATCAGCGACAGTGGCAACTGTCGCGTGCCGGAGCCTGCGGCCTGGGGACCGAGGTTGGCACCGCATTGCAACCAGATACGGCAGCGCAAGCGTGCCTGGACGCCCTGTATCGCCAGCGCATCAACGCGCTGCGTAACTGGCCGACGCCACCAGCGTTCACGTCATCACAGCGCCATGCCTGGTCCAGCTATGCCGAGTTCAGAGTGGCTGAAGAGCTCAGACCCGGTTTCTGCAGTGCCATCGGCGCGGCCCTCAACCGCTCCTTGGTAGCAGACGGCGAAGCAGACATTACCGCGCTGCCCGGCGCCACCTTGCTGGCAGGCAGCCGCAAAGGGGATCGTGAGGCCAGCGTCGGCGGCCATCGCTATCGGGTGGAACTCTACAACCCGGGCCTGTACGCCGGTTACCAGCAACGGGCGCGGGGGCTGCTGATCGATGACCGGGTGGTGATGGATCATCGGACCATGCCCGCCTGGATTGCCAAGCAACCAGGCTATGGTGGTCGGGCCAACGCATCCTCGTCGCAAACCGGGGATTACGGCAGTATTGATCTGTTCAGCTACCAGGGCGAGTCGTTTGCCCTGGTCAACGAAACCTGGGGCTTCTACTCGCCGGCTGCGCGCGGGGAGTCAGCCTATGCCGGCGTATACGCACTGGGCAGCGACATCAAGCCACTGTGCCTGTTCCAGAGCTATCTCACACCGCCGCGTACGGACAATCTGCGCGGATTGCCCACCTACGCGCAGCTCAACAGTGCGCTTGAGCAACTCGCAGGTGACCCGCTGCCGGGCTACGCCCAGAGCGAACGCCGCGACCTGTTTCAGCGCTGGAAAGAGCGTCAGTGGACCTTGCTCAATCTGCCCTTGCTGGGTGTTGACGAATACCAGCGCAGCGGCCGCCAGGGCGCCATCGCCGCGCGTAACGACGCAGCCATGGAGCAGTTCTTCCTCTGGTCCGAACGCAATATCGGCAACAAACAACGCTACCGTCGGTTGATGCCCATGCTGGCTCCCGCGCATCAGGAGCTGCAGACGATGTTTGTCGGCCAGGGACTGACGGCTGCCGAGGCTGCCATCGCAGCCGACCTGCTGTTCCACGAGACCTTTGCCCGCAGCATGGAGAATCTGGAGCTGCCGGAGCAGGTGCCTGCACTGCCTGCGGAACCTTTTTCGCGCTATCAGGCACGCTATGCGATAGCTCCCCAACCCGGCGCACTTGAGCATGGCAGGCAGTTTGCCACGCTGCACAGTGTCGTGCTCAATGGTGCGCCGCTAAATGTGGTATCCGATTTCGTCGCATATGAAACCGAGGTGCTGGGCGCCAACCGAGGAATAGGCCCCGATGGTGATACCGCGCTGATGGCTGCTGTTGCGACACCGGATGCGGTATCACTGTTGCTGCAGCGCGGATTTGACGTTAATGCACGCAACCAGTGGGGTCGAACCGCGCTGATGGCTGCAGCCCAAAACGGGCAGAGTGAATCGGTGCGTCGATTGCTGGCAGCCGGCGCCGACCTGTATGCCGAGACACGCGCCGTCACCAACGCAGGTGTGGGTGGCCCGGATCGAAAAGAGGCGGCCACCGGTCGCCAAACGGCGCTATTGCTGGCTGCAGCCAGCGGCGACGAGGCGACAATCAGGGCGCTGATGGATGCCGGTGCCATGCGTCAGGCCTGGCGCGGTTACGACCAGGCCATCTGCCGGGCGGTGGCGACCAACGAGTCGCTTACCACCGTTCAGCGCGATAGTTTCAAGGCGTCTGAACTGTGCGCGTCGACCTACGCCCCGCTGCCTGTCAGCGCTCAGAAGCCGATTGATATACGCGCCGGCGATGAACTGATTATCCGTGAAGACGGTCAGAGTTATCCGATCCAGCTGATTCGTCGACCTGCAATGACATTGTTCGGTAGACCGACTGAAATGCCGCCGGCGGATCTGACCGAAGACATCGGCCCTATGGCGATCAACGTTGCCACGACTGCAACCCGGCGTGCGAAGGTCAGGGTGACTGGACCGCTGAATCTGCTGTTCGACGATCTTGGCGGCAATTCGCCTGATCTGCTGCGCTTCCAGGTCAGTTTCCCTGTCAGCGGCTCGCCGGTACCTCAAGCGGGATATCGTGTCTCGCAACAACCGGAGCAGCAGGTATTGAGCCTGGATTTCGACCCGCAGCGTCATCAGGTCGAGGCTGCATGGCGGGCGCTCTACAGCGCGGCCTATACTCAGGGTCTGAATCCGGCCAAAACCGGCTATGTCGTGATCGATAACCGAGGCGTGCGCCGCGTCAGTTACCAACTGGTTGTAAGCGATCAGTACGAGGAGCAAAACCCCTAGCCGTGGGCCGGTACAGGGCAGGGCGGCTACATTGAACGGGATACCTTCATGTTACGACTGTTCTGCCTGATGATCACAGCCTGTCTGATGACAGGCTGTGCGACTGCCGGCATGTCTCACAGCGAGCTGCCGACCTATTATCTGCCCGCGGACACATCAACCAAGCTGGGTCGCTATCTGGCAAAGCAACGCTCTACGGACCCGACGCAGTCCGGATTCATCCTCCTGCATGACGGTGCAGATGCACTCGCTGCGCGGATTCGGCTGATTGACATGGCCGAGCACAGCCTGGATATCCAGTACTACATCTATAACACCGATATTACCGGAGGGCTGATCACTGAGCGGCTGATGGCCGCGGCTGATCGCGGTGTACGAGTACGTCTGCTGATAGATGACGTCGGTGCCAACGTCGATGATGTCGGTATTGCTACCGTGGGCCTGCATCCCAATATCGACGTGCGCCTGTACAACCCGGTCAGCCTGCGCAGCAACTGGATGAAGCTGCTGGGCAAGGTAATCGAGTTCGGCCGCATCAACTACCGCATGCACAACAAGCTGATGGTTGCCGATAGCACAGCGCTGATCACCGGCGGGCGCAATATCGGTGATGAGTACTTTTCTCTGACCGATATCGACTTTCAGGACGTCGATGTCATCGCCATCGGCCCGATCGCCGAAAGCGCAGCTGACAGTTTTGACAACTACTGGAACAGCGGTATCGCCATACCGATCACAATGATGACTGGCGAGCGCACGGCAGAGGAACTTGCCGGAATGCGCGCAAAGCTCGGATCAGCGACGCGCCTGGCTGCGCGCAACCCCTACATCAAGGCGGTTGGAGTGTCGCGCTTTCTCAGTGACCTGGGTGGCAACGCCCTGTCATGGCATTGGGGCCAGGCGAGCTGGTTCTATGATGACCCGTCCAAGTCGGACCCGCGCAGCGATGGGAAGGAGGTCGCCTTCCTCGGCCGCAGCCTGATCGAGCCGATCAGACAGACCGAGGAAGAGCTGCTGCTGACATCCGCCTATTTTGTCCCGCGCACCGGCGGAGAACGGCTGCTTCTGGGGCTGGTTGAGCGTGGCGTTGATGTCTCGATACTGACCAACTCGCTGGCAACCACAGATGTACTGGCGGTACACAGTGGTTACGTCAAATCGCGTCGTCCGCTGCTCGAAGGTGGCGTCAGGCTCTGGGAGCTGAGACCGATTGCCGGACAGCAGGAAAGGGCCAGCCCATTCCTGGGTGAATCACTTGCCAGCCTGCACGCGAAAACCTTTGTGTTTGACCGCCAGGCAACTTTTATTGGCTCGGTGAACCTGGATCCGCGATCCATCAAAATCAATACCGAGGCAGGCGTCTACATCGAGAATCCCGAGTTGGCGCAGGAGATGGTCGAGCTGTTCGAGCGCTGGACCTCGGACGACTACGCCTTCAGGGTCGAACTGGATCGCCGGGGTGATCTGCGCTGGAGGGCCGAGGGACGAACCTGGGAAGCCGAACCTGATGCCAGCCGATTCCGTCGATTCATGAGCTGGAGCCTGGGCTGGCTGCCCTTGTCCGGACAGCTATAAGCAAGTCATGCGAGACCTGACAGCCAGCGCCGGGCAGCAGCAAGGTACAGACCTGCACAGCGCTTTACCTCGCTGGCATCACAGTGCTCTACCGCCCGATGCAGGGATTCCAGCGGGTCGGCAACCGGCGCAGCTGGAGAACCAAGTTGCAACAGATCGCTCTCCAGCTGATAACTGAGGTCCTCCAGGAGGCTGAGCGCGCTCTGGTCCAGCGGCTGCTCCAGCAATTGCTGTAGTGACAGGGTGTGCGCCTGGAGCTGCAAGACAGCAGGGTGACCGCTCGCGCCGGAAATCGTACCGGCGCCGGCCAGAGCTCCGGGCGCCATCATGCTGACCGTCAGACTTACTGGAACCAGATACATTTTCATGGCAAATCTCGCAAATGATATTCAATCTCATTTGGATTCTAGCCGGAATTGCCATGAAAGCAATAGCGCTGCAGCAGTTTCCTTGATTTAGAGCAAGGGACTGAGGAAGAACATAAGGCGTTCCAGCACACGCGCCCCACGCGAACGCTGCCGCCATTGCGCCAAGTCAAGCTCAACGCTATCCGATATATAGCCGTCCAGCAGGCGCTTGATGACAGCGCAACCTTCTGGCGAAAAAAGCGGGACTGTGAGTTCAAAGTTGAGTTGGAGGCTGCGGATGTCCAGATTCACGCTGCCAACCAGCGCAAGCTGGCCATCCATCAGCATTGCCTTGGTGTGAAGCAGCCCGCCGCGAAACAGATAAATTGATCCACCTGCTTCGAGAAAACGCTCATAGTAAGCGCGGCTGGCCCAGCCAACCAGATGCGAGTCATTGCGCTCGGGTACCAGCACCTTGACCCGCACACCACGCCGCGCAGCCTGGCAGAGCGCGTCAAATATCGCCTCTGATGGTACGAAGTAGGGCGTACTGATGGTGATACTTTCATTGGCGCGATAGATGCTGGACAGCACCGCCTGGGTGATCAGATCTTCGCCCATGCCCGGACCTGACGGCAGAATGGACAGCCATTTATAGCAGGTTGGCGGGCTGGGCGGCGCAGGGGCCAGACGACGGATACCGGTCTCGACCTCCCAGTCCCAGGCAAATACCTTGTCCAGACCTCGTGCTGCAGGGCCATCCAGCCGCAGCATGATATCGACCCACTGTCCTACATTGGCCTCCTTCTTGAAGTGCGATGGGTCAGCCATATTCATCGAGCCGGTATAGGCAATATGCCCGTCGATGACAACCAGCTTGCGGTGCAGACGCAGGTCGACGCGCTGCGCCAGTGCCCGCCAGAGTCGCACCGGCAGGGCCGGCACCACTTCGATTCCGGCATCGATGAAACGCTTGCGCCAGCGCGAGCGAAAGAATGGACGACTGCCGGCGTGATCGATCAGCAGGGAAACCTGAACACCGCGTCCGGCGGCGTCGATCAGCGCTTCGCTCAAGGTGTCGATGCGCCCTCCGGGAAACCAGATATAGGTTTCCAGGTGAATACTGCTTTTGGCCTCACGCACATCCTGACACAGGCGATCGAAGATCTGCTCGGGCGTCTCCAGCAAGTCCATTTGCTGGTAGCCCAACGCGCCAATGCCGAGGCGAGTTTCGATCAGTTGGCGAATCCCCTGCACCAGCTGCCCGCCGGGCAAGGGGGCCTTTTGGGTTTTGAAGTCCTCTGCAATGCTGGCGAGAAAGGGTTCCAGCATCGCCTCGGCCCGACGCGCACGTTGACGGCCAAGGTTGAGTTCACCCAGCATCAGATAGAGCAGGGCGCCCACAAACGGCAGGATATAGATAACCAGCAGCCAGGATAGCGTCACGCTGACCGGATTGCGGCGGCCAATGACCCGGAAGGTGACCACGGCGGTAAAAAGCCAGTAGAGTACCGCCAGGGCGATGCCGATGATATGTTCGATGTAGCTCATGCGGATTGAACAGAGTACCTGTCCAGACGTCCAATGCAGCAATCTAGCAGGATTTACCCGCACCGTTAAGAACAAGCCGCCGCGAGATCTTCACCGCATGTTGCCATTTTCCTTTGTTGACCGCCTGCGTTATCTGGTCGAACGTCAGTTCATCAAGGGCGCGCACTATCAGTTGCTGGTGGTCGCTGCCTTCATTGCCCTTATCTCCCTGATTGGCGGCTGGCTGGTCTGGCCAACCGGCGGGGAGGCCAGTCTTGCTGACTCGGTCTGGTGGGCATTTCTGCGGCTGACGGATCCGGGTTATCTCGGCGATGACGAGGGCACCTGGCGGCGCATCGTTTCCACGGTATTGACGCTCAGCGGCTATGTTGTCTTTCTCGGTGCCCTGGTGGCGATCATGACGCGCTGGCTGATTGCGATGATGGTGAAGCTTGAACAGGGACTCACGCCTGTCACCGTCAGCGGCCACATTGTCATCCTCGGTTGGACCAACCGCACCATCCCGCTCGTACAGGAGATCCTGGACGTTAATGGTGGGATTCAGCGCCTGCTCAAGGCGCGTCTGACCAAACGCCTTCGTCTGGTCATTTTGGCTGAGGACGTTACGGCAGAGCATGTCCATGAGCTGCGCGCAGTCCCGCTGATTCGCAAGCACATGGGCAACATCATTCTGCGCTCGGGCACCGCCCTGCAGCCTGAAGACCTGGATCGAGCCGCCTGCCTGCAAGCGGCGGTCGTCCTTATTCCCGGACGCAATCAGACCGCCGGCTCACTGGTCGGCAGCGATGTGGAGGCTATCAAGGCACTGCTTACCCTGCAGGCGCAGGCCCACCAGCGCGGAGTAACGCCACCCTACGTCGTTGCCGAGGTTGATGACAGTCGCAAGATGGCGGTCATGCAGCGCGCCTACTCCGGCCCGCTGGAGGTGCTCGCCAGCGAGGCTCTGGTCAGTCGTCTGTTTGCTCAATCGATCATTCATCCCGGGCTGCCGGAGTTGTTTGGCGAGGTGATGACGGTGCATGAAGGCAACGAGTTTTATATCCGGTCTACCGATAACTGCGTAGGACAGACCCTGGCCGACATAGGCAGCCGTACACCTGATGCCATCGTGTGCGGCCTCATGCGCCCGGATGGCGAGCGCTGGCGAACCTGGCTGAACGCACCGACCGGAGAAACGATCAGGAGCGGAGACAAGCTGGTGATGCTGGCTCGCGCCTACGAGCATGCTGCGCCACAGGGGGAACAGGTCGAAGTCAGCATGCGCCCGTTGCAGCGTCCGGCATCCGGTCCGTCACGTCCAGTCAGCACGGGTGGCATGCGCAGACTGCTGGTGCTCGGCTGGAACCGGCGTGTCCCGGCGTTGATCCACGAGCTTGCAGGGTATCGGGAGTATCGCTTCGATGTGCACAATGTTGCCGTGGTCAACGCAGACGAGCGGGCCGCCATGATCAGCAGCTACAGCCCGGCGACAGCCCGTGTCGACTGCCAGTTTACAGAGGCGGATTACATGGTCGAAGGGGCGCTGGATCAGTTGATGACGCAGCGTTTCGACAGCATCATCCTGGTGTCGTCCGATCGCCTGGACAGTGGAGAGGAAGCGGATGCCCGCGCCATGGTCGGTTATCTGATTGTCGACGAGCTGCTGCGCCAGCGTGCCATCCGTCCGCAGATTCTGCTCGAGTTGAGCGACCCGGCCAACGAAAGCCTGGTTGTGCGCAAGCGCGGCGAGACTATCGTCAGCCCCATGATTCTGAGTCACCTGATGGCACAGATAGCACAGCGCCGCGAGCTCGGGCTGATGTTCGAGGAGTTGCTGACCACCGGTGGTCCGGAGCTGGTGTTCCTCGATCCGCGGCATTATCCGATGCAGAGTGTTACCACCTTCGCTGACCTTGAAGCGATCGTCGCACTGCACGGGGATACTGCGCTGGGCGTGTTTCGCTTCAAGGCCGATGAGCAGGGCAGACGGCTGCAGCTGAATCCGCAGCGTGACAAGCCTCTGCGGCTGGCCGAAGGCGACCAGCTGGTAGTTTTGACCACCTTGCCCCAGGCGACCTAGCAGGCCGCTGAACACCAGACGGCTAGAGGCAGTTTTCCGGTTTGGGCAGCCCGGCGATCTTGCTGCCCAACTTTGCCGGGCTGCCTGGAAACAGCGTCAGCAAATACATACTGTTGCCCTTGTCCTTACCCAGTTCCTGGCCAACAAACTTGACCAGCGGACGCATTGCCGGTGAGAGCTGAAAGGTCTGGTAAAAGCGGCGCAGCAGAAGGATGACTTCCATATGCGCGGGGGTCAGCTCAATACCTTCGCGCAGGGCCAGTTCATGTGCGACGGCTTCGGACCAATCGCCAAGCGATACCAGGAAGCCTTCCTTGTCGACCGCAATGTCGCGGCCATCTGCATGGATAGTCTGTGTCACCAGCTCAGTACCTTGTCATACCGGGTGCATAGCTCGACCATACCCGGATAGTCGATCAGACTAACTCGCTGCGGCAGGTCATCTATCGCCAGGCCGCGGGCCAGAACGTCGGACTCCAGAGCAAACAACCTGATGCTGGCCGGTAACAATTGCATGGCGTTAACCGCGCTGGTGCGAGGCAGCAGCGCATAGACAGCATCCTCGATCAGCAGCAACCCTTGCTCCGGCCCGATAACCCGCAGGCTGGTGGCAAAATGGGTGTCATCCTGGGGGGCATGGCGCAGCAGGTGCAGAAGTGTTGACCTCATAAGGCTACCACCTGGTCGTGATGCTCCAGCAAGGTCGCGATCTCGGCACTGTCAACGGCCTTGCAGTTAATGATGAATCGCCCCGGCTGCAGGCCGCGCTCGGCAAGCGAATGCTGGCACACGAACAGGTCTTCCACACCAAACATCGGTAAGGCCTGAAGGTTGGATGCAACCGGCTTTTGCTCAATCAGTGTGGACTCTTGCCCCGGCAGCAACTGCAGAACGCCGGCGTCCATGAACAACATGCTCACCGGCACGCCGAAAGCCGCAGCAGCAAGTGCCAGGTCCAATGCTTCCCGGGCGGCGATCGATGTCGGCGGCTGGCGACTGATGACCAGCAGGCTTTTCAGATCAGGTTCCAAAGGTCACCGCCCGGTCTGCCGTCTGCAGCGCATCGACCCATTGCCCGAGCCCGGAAAGAACCCAGGGTTCTCCGGTATTCGCCGTTGGCCGCTCCCAGCGATCTGCTTCGGCGGCATCCAGTATCCCTCGACGCAGGGCGGCGGCGATGCAGACGACTGCATCGAGGCCATTCTCGTTGATAAAGGCCTTCCAGCGCCGCGCCAGATCGCACTCGTCCTGCGGCTGCACGCCTAGCGTGGAAGCAAGGTGTACCGCGTCACGGTAAAAAAACAGTCGACTGATCTGGTGGCCGCCGGCCAACACAGCCTCGGCAAACATCAGAGCACTGCGTGCGGCAGGATCCTGCGGACCAGCCAGCAAGGCAATCGCAAACTTCATGGTTTCACGCTCATAAACAAAATGGCCCGCCTTGAAGGCGGGCCATTGAGTATAACGCAGCGGGTTTATTCAGTCGTCGCTGAAGATACCCAGCAACTGCAGCAGACTGAGGAACAGGTTGTAAATCGAGACGAACAGGGTAATGGTCGCCATGATGTAATTATCTTCACCACCATGAATGATGGAGCTGGTCTGATACAGGATGACCGCCGAAGAGAACAGGACGAACCCGGCGGAAATCGCCAGTTGCAGACCGCTGATCTGGATAAAGAAACTGGCAACCACTGCGCACATCAGAACGATACAGCCCGCCATGATGAAGCCTGACAGGAAACTGAAGTCCTTGCGGCTGAGGATCGCGTAGGCGGACAGGCCAAAGAAGACCACCGCAGTCATGCCCAGTGCCATGGATACCAGCTGGCCGCCATTCGGCAACGACAGATAGGCGTTCAGAATCGGACCAAGCGTGTAGCCAAGAAAACCGGTAAAGGCAAAGGTGCTGACCAGTCCCCAGCCGGAGTTACGCAGTTTGGTAGTCAGAAAGAGCAGGCCGTAGAAGCCGACCAGAGTCACAATGATGCCGGGGTACGGCAAATTGAGGCTCATGGACACGAAGGCCACCACGGCGCTGAACGCCAGCGTCATGGCCAGCAGCGAATAGGTGTTGCGGAACAGCTTGCTGACTTCCGCTTCGCTGACGCCAGCATGTTGAAGGGTCGTATTGTGTTCCTGCATGTTCATGTACAGCTCCTGTATCGGAAATCGAAAATCCGTTGGTAGACCCTGATCATACGGCTTGATCACAGCAAATCAAGCCGCCGAAAGCGTCCAACTATTACCATTCATGTGAAAATCGCCACAAACGGTATCCCTCACTTTGCCCGGGCGCGGTTCATGACGGCGTCCAGCATGCTCAGCAGTTTCTTTTCATCAACCGGCTTGTCGAGCCAGGCCAGGAACTCGTCAACCTGACCGTGCGTCAGTCGTTGTCCCTCGTCGCAGTAGGCGGAAACAACCAGAATCGGCATGTGTGCCAGCGCTGCCTGCGCCCGAACCTCACGAATCAGGTTGAGGCCGTGTCCGTCCTGCAAGCGTAAATCCGTCACCATTGCGTCGTAGTGTGTTTCCTGCAATTGCTGTTGAGCGCCTTTCAACGTAACACTGGTTGTTGGCAGATAGCCGGCCTTTCGCAGTACCAGTGCAATGAAGTCTGCGATCATCGGGTCATCATCAACCACCAGAACGCTGGGTGTCTGCACCTGGGCAGTCGCCTCGGCCTGCACCTCAGCCTGCGCTTCAATCGGCAAGCTCAACCAGAACGTGGCGCCGTTCGGTGGCTCAGAGTCAAAACCGACGCAGCCATCCATTTGCGCCATCAACTCTCGCGAGATGGCAAGCCCCAGGCCAGTACCTTCTTGTTTGCGCTTGTCTGAACCATCAGCCTGGGCAAACTTTGCAAACACCTGATCCCGGAACTCGGCAGGAATGCCTTCACCCTGATCGGTAACGCTTACCCGCACGGTATCCTGATCGGTTGCTACATCGATCACGACCTGCGAACCCTGCGGAGAGAACTTGATGGCGTTGGACAGATAGTTGTTCAGCACCTGGTGCAATCTCATGCTGTCGACCCGAACCAGAATGTCATGGCAGCCATGGGATACCAGATTTACTCCACGGCTTTGGGCATAGGCCTGATTGGCTGAAAGAGCCTCGTCGATCAGTTCTTTCAAACTGCAAGTGCGAAGCTCGAACTTCATTTTGCCTGCAGCGAGCTTCTCCATATCCAGCAGGTCGTTGATCAGGTGGTTCAGGCGCTGGCTATTGGTCTCTGCAATTTCCAGCATTTTACGCATGGGCGCAGGCACCTCACCGAGCGAGCCGCTGTTGACGATCGCCAGCGCACCAGAAATGGAGGTAAGCGGGGTACGAAGTTCGTGACTGACGGTGGAAACGAACTGGCTTTTCATCTGCTCAACCCGCTTCTGCTCGGTCAAGTCCAGCATTGTTCCACTTGCGCGTACAGCCAAGCCGCTTTCATCTCTCTGGATCGCGCCACGGAGCAGGACCGGAACTCGATGACCAGCTTGATGACTCAGTGAAGTTTCAATCGAGAACGCCGATTGGTCCGACTGCAATGCCTCACGCAACAGCTTTATCAGTTTGTGCCTCTCTTCCGGCGCCACCAGAGCCTGCCAGCGATGCAGCGACTGAAAATCGGAGGTAGGAGGGTAGCCGAGCATTTCCCAGGCGCGCTGGGAGGCAATGAAGCGCATGTCATTCAGATAGATATCCCACCAGCCATCATTACTGCCCTTGAGCACAAGGCGCTGGCGCTCCTCGCTTTGACGCAGCGCGGCATTACTGCTGCGCAGTTGCTGGGTCATTGCGTGAGCCAATAGCTCCGCCTGATCGCGGCGCAGGACGAGGAGGGTAGCCATCAGAAACAGCAACAGACTGATACCCAGCCCGGCAAAAGGTACCCAGCCACTGTTGTTGTAACGATCATCAAATTCGGGCGTACTCTCAAACTCCAATTGCCAGTCGCGCCCGTAGAGGCTCAGCTGCACGGTACGCGTCAGAGCGGGAGAGGTGGTCGTATCGTCGATATCGGAAAACAGGGTCGGGTTGTCTAGCCCGGGGGCAGTGTCGAGCAGCCGGTAGCCGACACCCGGGGTCAACGACCCGAGAATACCGGCAAGCAGGTCCCCCATACGATAGGGGCTATAAACAAAGCCCCTCAATGCTGCAAGCCGCTCCTCGGTAGTCGAGACCGGCAAACCGCCATAATAGACCGGCACGTACATCAGAATCCCGGCCTGAACAACGCCGTGGGTCTCCTGCAACAGTTTGACCGGCCCAGTTACCCAGGACTTCCCCGATTCGGCCGCAGCCTGCATGGCAGCCTGGCGGGTGGGTTCGGAATACATGTCGAAACCGAACGCGGCGAGATTCCGGCCTTCAAATGGCTCGAGGTAGACGATAGAGGTATAGAGAGAGCGCTCACCCTGAGGGTGAACGCGGAAGTCGGGAAAGCCTTCGGCACGAACTTGCTGTTCAAATGACTCAAGAAAGCCGGGACGTATGACCTGAGCAAAGCCGACCCCAAGAATGCCGGGATAGTTGTCCGCCAACTGGAGGCGCTCGACCAGTATGCGCCACTTGTATCGATCAACCTCAATGGCAGCATCAAACAAACCTGCACCGCCGAGCAGAATCTGCTCGTGGTCAATCATGCGTTTGTGTATCGCCGAGGTGATGTCGTCGGTAATCAGGACAAACTCACGATGCGCCGCACGCTCCTCACGGTCGACCAGATAGGACCAGATAAACAGGGTCGCAAGTACACCAATCCCGAGAACTAGCCACGACAGCGCATTTTGACGGCTGAAAGCTGCATTTGAGACGCCAACACGGGCTTGTTGTTGCTTGAGTTCAGTCATCCATGTATCCGGTGAAGAGTGGGACTCGCCCAATTTGGCTGTGCAAAGCATAATGGGTTAGATTCCTGCCTGCATAGCGTCAGGTCAGCCAAACCGCCTGAGACAAACCTTTCGGCAACATAGTCGCCACAAAGCGTGATAAATTGGCGCCTTTTTATTGGCGCCACACAACTTCCAAGAGTAGGTTATCACCTGAACCTCATCAGAGCGTTCAGCGTGACGGCATGTGCGCAAAATCAGCTCGCGGGTGCATTCACGCGCCCCCGCTAACCAGCAGCCTGGAGCTGCAGATCGGGAAACATTGACCATGGAAACGGCAGCTATAGAAAAAGGTGAAGGGGAGGCATTCTCTCTGCGCATGCGTGAACGCCAACACCGGCGACTGCGTCTGGTATCACATCTGGTCATCCTGATCTTGCTTGCAGTCGAAATTCGCGCGCTGGTGACTGGCGAATACGTCGCAGCAGCCCTGGTAGCGATCATCTTGAGCAGTATCCTGCTGACTCTCAGACTCAACGCAAAACCCGGCCCGGATTACGCTGCAGCCTTCGCACTGGTATCGCTTACCGCGCGGCTGGGATACTCGATGTGGTCCAACCAGGGCTCTACAGCGGCGCGCTCATCGCCTTTCCGACCATCCTTGTCATTGCCGGCCTGATTACATCAGAATGTCTGTTCTGGGGCCTGCTGACGCTAATGCTGATCACCGTGGCGGTGATCAGCATAGCTGCAGCCCTCGGTTATCACTTTTTTCACCCCTTGCCGATGGGGCTCCAGCGCTGGATGGTGGTGAGCAGCATTCTGCTGCTGTCAGCCGGCACCATAGTCTGGCTGATGAGAGAGATGCGCTGTATGCAGCGCTCGCTGGAATCGGAGGTAAAGCGGCTGCGCTGCTCCCAGGCCAAGCTTACCCATCTGGCAGGCCACGACGCCCTGACCGGACTGAGCAACCGGGCATCGTTCAACAGTCACGTTGCACGGATGATCGAAATGGCCGGCCAGCGTAAAGGCTGCATTGCGGTGCTTTATCTGGACATCGACAACTTCAAGACCATCAACGACTCACTTGGCCACTCAGCGGGGGACGAGCTGATACAGGCAATAGCCTCGCGCCTCAGTCAGGTAGTGCGGGATGCCGATGCCCTCAGCCGGCACGGCGCAGACGAGTTTGTCATGGCCCTGGCAGATGTCGAAGACCTGCAAACGGCAATCCGTGTAGCTCAGCGCATGCAGACGGTCATATCGCAGCCTTTCGAGGTCAACGCCAAGCAACTGTTTACCTCGCTGTCGGTCGGTATTGCGGTATTTCCTGATGACGGCACGGACGTCGACACTCTGGTACGGAAGTCCGAGGTTGCAATGTTTCAGGCCAAGAAAGCAGGGCGCAACACCCACATCGTGCATCAGGCAGATATGGCGTCGGACAATCACGACCGACTGGATATCGAGCAAGCGCTGCGGCATGCCATCGCTCGGGATGAGCTCGAACTTTTCTATCAGCCGATCATTGCCTTGCGCGGAGACCGGCTGATTGGTGCAGAGGCATTATTGCGCTGGCGCCACCCTGAATATGGACTGCTTGGGCCAGACCGTTTTATGGACGTTGCGGAACAGTCAGGGCTGATTGTCGAGATCGGCGAGTGGGTACTCGGCCAAGCCTGTCGAGAAGCGGTACGCTGGCAGACCGAGGGGCTTAAAGGTCTGGGCGTATCAGTCAATCTGTCGGCGGTACAGCTGCGGCGGAACAACCTTGAGTCGGTTGTGGCCGACGCGCTGGCCAGCACCGGTCTGGGCGCAGCAATGCTGGAACTGGAGCTGACTGAATCCATGCTGCTGGAGAAGTCGGATCAATTCCTGCAGCTGCTGCGCAGCCTCAAGCAGATGGGCGTAAAGCTCGCCATTGACGACTTTGGCACCGGATATTCGAATCTGTCGTATCTGCAGCGCTTTCAGGTCGACCGGCTCAAGATCGACAAATCCTTTGTCAGTCATATTGGTAGCAACGAACAAAACCGAGCCATCGTTACAGCAGTGATCCAGATGGCGCACAGCCTCAAGCTGGAAGTAACTGCCGAGGGGATTGAGCATCAACTGGTGCAACGCATCCTCAAGTCGCTGGGTTGTGATCATGCGCAGGGCTATCTGTTTTCAAGACCCGTGGAAGCAGACCGGTTTCTCGAATTTGCCAAGGCTCACAGCAGCATTGCCTAGGTTGGACGCCTGCAGGATTCGACGCTGGCAGCGCTGGTAGCGCTCGCACCCATCACTTCGCATAATACATATTATGTTAAATAGCGTATTGCGATTAATGCGTAATGAAAGCTCTGGTCAGAATGCCCCCACCCGCACCACCGTGCTCGACTCGTTCCGCGACCGACTTACCGAGCAACCAAACACAGATCGCCCTCTGGCGGCGTTGCAGTTTGAGCTTGCAGCAGCCTCCTGACTAGCACGATATTCTCCTGATTGTCGGGCTCATCGCGCATCGCAATGACCAGCGGCTCTTCGAATAGCATCCTGGCAACCCGCACATCATCTATTCCATGTCTGATAGCCAGATACTCCATCACTGTCGGATCCGACACAGCCAGATGTAATCGCCCCATGCTCAACATCTTCAGCAATGACAGCTCACTGCTGGCTCCACGGTCAATGCTGTCAGGAAAACGCTGCAGCAATGATTGAAATCGCTCCGGATAGATGTAGCTTTTAACAATACCGATACGGTGGCTGGCAAAAGCCTCATCAATCTCGTCAACCTGGACATCGCTATCGGCCATCGCCATCAGCGCCAGATGTGATGGCGTTACCTCGCCTGAGGAAACGAAGCCATCTCCCACCTCTATCGGCCAGGCAGGGAAAAAACCGAGATAGCCTGGCTGATGCGCGATCTGCTGGGCCCGCCGCCAGGGATAAAACTCGACCTGCAGGTCAATGTTGCACTGGCCGAGAATGGTTCGCAGATGCTGGATGGCATTACCGCCATGGACCATAGAGGACCCGGTATAAGGCTCCCAATCAAGTGCAGTGATTTTAAGCGCGCGTTGCACCGCCGCCCGCTCACCTGCGGCGAGCACCGGTGATGAGGCCGTGACTGCCAGAATCAGCGGAATATAAAGCCAGGTGCGCAGGTTCAAGCGATAGCTCCAATATCAGCCGCTTACCAATATCTGCAGCATAGCAGCAGATGCGATATCAAGGATGGCTGGCCAACGCGTCTCGCAACCAGTTCCCGGCAGGCCCCAAGGGTCGCTTGCGAGACCAGACAACCTCCAGCGCCTGGAATCTTGGCCAGTTTGGCAGCGTCAACTCGACCAGCTTGTCGGCGGCATAGGCATCAACGAGCCACCGTGGCAGTACCGCCCAGCCAAAACCCATAACCGCAAGATCCAGCAAAATAAGATAGTTGGGGGCAGACCAGCTGCGAATCTGGCTGACTGGCTGCCACTCCGGCCCCTGGGCAGATCCGCTCAAGGTATTCAATCCAAGGTGTCGCCACTGCGCGAGCTGGCTCGATTCAATGTCCCCCTGCTGCACCAGCGGGTGCCCGGGGTTTGCATAAACGGCGAACTCGGCCCGTTCGGCGACCGGCGCGCGGTCTATTTCCGGCAGGAGCTGACCCTCAACCGGCAACAGTCCCAACGTGGCACGGCCACTGCTTATGAGGCTGATAATGTCGGCATTTTCGGCAAATATGCATTCAAACTCCAGCTCTGGAAAGCGTTCGGCCAGTTGCATGATCCGACTCTTGAAATGCTCCGACTGATAGGCATCGGACAGTACCAGGGTCAGCCGTGACTCCAGCCCGCCGGCCAGCGCACTGGCAGTACGCTGCAGTCGGTCAGACGCCGACAGCACCTCCTCTACCCTGCCCAGTAAAGCCTGCCCTGCAGCGGACAGGACGGGCGACTTTCCGGTTCTGTCAAACAGGGTCAGCCCCAGATCAATCTCCAGCCGTGAAATCGCTTCGCTGACAGTTGACTGGCTTTTGCCCAATTGGCGCGCGGCGGCACTGAAACTGCCAAGGCTGGCAGCGTGGGCGAAGGCTTCGAGTGATTCAGGAGACAACTTCATATCGGATTCACCGATGGATTCTAACTTCGTCCATCAGGTTAAACCTATGAGAATGCATCTGTCGAATAACCGGAGAGTTTTCATGACCGCGAATGTTGCCGATGGTGGAATGTCTCTGCGCGAACGCATGCTCCACGCAGGACTCTTTGAGCTGATTGCAGTCATGGTGTTTGCACCGCTGATAACCTGGGTAACGGGCAAGCCGCTGCACCAGGCCGGCGCGTTGACGCTGACGCTTTCATGCATCGCGATGTTGTGGAATATGGTATTTACCGCCGCGTTTCAACACATCGAGCGCCAGCGCGGCTGGCGCCGAACCCTGAGGGTTCGGCTCCTTCATGCCAGCCTGTTTGAATGCGGCCTGGTAGTGGTGATGGTCCCGGTCATCGCACTTTGGCTGCAGGTCAGGCTGATGGAGGCGTTGCTGCTGGATATTGGCCTCATTCTGCTATTTCTGCCATACACCCTGGTGTTCAACTGGCTGTACGACCGGGCCAGAGCGCGGGTTTTGTCAGGCCGGCTCGGGCGCCTCAGCAACCCATGAACCAAATGGGTCGCCAAGGGCCGCCCAATATGCCGGCTCTAGCTGCATTTCAGCATCGGACAACAGGCAACTGTCCAGATCCTGCCGTAACTGGCCGGCGTCCAGGCCTTGACCAATGAACACCAGCTCCTGTCGGCAGTCGCCGCTTTCTGGCCGCCATTGCTGCATGATCTCCTTGAGCAAGTCTGGATCGGTCGGCCAATGCTCGCGATCAACAAACCGCCACCAGCGTCCCGCCAGCCCATGCCGCATCAAGCTGCCCGCCTGGGACCAGCTGCCCGCCAGAGTCCACTTGCTGGCCAGCCAGAACAGCCCCTTGGAGCGCAGCAGCCTGCCGTTGCGCCACGGACTGCTTATGAAGCTGTAAAAACGTTCCGGATGAAACGGGCGGTTCGCTCGGTACACGGTAGAGCCAATACCGTATTCCTCCGTTTCCGGAATGTGCTCGCCGCGCAGTTCCTGCAGCCAACCCGGCGCTTCGGCAGCCCGCTCGAAATTGAACAGGCCGGTATTGAGTACCTCGCGCAACGGGACGTTACCCATCACCATTGGCAGGATGTTCGCGTGTCGGTTGAGGTTACGCAGGATAGACGTCAGCTCCGCGAGCGCGTCTCGGCTGATCAGATCACTCTTGCTGATCAGGATGACATCAGCGAACTCGACCTGCTCGACCAGCAGGTCGGTAATCGAACGCTCGTCGTCCTCACCCAGGGTTTCGCCGCGGCTGGCGAGACTGGCGGACTGTTCATAGTCGTTCAGGAAGTTGACCCCATCGACGACCGTAACCATCGTATCGAGTCGGGCCATATCAGCCAGAGCGGTGCCCTCCCCATCCCTGAAGGTAAAGGTCTCTGCGACCGGCAGCGGCTCGGATATGCCGGTGGACTCGATCAGCAGGTAGTCATATCGCCCCTCTTTCGCCAACCGGCCGACTTCCTCCAGCAGGTCCTCACGCAGGGTGCAGCAGATGCAGCCGTTGCTCATCTCAACCAGCCGTTCCTCCGCCCGATTCAGGGTGACATCCCGCTGGACCTCGTTGGCGTCGATATTGATTTCACTCATGTCGTTGACGATAACGGCAACGCGCAGTCCGTCACGGTTTTTAAGAATGGCGTTAAGCAACGTACTTTTTCCAGCGCCCAGGAAGCCGGACAGGACAGTGACAGGTAGGTTTTCAGGCATGGCGTTAATCTCGGATTTTAACATTGGTTATAACATAACATTTAATCCAAAAAAGTCACGCACCAGTCAGCCTGGGCATCAAAGCGTTGAATACGTCGGTATGTAACATGGCGGTCTTGCTTGATTGTCTGGCAGGTTAGGAGGTATTCAAGCTGCACGCCCTGCCCTATATAAGGAAGAACAATGTACTGCCTGGACGATATCCGCTTCGAACAACAACAGATAAGCGGACTGAGCACCCGCATGGCACGGGTGGGAACCGGCCCGGTTGCACTGTTTATTCACGGCTGGCCTGAGTGCTGGTATTCCTGGCGACAGCAGATGGTGGCGCTGGCCAATGCGGGCTATACGGCGCTCGCCCCTGACATGCCCGGCTTCGGCGAAACCGAGGCGCTAGCGCAAATTGATGATTACAACGTCACCCGCATTGCCGGCTTTATGCAGGAGCTGGTCGCGCACTACAGCCCGGACGCGCCGGTATTGTTGATCGGCCACGACTGGGGCGCGATCAACAGCTGGCAGTTTGTGCAGTTGCATCCGGAATGCGTCGAAAGGCTGATCATCATGAGCGTCCCGCTGCGCCCGGTTGCTGATGTACCGCCAATCGAGTTTTTGCGCGGCTATTTCAAAGACCAGTTCTTCTATCAGATCTATTTTCAGGACCGGGGCGTTGCCGAAGCCGAGTTTGACGCTGACCCGGAAGGCATTTTGCGCGCACTCTACTGCTCCCCGGATACGCCGCGCCACCCTCCTCTGCTGGGCAAGTCGCTTTCCGAAGGCGGCGGCTGGATTGGCCGCCTGGGTGTACCGAAGGAGCAACCTGCCTGGCTCACCGACGAGATGCTCGCTTACTATCTGAATGCCTATCGGCACAGCGGATTTGCCGGCGGTATCAACTACTACCGCAATCTGGACGAGAACTGGCGCCGCCTGCTGCCACTGCGCGAGAGCAAAATCACCTGCCCGGTGCTGTTTATTGCCGGTACTGCAGACATGGTGATTCAAGGCATGGGCGCAGATGCACTGCATGACATGATGGCGCCACGCGTTCCGCACCTCGACATCGTCATGCTGCCGAAGATTGGCCACTGGCTTCAGAACGAGGCGCCCGAGGCTGTGAATGAGGCGATGCTGCGCTTTCTCCAGCAGCCTTAAGGCGGGGAAATGCGCCTGAGCATTAAGCTCAGGCGCATTCAATCAAAGACCGGCAAACAGCGTTGGCGATGGCATGACCCGAAAGTCGATCGACATCATCAGACTCAGCGCGGTGATGGCGATGATCGAGAAGCCGAACAGCTTGCGTGCCCACAACCGATCATCCACCTCTTCGCGGTAACCGGACAGCGCAATCACCAGCCACCAGATGCTGACCAGCAGCGCGATGACCAGATACCCGTAGCCGGCAAACCCGGACAGCGTCAGCATCAGTGCTGCCGCCGCAAAGGCGAGGATGTACCAGACGATGTGCTGTTTGGTGACCCGAATACCCTCTTTGACCGGCAGTACCGGGATGCCGGCTGCGCTGTAGTCATCAAAGCGGAAGATCGCAATCGCGTACGAGTGCGGCATCTGCCACAGACAGAAGATCAGCAGCAACAGCGCGGCGCCGGTATCGAACTGACCAGTCACGGCGCAGTAGCCCACCACCGGCGGCATGGCGCCTGACAGGCTGCCAACCAGCGTGCCGTAGACCGAACGGCGCTTCATCCAGAGGCTGTAGACGCCAACATAGATAAAGAAGCCGAACGCCGCCAGCGCCGTGGCCACCGGTGTGGTGTACCACCACAGCAGACCGAAACCGGCCAGGCCCAGCACCACACCGTGCGCCAGCGCCGCCGGCAGCGAGATCTGACCGGTGACCAGCACCCTGCCCCGCGTGCGCTGCATATGCCGATCAATGTCGCGGTCGATGCAGTTGTTCATCACACAGCCGCTGGCAACCACCAGCGACAGCCCGATCACGGTAGCCAGCAGCAGACCGAGATCGATCTGCCCCTGGGCGGCGAGGAAGTACCCCCCCGCCACCGCAATCAGGTTGCCAAAGATTATGCCCGGCTTGGTGACCAGCAGGTAGCGTTTGAGTTTCACTGGAACATCCAGGGCATCATCAGCATGTCGGCGTTGACCATGATCCAGATGGCCAGACCTACCAGCATGACGATGATCAGCACGGTGAACAGGAAGGCCACCAGATTCCAGCGGCCCTCGGACGAGGTGTTCATGTGCAGGAAGCACACCAGATGCACCACGATCTGCACAACGCCCATGACGAGCATGCCGATCAGGTTGACGCTCTGGCTTAACTGCCCACTCATCACCATCGCGAACGGGATGGCAGTGAGGATCACCGACAGGATGAAACCGATAGCGTAAGAGCCGTAGCTGCCGTGGCCGGCACCGGCGTCGGAATGCGCATGACTCATCAGATAGTCCCCATCAGATAGACAATGGTGAACACGCAGATCCAGACGATGTCCAGGAAGTGCCAGAACAGGCTCAGGCACATCAGGCGTGTGTTGTTACGGTCGGTCAGACCGCGCCGGCTGACCTGCAGCATCATGACGATCATCCACACCAGACCGGCGGTCACGTGCAGACCGTGCATGCCGACCAGGGTGAAGAAGGACGACAGGAACGCGCTTTTGTCCGGGCCAAAGCCTTCGGCAATCAGGTGGTGGAATTCGTTGAGTTCCATCCCGATAAACCCCGCGCCCAGCACAAAGGTCGCCGCCAGCCACGCCAGCGTCTGGCCCTTGAAGCCGCGGTGCGCTGCGATCATGGCAAAGCCGTAGGTGCAGCTGCTGACCAGCAGCAGTGCGGTTTCACCCAGCACATAGGGCAGCTCGAAGATGTCCTTGCCGCTGGGGCCACCGGCCGTGTGGTTGACCAGCACGGCGTAGGTGGCGAACACACAGGCGAACAGAATGCAGTCGGTCATCAGGTACAGCCAGAAGCCGAATACGGTGTTGCCGCCGGTGTCGTGGTGCGCGTGGTCGTCATGCGCCACGGCGTGGTTGGAGTGCATTACAGTGCTCGACATGTCAGATCTGCTCCGCAACGGGTTGAGTGTTCAGCACCTGACGCGGCGCTTCAAAGTTGGCGTGATGCAGGTTCTCGATGCGCTCTACTTCGTCAGGCTGCACGTAGTAGTCGACGTCTTCGTTGTAGCTGCGGGCGATGAAGGTGGCGATCATGCCGATGAAGCTGACAGCGCCCAGCCACCAGATGTGCCAGACCAGCGCAAAACCGAATACCGCGCCCAGCAGACCGATGATCAGACCGGCCGAGGTGTTCTTCGGCATGTGGATCGGCGCGTAATGATCAGGGCGCAGATAGGCTTCGCCACGCTCTTTCATGTCCTGGAAGGCATCCAGTGCACGCACGGTCGGCGTAACCGCGAAGTTGTAGAACGGCGGCGGCGAACTGGTTGACCATTCCAGGGTACGACCGCCCCACGGGTCACCGGTCACGTCACGCAGCGATTCACGGTTGCGCAGACTGACCACCAGCTGTGCCAGCTGGAACAGAATGCCGCACAGAATCAGGCCGGCACCGAAGAAGGCAACGATCAGGTACGGCTGCCACATCGGGTTGTCGTAGTGGTTCAGGCGGCGCGTCATGCCCATGAAGCCCAACACATAGAGCGGCATAAAGGCGACGAAGAAGCCGGTGATCCAGCACCAGAAGGCACCTTTGCCCAGACGCTCGTCCAGCTTGAAGCCGAAGGCTTTCGGGAACCAGAAGGTGAAGCCAGCCAGATAGCCGAACACCGCGCCACCAATGATGGTGTTGTGGAAGTGGGCAATCAGGAACAGGCTGTTGTGCAGCACGTAGTCAGCACCCGGTACGGCCAGCAGAACGCCGGTCATGCCGCCCACGGTGAAGGTCACCATAAAGCCCAGGGTCCACAGCACCGGCGTGGTGAACTGCACGCGGCCGCGAAACATGGTGAACAGCCAGTTGAACAGCTTCACCCCGGTCGGCACCGAAATGATCATGGTGGCCACGCCGAAGAACGCGTTGACGTTGGCACCCGAGCCCATGGTGAAGAAGTGATGCAGCCAGACCACGAAGCCCAGTACGGTGATCGCTCCGCTGGCCCAGATCATCGAGGTGTAGCCGAACAGTTTCTTGCCGGAGAAGGTCGAAATCACCTCAGAGAAGATACCGAACGCCGGCAGGATGAGGATGTACACCTCGGGGTGACCCCAGGCCCAGAACAGGTTGATGTACATCATGGCGTTGCCGCCAAGCTCGTTGGTGAAAAAATGCATGTCCAGATAGCGGTCCAGACTCAGCAGCGCCAGAGTGGCGGTCAGAATCGGGAAGGACGCAATGATCAGGATGTTGGTGAAGGTGCAGGTCCAGGTGAAGACCGGCATTTTCATCAGCGTCATGCCAGGCGCGCGCATCTTGAATACGGTCACCAGGAAGTTGACGCCGGTCAGCAGCGTCCCTAGCCCCGATAACTGCAGCGCCCAGATGTAGTAGTCAACCCCCACGCCCGGGCTGTAGCCCAGTTCTGCCAGCGGCGGATAGGCCACCCAACCGGTGCGGGCGAACTCCCCTACCCCCAGCGACACGTTGACCAGAATCGCGCCGGCCACGAACAGCCAGAAGCTGAGCGAATTGAGGAATGGGAAGGCAACATCACGGGCGCCAATCTGCAGCGGCACCGCGATGTTCATCAGACCAACCATGAACGGCATGGCCATGAAGATGATCATGATTACGCCGTGCGCGGTGAAGATCTGGTCGTAGTGCTCGGGCGGCAGGTAGCCCTGCGAAGCGCCTTCGGCAATCGCCAGCTGGCCGCGCATCATGATGGCGTCGGCAAAACCGCGCAGCAGCATGATCAGGGCAACCAGGATGTACATCACACCGATTTTCTTGTGGTCAACCGAAGTCAGCCACTCGGTCCACAGGTAGCCCCACTTGCGGTAGTAGGTGATGGCGCCAAAAATCCCCAAACCGGCAATCGCAACGACGGCCAGGGTGATCATGATAATGGGCTCGTGGAACGGCACGGCCTCGAGTGTCAGCTTGCCAAACATCAGTGGGTCTCCTCGGCAGCGTTCATGGGCATGCCAGCCATTTCTGCGCCTGCATGTGCCTCATGGCCTGCGTGACCCGCGTGGTCTTCGTGGCCGGCCGCGTGCTTACCGCCGTTGTGGTATTGCATGAGGATGGTCTCGTACAGGATAGGGCTGACGCTGCCGTAGTAACGAACCGGGTCGGCTTTGCTCGGCGCAGCCAGCGCAGGGTAGCTGTTCAGATCCAGCGTCTCGGTATTGGCTTTGACCTGGCTAACCCAGTCGTTGAAGCCCTGCTCATCGGTGGCGATGGCCTGAAACTTCATGTCGGAAAAGCCTTCGCCGCTCAGGTTGGCGGAGAAACCGTCGTAGCTGCCTTCATGGTTGGCGATCAGATGCAGCTTGGTCTGCATGCCGGCCATGGAGTAGATCTGGCTGCCCAGCGCCGGGATGAAGAAGGAATTCATCGCCGACTGGGAGGTGATCTTGAAGTTGACGGGGGTGTCGACCGGGAAGGCCAGTTCGTTGACGGTGGCGATGCCCTGTTCCGGGTAGATGAACAGCCATTTCCAGTCCAGCGATACCACTTGCACCTCGATCGGCTTTACGTCCGAGTCGAGGGGGCGGTAGGGGTCCAACTCATGGGTGGTCTTCCAGGTGATGGTGCCGAGGATGGCGACAATTACGCAGGGGATGATCCAGACCACCAGTTCAATCGCGGTGGAGTGGGACCAGTTGGGTCGATAGGTCGCCTTGGTGTTGCTTGCACGGTACTTCCAGGCAAACACAAGGGTCATCACGATGACCGGAATGACCACGATCAGCATCAGCAGCGTGGCGGTGATGATCAGCGACCTTTCGTCGACGCCGACCTGCCCTTTCGGGTCCAGCAACACCATCTTGCAGCCGCCGAGCATCAGCAGCGGCAACCAGGCGAGCCGTTTCAGGAGTGAAGTTATCTGCTTCGGGTTCATGTTGCAGCCTTAGTCGTTGAACAGGCCCTCGCGCCCGACAGGGAACGAGGTGCAACAGGCCCCAGTGATGTGCACCCACCAGCCGACCAATAGCCCACGCAACAGCACCCCGTGACGCTCCCGCATGAGCGTGTCAGGTGCTGCCGTGTGGTTTTTATGGGTCAGCGTAATGTCTTTGTGCAGACTGAGACGGCGTACAGCATCAATCGCCAAACTGGCCGCGGGAGCGGCGCCTTCCGTGGGGAACCAGAGCGACGCCTGGAACCTGTTGCGGAAAATATTACAAAGTATTTCCGGAAGCCGCGCAATTGTAACAAGTAGTGACGCAGGTCAATGCAGCACTTCATATTTGCGACTAAAGCATTCGCTGAAGACAAATGAGAAATGCTCGCAAGTCACGCATGGCGCGGGGTTCAAGCCTCAAGCGAGGTCCCCGCAACAGCTGTTGCAGGGGTGCGGCAATGTGCCGCGCTGGAAGACAGGTAAGCGCAGTGAGTGGCGTGCGGCGACAGGCCGCAGCACGGTTGCTGGAGAAAATGTGTCGAAGGCGTACCATCACGGCACTAACGCGAGGTGCTCAACATGACTCAATCCACGCCAGCTTATGGCACAGCAGATGCGTCCTATCAGGCCGCAGGCGAAATCGACGGCATACGTCGGCTGGTCGATGATTTCTACCAGGAGATGGACAGCTGGGAGGGGGCACAGGAACTGCGCGCTCTGCACGCGCCTGACCTGGCATCGGCTCGGGCCAAGTTGAGCGCATTTCTGTCAGGCTGGCTGGGCGGCCCGCGACTGTTTCAGCAGCAGTATGGCGGCATCAGCATTCCCGCCTTTCACGCCAAATGGGATGTAGGCCCGGAGCTGCGTGACCAGTGGCTGGAGTGCATGGCGCGGGCGATAGCAAAGCAGCCCTACTCTCCCGCATTTGCCAGCTATCTGCTGGAGCAACTGCGCGTGCCGGCCAACCGGGTGGTGCAGGCCAGTCAGGCGATGCGTCAGGCGCAGCAATAGCCGCTAGAGCGGCTTTTCCCAGAACATTGCCCGGCCCATTTCCGGCACCAACTGGTAACCCTCAAAGCCCAAACCCCGGTAGGAACGCTGTGCCGCCTTGTTGCCCTCCAGCACTTCCAGGGTGAGCTTGCAGCAACCGCGCTGGCGGGCAATGTCCTCGACCTGAGTCAGCATCTGCCTAGCAATGCCCTGCCCTCGCCAACGGCGTGACACAATCACGTCGTGGATATTGATGAGCGGCTTGCCCTTGAACGTGGAAAACCCCTCGAAGCAGTTGACCAGGCCAACATACTGGCCGTCGGCAACCGCGAGCACAAACAGGTAGTCCGTCCGTGAGGACAGCTTGCCCGGTAGTGATTCGAGCAACTCAGGGGCAAGCGCCGCAGCGCCACCCATAGGGTCAAGCGCATATTCAGCGAGCAACGACTTCAACGCCGTAGCATGTACTTCGTCGCCAAGATCGCCGACGATCACTTCCAAAGTCATTGCGTTGCATCCTTGTTCTGAAGCTGTTGCTGCAGTGTCAACAGGGTTTGGTTGGCAGGGGTCAAATCAAGCCCTTCGGCAATTAGCGCCAGGGCAGCGTCGCGCTGATCGGCACTGTCGAGCGCGACGGCCAGCACGTATCGATAGTGGGCATTCTGCGGGTCAAGCACAACTGCGCGGCGCAGCTCGATCAGGGCGTCGGCCATATTCTTGCTGCGCACCTTGAGCAGTCCCAGGCTGAAATGCAACGGGGCAGCCTCCGGCAACGCTTCCAACCCCTTGTTAAGCAGTGTTTCGGCCATAGGGTCGCGCATCGACGCACGATACAGATCGGCCAGATTGATGTAGGCACCGATGAAATAGGGATCAAGCTCTAAGGCCCGCGCGTAGGCATCTTCCGCCAGCGCAAGCTGGTTACGCGCCTGATAGTACAGGCCGATGTTCAACTGTGCCGAAGGGTCATCGGCGTTGGCTTGTTGCGCTTTGAGGTATTGCTGCTGCGCCTGGCGCAACTTTTCGATGTCATCACCCTGCATCTGCTCTGGCGGAATATCCAGCAACTGCGCGGCCGCCTGCAGCCTGACCACGCGTTCAGGCGCATCCAGCAGCGGGCTGGCAAGCTGCCAGCGGGTGACCGGCGGGTAACTGCCAATCGCCTCCAGCGCGCCCAGGCGAATCACCGGGTCCTTCGCACGCAGGGCAACAAACAGCGATTGGGCCACCTCCGGCCCCGGCCAGGCCTGCAGCAGGCTGGCGGCAGTGGCGCGGGCGACCGCTGGCTGGCCTTCGTCGGCCAACAGCTTCAGCAAATCCTGCCGGGCGCCAACCGATCCCGCTCGGCCCGCTGCCAGAGTGTGCGCATACTGCTGCGCGCCCTGCGGCACGTGACCGTACCATTGTTCGACATGCTCTGCCGCCCATTCGGGTGTTTCGTCGCTGTGACACTGATTGCAGGCGTTGGGCACACCGAGGCTGACGCTCAGATCAGGACGCGGAATACGCAAGCTGTGATCGCGCCGAGGATCCACTTCCATGTACGTTGTGGTCGGCATATGGCAGTCCACGCAGGCGCTGCCCTGCACGCTGCTGTGAAAGTGGTGCTTCGGCGTCTGGTACTGGTCGGCATGGTGACACTGCACGCAGACACCATCGCCGGGAACCCTGAGTTCCAGCGAGTGCGGGTTGTGGCAGTCACTGCAGGTCACGCCGGCCTGATACATTTTGCTCTGCAGGAACGAGCCATGCACAAACACCTCGTCCTGAATCTGACCGTCCGGGTGATACAGACCCTGATCAAGGGTTGCGAGCAGATAATTTTCCACCAGCAAACCGGCATCCTGCGGGTCATCAAACAGTTGCGCACGGCGGGAGTGGCAGGCAGCGCAGGCTTGAATTTCCTTCTCGCTGTCGCGCGGCTTGCTGCGGCCGGGCGTGCCGTTGTCGTCGTGCTGCCAGGTCACACCTTCACGCTCATCAAAGCGCACCGCAAGCCCAAGGGTCGCGGCCATATCTGGATTAGCGTCAGGAGCAGCGGCCCACTTCAGGTGATCTGAAGCCGGTCCGTGGCACGCCTCGCAGGACACGTCGATCTCGGCCCAGCGGGTGTCATAGCTGTTGGTTGCGGCATTGAAGTTGCGTTCCAGATTGGTCGAGTGGCATTCGGCGCACATCAGGTTCCAGTTGAACTGACGCCCACTCCAGTGCAGCGCCTTGATCGGAGCATCGCCATTGACATCGGGGTTGAGCTGGAACCAGCGCTGGCCGCCCTCCCCAGCCGGCCGTGCATCCCAGGCAACACTGAACGCCTGATAGCGGCCGCCCGGCATCGCCAGCAGATACTGCTGCAGCGGATAGACCCCAAAGGTGTACTCGGCAACATAGACCTGCTGGCGGCCATCCGGACCGAGTGTATTGACCAGAAACTGGCCGTCACGCTGGAAGAAGGTACTGGTTACGCCGCCGTAGCTGAAGCTGGCGTTATTGAAATCGCCAAGCACGGTATCGGCATTTGCTTCCTGCATGGCCTGATCGTGGTGCGACCCGACAAACTCGGCGCTCTGCTCGACATGACAGGCGATACAGCTCTGACGGCCAACATAGTGCCGACTGCCGGCTGTGGTAACGTCAACGAAGGGCACATTTTGCTGCTCGGCGGTCAGAGCAGGCGCCTGCAAAGGGGGCTCGGCTTCCCTGGCAGTAAACCACCAGACAGCGACGGCAGAGAGCACAAGAACCAGCGGAAGCAGCAGGCGCCACAGCGGCGGTTCAGGGGCAAGGTGTCGGGCAGAGTGAGTCTTGTTACTGTCCATCGTCTGGCAACATCCCTATTGCAACAATGCGTCTTGCGGGCAACTCCGGTCGATGCAACGGTCTGACCCCGACAGCCTCAAGAGCCAATCTGTACCCAACCCTGATCCTCAATCCGGTTGCGACCCGTGCTTTTGGCTCGATAGGTTGCGATATCAGCGGTATTGAGCAGCAAATCCAGGCTGGCTTCACCGTTTTGCGACGCTGTAACCCCAAAACTGCAAGTAACCTGAATGGTCTCCTTACCGTGGCTCAACCTCAGCGCTTCGATCTTCGCTCTCAAGCGCTCCGCAAGCTCCCTCGCCTCATCCAGCCCCGTCGCCGGCAGAAGAATCGCAAACTCCTCTCCTCCGAGCCGAGCCGCAACGTCAGCGGCCCGTGTATGCTGCTTCAGCACGCCGGCAAGCGCACGCAGAACAGCGTCACCGCCAGCATGGCCAAAACGATCATTGATTTGCTTGAAGTGATCGGCATCCAGCGAAATAAGCGCCACCGGGTGCCGTTGCCTGCGCGCCTGCTCAAGCGCCGCGTTGCCCAAAGCAAACAACGCTCGCCTGTTGGCCAGCCCAGTCAAGGCGTCCTCATTGGCGAGTTGTTCTGCCTGGCGCTGCGCTTGTGTGAGCTGGTCCTGCAAGTCCTTGATGTCGGAAATGTCGGTTGCGATTTCGATTCTGACAAGACGCCCGTCCGGCCAGCGGGTTGCCTGATCACGGCACTGATACCAGCGGCCCGTGAGGGTGTTGCGGAATTCCCAGCGATGGACGCCGATTGGCACACCCTGTTCATCAACCAGCAATGGGTTGGTGCAAAATGCGCACGGCCCTGTCTGGCCCTTCTGCAGTACCTGCCAACATTTTCGCGCACCCGGCTCTCCCCATTTTTCACGCCCGTAGGCGTTGAGAAACAGAAGCTCGTGGGTATCCATATCGGCGACATAGACCAGCGCATCAAGACTGTCGAGCACGGTCTCGATGGCAAGCCTGTCCACATTCTGGTTGTCTGGCATTTTTTTGTCTGCGGAACTCCGGCCGGCAACGTCACCTGCACACTGTTGGCGGTGTTGCAATGAGTACGCGAATCGCGTCTGCTGGTCAGACTGTGTGCAATCCGATTATGCGGCAGCTTACGTGGTCTGGCCAATCTGTGACATCATCTTGCCGTTAAACATCTATCCCACTTTATTTGTCGCCAGGGGTGTCCGGTGCCATGCATCGGGCTGAGAACACGCCAAGCCCAGGCTGGCCAAACCCTGGAACCTGATCCGGATCATACCGGCGGAGGAAGCGCGACATGTTGTATCTGACGATTGCGGCCCTGGCTGCGGTTCTGCTTTTGTTTGTCTGGGTTGGTCTGCGAACCCGCCGAAACGAGGCTCTCGACGACTTTATTACGGCGCGCAATAGCCAGAACCGCTGGGCCATTGGCCTATCGTTTCTGGCCTCAGGCATGGGTGGCTGGATCCTCTTTGCTCCACCGGAAGTCGGCGTACTGGTCGGTCCCCTTGGTCTGGCCGGGTATGCGCTGGGCGCCGCCCTGCCCTTTATCGTGTTTGCCCTGTGTGGGCCCGCTATTCGTCGAAGACTGCCGGCAGGGCGAAGTATTGGCGAGTTCGCCGAGCACTGCTATGGCGGCGGCGTACGCCGCTGGGTCGGATTGATATCACTGTTGTACATGGCCTGTTTTCTGGTCGCGGAATTGACCGCCATCGGCGCCATTACCGCGATGCTGTCCGACATCAATGGCAGCCTGATTGTCATCGGCGTTGCCGTAACCACGCTGATCTATACGGCCTGGGGCGGTCTGCGGGCCAGCATGACAACCGACCGCTTGCAGGGATGGCTGCTGATTGCGCTGATGTTACTGGTCGGCGGCGTTGCTGCGACGCGGCTGCCCGCCTTCAGCCCGGATACGGCGCTTCCCGGCATACCCGCGTCGGCCGCGCTCGGCGTTGCGCTAACCCTTGTCATTGCCGTCACTGCAGCCAACCTGTTCCATCAAGGCTATTGGCAACGGCTCTGGGCCGCGCAGGACGAAAAGGCACTGGGCCAGGGCGCGCTGATTGGCGGTGTGGCGACCATTCTGGTTGTCGCGCTGGTTGGCGGCCTCGGTATCATGACGGTCATGAGCGGTGCAGATGTTGGCTCCCCACCCATTCCGTTCTTCGCGATGCTGCGTGATGCCCCCGGCTGGCTGGCGCTGCCGGCGCTGGTGCTGGCAATCACCCTGGTTGCCTCCTCGGTCGATACCTTGCAGAACGCTATCGTGTCGCTGGCAGTCACAGAGCGAAAAGGACTGAGTCTTGCCGCTGCTCGCTGGTTTACCTTTGTTCTGATGATTCCGGTGGTGATTATCGCCCTGCAGGGCATCTCGGTTCTGCGGCTGTTTCTGATTGCCGATCTGCTTTGCGCCACTGCGGTTGTGCCGATCCTGCTAGGCCTGTGGCAACGGATGTCACCGGCAGCTGCGATAGCGGGTGCACTGGCAGGGCTGGTCGGCGCAGTGCTGCCCGGCTGGATTGCAACTGGCAGCGCGCTTCAGGGGCTGCTGCTTGCCAGCTTCCCGGACACCGTTCCGACCCTGCCGCCGTTTCTCGGTGCCCTGGCTGCCTCGGCACTGGTCAGTGTACTTTTCGCCCTCTTGCTGCCTGCCAGAAAGCCCGAACTCGCCGGCTAATCAACCGCGCAGCCGTGCCGCACGGCTGCGCACCTGCCTCCCTCTTTGACACTAAATGCCGATTAATTTGCCGTTTTGAACCAGCCAGCCATGGGGCTTGGCTGGCAGTCTATAGTCGTCCGTACGCACCAAAAATAAAAAGAGAACAAGACGATGACCAATGAGCACTTCGATGTGCTGATTATCGGTGCCGGCCTCTCCGGTATCGGTACGGCTGTGCACATATCACAGGAATGCCCCGGCAAACGATTGGCAATCCTCGAACGCCGCCAGCGCGTTGGCGGTACATGGGACCTGTTCAGCTATCCCGGAATACGCTCCGATTCTGACATGTTCAGCTTCGGTTACGATTTCAGGCCGTGGAATGACCTGAATACACTCGCCGACGGCCAATCCATTCGTAGCTACATCAGTGAAACCGCCAGCGAGTATGGCGTCGACAAACTGATCCGCTTCGGGATCGAAACCGAGCAGGCTCAGTGGTGCAGCGAGCAGCAGCACTGGATCGTCAGCGCCCGGGATCTGGATACCGGTCTGGCCCGCCACTTCAGTTGCGACTTCCTTATCAGTTGCACCGGTTACTACGATCACAAAACCGGCTATCTGCCCGACTTTCCGGGCGTGGAGCAATTCCAGGGGCAATGCATTCACCCCCAGCACTGGCCGGCCGATCTCGACTATCGGAACAAGAGGGTCGTTGTCATCGGCAGCGGCGCCACTGCTGTCACAGTCGTGCCCGCCATGGCCGATCAGGCAGCCCACGTCACGATGCTGCAGCGCTCTCCATCCTACGTGATGACCGTACCGGCACGTGACAAGTTGACCGAAGTTCTGCGCAAGATCATGCCCGAGCGGTGGGCCAATGATCTGGCACGCAAGCGCAACATCCTGATTCAGCGCTGGCTGTTCAAGGCCGCCAAACGGTGGCCGGAGCGTATGCGCAGCTATCTGCTCAGACAGGTCGCCAAACAGTTGGATGATCAGGCCAACATGAAACACTTCACTCCCAGCTATATGCCCTGGGACCAGCGCCTGTGTGCGGTGCCGGACGGTGATCTGTTCAAGGCCATCAACAGCGGCAAGGCATCGGTGGTGACAGACCGCATTGACCGCTTTACCGAGCACGGCATCAGACTCGCCTCCGGCAAGGAGCTGGAAGCCGACATTGTCATCACCGCCACCGGACTGAAGCTGCAACTGCTGGGGGGCACGCAGCTTCTGATCGACGGCAAGCCGTTCGATCTGCAGCAGCAGATGACCTACAAGGGCGTGTTGCTGCAGAACGTACCGAATATGGCGTGGATTTTCGGTTATACCAACGCGCCCTGGACGCTGAAAGCCGATATTGCCGCGCGCTACGTCTGCCGATTGATCAACCACCTGCAGGCAACAGGAATGCAAGTGGTTACACCTCGGGACCATCAGGGCTGCGCAATTGCGGACATGTCGGTCATGGGCGCACTGGAGTCGGGCTACGTGCAGCGGGCGAATGCGATTCTGCCCCGCCAGGGTCGGAGCCTGCCATGGCGTCTGCTCAATGCCTATGAACAAGATCGTGTGATGTTGCTCGACGAGGTGCTTGAGGACGACAACCTCGAATTCCTGCCGCGCAACTCAGAATCCGGTAACAAGACAGCAGGCAGCAACAGCCGGGCAGCATAACAATGGGGATAATGCTTTGAACAACTCAATACAAAACCTGACAGTACTGGGCGCCGGCGTACTGGGCGGCCAGATCGCCTGGCACAGCGCATACAAGGGCAAACAGGTTGTGGTCTATGACCTGTTCGATGAAGGGCTGGAGCGCTGCAAGATCGCACATCAGCAGTATGCAGCCATTTACCAGAAAGACCTTGGCGCTACTGACGAGCAAATTGAACAGACTCGCGCCCGCTTGCGTTACAGCACTGATCTGGCAGATGCGGTCGGGGCTGCCGATCTGGTGATTGAAGCCGTGCCCGAGATTCCCGAGGTCAAGTCACAGGTCTATCGTGACATGGCTCCCCTGCTGCCCGCCGAGTGCCTCATTGCCACCAACTCATCAACGCTGCTGCCGAGCCAGTTTGCCGAGGATACCGGGCGGCCTGCCAACTACTGCGCGCTGCACTTCGCCAACCTGATCTGGTCGATCAACCTTGCCGAGATCATGGCTCACGCAGGGACAGGCGAGCATACCCTGCGCAGCATCACGCGCTTTGCCATTGAAATAGGGATGATTCCGGTGCCGGTACGCAAGCCGCAGAACGGCTATGTCATCAACTCGCTGCTGGTGCCGCTGCTCTCGGCCGCACAAACCCTGGTAACCAACGGCGTTGCCACACCGGAAACCGTCGACCGAACCTACATGGTGATGAACCGCGGAGCGAGCATGGGCCCGTTTGGCGTGATCGACGTCGTCGGCATGAAGACCGTCTACGACATCACCCAGTATTGGGGAAGCCTTAATCAGGACGAGCAGGCGCTCAAGAACGCGGATTACATCAAGCGCCACTTTCTCGATCAGGGCAAGCTCGGACTACAGACCGGCAGTGGCTACTATCAGTATCCAAACCCGGCCTACGCTGATCCGGACTTCCTCGTCGAGCCGGGGCTGGAGGTCATCGATGAGATCGTCAGGCTGACGCTTCCCTCATAAGCATTTCGGTGGCGAGGCCGTCTGGCCAAGCCACCAGGCCGTTATTGAGTTTGAACCTCGGTTTGGCAGGGTTTATCCGGATCAAAGACCAGCAACACGATCAGGGCCAACAGCGGCATTGCGCCGCCCAGCAGGGAGGCCACGAGCCAACCGCCGCTGACATAGGCCCACGCCCCCGCGGCGGAACCCACCGCTCCGCCAACAAAGAATGTCGCCATATAAATGGCATTCAATCGGCTGCGCTCGGCTTCACCCAGTGCGTAAATCGCACGCTGGCCAAGCACGACGTTACCGGATACTCCGAGATCAAGCAGCACCGCAGCGGCAACGAGTAACAGCAGTGACAGCGCTGAGCCGGGCGCGACGATATGCGTCATGGCAAAGGCAACCATCACGCAAAGCATCGCGCTGATCGTAGCCACACGGGTCAGCCCACGATCTGCCAGCCTGCCGGCAACAGGCGCAGATACCACGCCAGCGACGCCTGCCAGCGCGAACAGTGCTATACCTGACTGCGACATATCAAAGTCAGGCCCCGCCAGCAGCAGCGGAGTGGTTGTCCAGAACAGGCTGAAGGCGCCAAACATCATCGCCTGATAAAGCGCCCGACGCTGCAGTATCGGAGTATGTGCCGCCAGCGTTGCCATCGAGCGCAGCAGCGCCAGATACCCCATGCTGGCGGTCGGAATACGGCGCGGAATGAGGCGATGCATCACCAGTACCAGCAACACCATCAGAGCGGCCGAGATGAAGAACATCCAGCGCCAGGATGACAGATCGGCAACAAAGCTCGATATCGGTCGGGCCAGCATGATGCCGAACATCAGTCCGCCCATCACATTACCGACCACCTGCCCGCGTCGTTCCGGCGAAGCAAGGTGGGCCGCCAGCGGGACAATAATCTGCACCGCAACCGCGCCAATGCCGATTATCAGCGAACACAACAAAAACTCGAGTGCACTCTCGGATAACGCCGTACCAACCAGAGCCAAAGCCAGCAGCAACACCATTGCGCTGATCAGCGCCCGGTTTTCCAGACGATCGGCCAAAGGCACTACCAGCAGCAGGCCGACGACATAACCGATCTGGGTCAGCGTCACTATCAGGCCGCTGGCTTCAGGGCTCATGCCCAGCGACGCGCTGATGGGCCCCACTAAAGGCTGGGAATAATACAGGTTGGCGACGATAAGGCCGCAGCAGGCAGCCAGGAAGAACATCAGTCCACTGGCAATACCGCGGGTGTTGTCGGATAGGTCTGGCATGGCAACTCTCAATACCTGGGTGTGCAGGGGGAGCCATACTACGCCTATTTATTCGTATTTTGTCGAACTAAAGTCACGGACGTCGTGAACAGACTGTTGCAGCAATCAAACAACGCTCATTCATTAAGCAATTTGAGCATGCTGGCGCGCTGCTCATCGCTGAGCGCTTGCTGCTTCATTGCCTTGGCAAGACTGGCATAGGCCGTACTTAATGCAGAGGAAAGGCTGGCGAGCTGGCTGCGCAGCCCATCCATCAGGGTGCTGCGCTCCTCGTCCGGTAGCCCCTGCTGACGCGCCAACTCAGTGATTTGCTGCTGTACCTCGGCAATCTGCTGTTTGAGTTCGCGAATGTGCTTGAGCAGCCGCTTGATGACTTCAGGCAAATCACTGTCGTCGATATCCTGATTGCTGCTGCTTTTCAACGCCTTTTCAGCCCGCTCCGACAGCGCGACCTTGACGCTTTCTGCAATTTCCCGATTGCTTTGCGGCACAGCCTCCGGCGACCGCTCCGTAACGCCGCCCGTCCCGTTACTGCGGGTAGCAGGATCAGTCCAGGTGAGATCGCCGATACGCATGATTGCGCCCCTCGCAGTGATGGATATCCATTCATATCGGTCGTTTATCGAAGGACTTTAGCTACCACTGGCTTTGACCGGCGCGACAAGCTTCCCTATATTGTCCGCCGCCGCAGCCACTGCGGCATCGTTCTCGGGGCGGGGTGAAACTCCCCACCGGCGGTAACGGAGCCTGGCTCCGAAGCCCGCGAGCGCTCTGAAATGCAGAGGTCAGCAGATCTGGTGAGATGCCAGAGCCGACGGTTACAGTCCGGACAGGAGAGAACGCGACAGCACCCGCGTCGACGCGAGTTGACGTGGCGCTGCCCGTTCGCCCTGATTCAATCTCACAGGATTTATCCATGAATCAGAGCAAGACGATGACCCAATTCCTACCTTCGCAACAGCGCATTGCCTTCATTCACGCGTCCTGGCACACCGACATCGTACTGCGTTGTCTGGACGGATTCCGCGAGGAAATGGCAACGCGGGGCTACCATCCGGAACAGATTGATGTGATCGCCGTTCCCGGTGCCTACGAAATCCCCCTGCAAGCCAAGCTGCTGGCCAAAACCGGGCGCTACGGCGCGATCGCCTGTTCGGGGCTGGTGGTCGATGGAGGTATCTACCGCCACGAATTTGTCGCCAACGCAGTAATCAGCGGCCTGATGCAGGTTCAACTGGAAACCGAAGTGCCGGTACTGACCGCGGTCCTGACGCCTCACCACTTCCACGAACACGCCGAGCACCAGAGCTACTATCGCACTCATTTTGTTACCAAGGGCAAAGAGCTCGCTGCCGCTGCCGACAGTGCCATGGCGCTGCGCTGGCAGGTACTGAACAGCTGAACACCGGTCACACCGCCGGTGGCGTCAGCTGCCGGCAATCCTGAATCCGACCTGAAGAACCACCTGAAAATGCGCGACCTGATCGTTCGCAATATGGCCGCGGGTTTCCTTCACTTCAAACCACTCCATGTAGCGAATGGTCTTTGCGCACTCTGCAATCGCTACCCGAATGGCATCATCGATACTGTTTGGGGACGAGCCGACAACTTCCACCTTCTTGTAGACATGATGGTTGGACATGATTTACCTCCGCCTTCTTGTCATGGGTGCCCCCCCAGTATGGCAAAGGGTTGCCGGTCTCGCCCGCCAAGTCCCGCTGCATTGCAATATGCTGTCATCCGCATATAATCACAAATGCAAATCACTATCATTATTTGATTGATCGCAATCCAAAGGGAGCTTTACATGGCCGTGCGTTTTCCTCTGCAGGCGCTTGCGCTGGCAATTTCGACTACTTTCCTTCTAACCGCATGCAGCGACGACAAGCAAACCAGCGCTCCAGAAGCGAGCGCACCTGAAGCGCCGGTCGCTGAACAATCTCCTGCAAGTGCTACTGAATCTCCAGCCGTTGCCCCGGCCGCCATAGTCAATCATTACGCAGACCTGGCGCTGGCAACCTTCGAGGACGCACTGACAACCGCGAAAGCGCTAGACGCGGCCACCGACGCCCTGATTGCCGAGCCTACCGAAGAGAATCTGGCTGCCGCGCGGGCGGCCTGGTTGCAGTCGCGCGTTCCCTACCAGCAATCTGAGGTTTTCCGCTTCAGCAACGCCGTGGTTGACGATTGGGAAGGTCAGCTGAATGCATGGCCACTGGACGAGGGTCTGATCGACTACGTCAAGGCAGACGATTATCAGCATGCTCTGGGTAACGAAGGCGCCAACGCCAACATCATTGCCAGCACAGAGCTTAACGTCGGCGGTGAAACCCTGGACTTGACGACGATCACACCGGACTTGCTTGCCAGCCTGAACGAGGTTGGCGGTTCTGAGGCCAATGTTGCTACCGGCTACCACGCTATCGAGTTCCTGCTCTGGGGCCAGGATTTGAACGGCTTTGGCGCAGGCGCCGGCGAGCGCAAGGCAACCGATTACGCAACCGGAGAGGCCTGCACAAACGGCAACTGCGACCGCCGCGCAGCCTACCTCGATGCGGTCACCGATCTGCTGGTGTCTGATCTCAACTGGATGGTGGATCAATGGAAACCCGGAGTTGACAGTAACTACCGTGCCGAACTGACAGCACTGGAGCCTACAGCTGTCTATCAGAAAATGCTGTTCGGCATGGGCTCGCTGTCACTGGGTGAGCTGGCCGGTGAGCGCATGAAGGTCGCATTGGAAGCCAACTCCTATGAGGACGAGCACGACTGTTTCAGTGACAACACCCATAACTCCCACTACTACAACGCGCTCGGCATTCAGAATGTCTATACCGGCAACTACAAGCGGGTGGACGGTACCGAGCTGAGCGGCGCATCGCTGGCTGACCTGGTTGGCGAGATCAAACCTGAACTGAATCAGCAGCTGATCGGCCAGCTGGACGCCAGCGTTGCGGCATTGGGTCACATGAAGGAGATCGCCGAGGCAGCGGAAAACCCGGTTGCCTTTGATATGATGATTGCACCCGAAAACACCCAAGGTGCAGAGATTATCAACAACGCCATTAGTGCTCTGGTCGAACAAACCGGTTCGATTGAGCAGGTAGCGGCTGTTGTTGGCGTAGAGTCTCTCGAACCCGACGATGCCGGCCACCAGTTCTGATTTGGCGTAGCTTCGGAGCCCGGCGGCTGGCCCGCCGGGCGTCCTGACAGAAACGACCCCTGCTGATACTTACTCCAGGCACAGTGAAACGCAATCCATGCTTCATTCTTTTCTGCGTGCCAGCGCCCTACTGGTCCCTGCGGTACTCTTCTCCAACCTGATCCAGGCCACTGAAGCCCCCTACCCGATTCAGAGCACGCCGCTCACCGGTGGTGCCGGCAGTGTCAGCCAACACGACCAAAACGCATACTCCCTGCCGCTGGCCAACATGTCGATGACCAGGCGTTTGGACTTCAGCGTAGGCAACAGTTTTTTCCGCAACCCCTGGGTTGTTGCTCCTGCGAGCACCGATGCCCGCGACGGCCTCGGGCCGCTGTTCAACACCAACTCATGTCAGGGCTGCCACCTCAAGGACGGGCGTGGGCACGCACCCGCGTCCATCGATATGCCCTCGGTGTCGTTGTTCCTGCGCCTCTCCGTTCCGGCGGACCCGGCACAGGATGCAGACCTGCTGCGCGAACATGGCCTCAAACCTGCACCCGTGTATGGCGGCCAGCTGCAAACTTCAGCCATTCCCGGCATGAAGCCGGAAGCAGATATGATCGTTGAGTGGCAATCCGTCACCCAGACGCTTGGAGACGGCACAGAGATCGTCATGCGCAAGCCGGTTTACCATATCGAAAACCCCAACTACGGCCCGCTGCCGGACAACCTTCTGACCTCACCCAGGGTGGCGTCGCCCATGATCGGGCTGGGCCTGGTCGAGGCGATTCCCGAGTCCGCCCTGCTGGCAAACGAAGATCCGAACGACGCTGACAGCGACGGTATTTCTGGACGCGCCAACCGGGTCTGGGACCGTACCAGCAAACAGACGGTTGTCGGCCGGTTTGGCTGGAAGGCCGGGCAACCCTCCATCCTGCAGCAAAGCATGGACGCCTTTGCCGGTGATATGGGTCTGACCTCCACCGTCGCCCCATCCACCGATTGCACCTCAGAGCAGGAATGCGAACGCTTCCCCGATGGCGGCCAGCCCGAGGTAACCGACAAAGTCGCCAGTTTTATCGAGTTTTACGCCAGCAGTCTGGCTGTCCCGACCCGCCGGGACATGGACGATCCGATCGTGAAGCAGGGTGCAAAACTGTTCAATGACCTGACATGCGCCGCCTGCCATACCCCAAGCCACACCACCGGTCAGGTCACGCGGCCGGAACTGAGCAACCAGATCATCTGGCCCTACTCCGACTTTCTTCTGCATGACATGGGGCCGGGGCTCGCGGATGAACGCCCGGAATTTCTCGCCGATGGCAACGAGTGGCGCACACCGCCGCTGTGGGGGCTTGGCCTGACCAAGGTGGTCAACCCGCAGGCAGGCTTTCTGCACGATGGCCGGGCGGAGACCATTGAACACGCTATTCTCTGGCACGACGGTGAGGCGCGCGCAGCCGCCGACGGCTACCGTCAACTGCCAAAGAATGAGCGTGACGCCCTGATTCGCTTCCTCAACTCCCTGTGAGGCAACACATGACCTTGACCCTTTCCCGGTTACTTTTGGCCACCACCGCCACCCTGGGCATTAGCGTCGCAGCGCAGGCGCAGGACACCTCCGCCCGAGCAGCCTGGCATGCCCAGATTGGGCATGGCTACCAACAGCTGGCAAGCCAGACTGAACAATTCGCCCAACGGGCAGACACATACTGCGCCGCGCCCGGCAGCGACGACCTCAATGAGGTCAAGGCCGCATGGAGCAGCGCCTTTGCAGCGTGGCAGTCCGTTCGCTTCGTGGATTTTGGCCCTATTGAGCAGAACACGCGTGCCTGGAAGTTTCAGTTCTGGCCCGACCCCAAGAATCTGACCGCGACCAAGGCCCGCTACTGGCTCAAGCCCGAGCGTGGTGAAATTACCGAACAGGCGCTTGCCCGCGACAGCGTTGCCATCCAGGGCTTTCCGGCCGCCGAGTATCTGCTGTTCGATGCCCAGGTAGCCGATGGCGAGCAAGCGCTGCCAGATGCGCGCTCCTGTCAGTTACTGACGGCAATCGCGCACAACCTGCAAACCAACGCGAGCGGCCTCAGCAGTGACTGGCAACAGTTGCAGGCACGTTATCTGCAGGTTTCCGACTATGACAACGGCACCCTGACTGCAGCCATGCACGCCCTGGAGATTATGGCTGACTGGCGTCTGGCGGCGCCTCTGGGGGCGCGAGGCAACGGCAAGCCTAATCCCTACCTGGCAGACGCCTGGCGCTCGGGGCAATCACTGGACATGATCCAGGCGTCACTGCAGGGGTTGGCCGACTATTTCGTTCCCGGGCTGAATGCCCTGATGGCCGAGAATGATGCCCTGCCGCTGGCCGAACAGTTCAGCGCCCAATTGAGCCGAACCCTGGCCCGATTCGACACTCTGCCTGCCGATATCACACCGCTGCTTGAAAGCGAGGAAGGTATCGCCAGTCTCAACGCGCTGCTGGCCGACGTCCGTACGACCGGCCAACTGTTGACCGGGCCGATCGCGGCCGAACTCAATGTGGTGCGCGGATTCAACTCCAGCGATGGAGACTGATCGATGCTTGATCGACGCCGCTTTCTCAAAGCGTCCCTGGCAGCCGGCTCATTCGCAGCACTGACAGCCTGCAGCACGCGCTGGCCGTCAAACAATGCGCCGCCGCTGACCCTGGTCAGTGCCGTAGACGATGAAGCCGGGCAGCACTATATCGGCGCCGTCGATGCTGCCGGCCAGGCTCGCTTGCAGATACCTGTTCCAGAGCGCTGTCACGGCGGATGTGCGCAGCCACACGGAGATCATGTCGTCGTTTTTGCCCGCCGGCCCGGACGACTGATGCATGTACTCAACACGCGCCGGGGCGAGCTGGAGCGCACCATTGAGGCAGGCGACGGCTACCACTACTACGGCCATGGTGTGTATAGCCAGGATGCACGTTACCTCTATGTCACCATGAACCATTACCACACCTCTGCGGGTCTGGTACGAGTCTACGATGCGTTTGACGGCTACAGCGCCGTAGCCGACTACGACCTCGCCGGCATCGGGCCGCACGAACTGCGCCTGCATCCCGATGGCGTTACGCTGGTTGTCGCCCTTGGCGGTATCGAAACCCACCCGGACTACGACCGCATCAAGCTGAACCTCGACCGAATGGCGCCCGCGCTGATACTGATGGACCGGCGAACCGGCGAAATCAGCGCACGCTACACTCCCTCACATCATCAACTCAGCTGCCGACATCTGGATGTAAGCCCTGATGGTATCGTCATCGCCGGCTATCAGTATGAAGGGCCGGAATGGGAGTCACCCCCGCTGGTCGCACGTCTCGACTCGGCCACCGGCGTCTTCAGCGAACTGGATTGGCCAGTAGAGGAACTGCTGCCACTCAGGAACTATACCGCCAGCATCGCAATCAGCCGGCAAAGCCCCTATGCCGTTGTCACGGCTCCTCTCGGTGGCCTGGCGCTGATCATTGACTACCGCTCGGGCAAGGTCATTCAGCGCGTACCGGTGACGGACGTTGCAGGTGCCCTGCCCCACGGCAAGAACGGATTTATCGTATCTTCAGGGATGGGGGGCGTATATCAGCTTTCGGCAGACAGCGATCAGGCACTGCTGCGCGGAACCTATCCCATGCGTTGGGACAATCACCTCACGCCGGGGCAGTACCTGGCAAGTTGACCAGAAGAAACCCGGTCGCCACCGCTCAGCGGCTGGCGACCATTTTGGATATACATTGCCGGGACTCCTCCGGCAAGTCGATAAAGTGCATACCGGTCCAGAACTGCTCGCCGTTGATGCTGACACGATTCCACAGGCTTTCAGCATCAAGCAGAAATTCATTCACGCCATTAAGGGTCATCGGCAGATTGACCTGAAGAGAAAAGGCCCGGTTCAGATCAACCGGACGATTGCTGAGCAGCATCAGGCCCTCCTCATGAAGGTCTACCACACGACCAAGGTGGTCTCCGGTATCCAGGTCAAAAACCTCCAGACTGCTGCTCATCTGATGCCGTTCCAATCGCCTTCGCTCTGTCATGTCGTACTCAACTTCTCAGGGGAGACTGCCGGTGACAAGGTCACTTCAGCAAGCCCAGTTTGCGGGAAAAAAATAGTGGCGAAAAGCTATATCGACACCCATTTTATCTAACCAATCCACATTTCCATCATTGTTCCTGAAGAAGCCACCAGCGGCGCATTGTCACTTCATGCAACCTGCTGTTTCGGGGTATTGTTCTGATACCACACCCGTATACCAAGGAATCTGACATGCGATTCAATCGTTTCTCCTTGCTCCTGATCGGCTGCGCAATGGCCCAATTAGTTAATGCCCACGAGTTTGAAGCCGGATCGTTACACATTGACCACCCCTGGTCGCGCGCTCTGCCGCCTGTTGCACCAACCGGAGCCGCTTACCTGCAGATCAGCAATCAGGGAGAGCAAAGTGACACGCTTCTGGGTGCCGATACCCCGGCCGCAGAAAAAGTGGAGATTCATGAACACGTCCACGCTGACGGACTGATGAAGATGCAGCGTGTTGATCGCCTGGAGCTTGCCCCCGGTCAGACCGTTCTCTTCAAGCCCGGCTCGTACCATCTGATGCTGTTCAATCTGAAGCAACCCTTGCAGGCAGGCGAACAGTTTCCGTTAACCCTGCACTTTGATCGGGCGGGCGACGTACAAGTAATGGTGAATGTACAGGCAGAGGATGAGCCAGCATCCTCGAACGCCGACTCGGGTCACATGCATCACTGATCGGGGCGATCGCGATCAAGCAGATGGAAGCGCGGCAGTTCCAGATGCCAGCGGATGGCAGCCAGCCTGATCGAAAGCACCAGAGCAATGCAGATGGCGATGCCGAGGTCTTCGTGCAATCCCAATGACTGCAGGCCGATATAAGCCAGGGAACCGACAATACACGCAGTGGCGTATATTTCCTTTTGAAAGATCAGCGGGATTTCATTACAGATGATATCCCGCATGACCCCACCTGCGACCCCGGTCATTACCCCCATGATCACGGCTGCACTGACCGGCACGCCATAATTAAGCGCGACCTGAGTACCTATCACGGTAAATACTGCCAGGCCGAATGCATCTGCAACCAGCAGCCCCGTTTCATTGATGGGCCGGGTCAGTCGGACCCAGATCACCGTGCCGACAGCTGCCAACGTGGCAACCAGGATGTATACGTCGTCGCGAATCCAGCTTACCGGGTGATTGCCGAGTATGGCGTCACGCAGAGTGCCACCACCCAGGGCAGTGATGATCGCGATGACCAGCACGCCAAACAGATCCATCGACTTGCGCCCGGCCATCAGCGCGCCCGTAATGGCAAATACCGCTACACCAAACAGATCGAAGACGTAGAACCAGTTCATTCAGGCAGCACTCCGAAGTGGCCCTGTTCAATCCTCTCGACTGGGAGTGCGCATGGTCACAAACTCCTCGGCTGCTGTGGGATGAATACCCAGCGTGGCATCGAACACAGCCTTGGTTGCGCCTGCCTTGATCGCGACCGCCAGCCCCTGCACGATCTCGCCCGCCTCGGGCCCGACCATATGCACCCCGAGCACCCGATCGGTGTCCTTGTCGACCACCAGTTTCATCAGACTCTGCTCGCTGCGGCCAGCCAGAGTGTTGCGCATGGCACGAAAACGGCTTTCATAGATGCGCAGACGATGGCCTTCGGCACGAGCTTGTTCTTCGGATAGACCAAGCGTCGCGATATTGGGAATGCAGAACACCGCCGTCGGGATATCATTATAGTCAACCGGCACATACTCCTCCGGCCGATACAACCGGCGCGCCAGCGCCATGCCTTCCGCCAACGCCACCGGTGTTAACTGCACGGTGCCGGTCACATCCCCAATCGCCAGCACCACCGGGTCGGTAGTCTGGTAGTGCTCATCCACCCGAATGTTGCCTTTATCGTCCAGCTCCACACCCGTGTGTTCCAGCCCCAAATCGTCGGTGTGCGCGCGACGCCCCGTGGCATAGAGCACCAGATCCGTTTCCATCTGCTCACCACTGGTGAGGGTCACGCTCAGTGACTGATCAGCATTACGCTCAATGCGGGCGACGTCACCGTTGAACCGCAGCCTGACTCCCTTCTCGGCGAGCACAGAGGCCATGTGCTCCCGCACGCTGCGATCAAATCCGCGCAGGAACAGCTCCCCGCGATAGAGCTGGGTAGTTTCGCAACCAAGACCATGGAAAATGCCGGCAAACTCGATGGCAATATAGCCCCCCCCAACGACCAGCACCCGTTTTGGCAGCTTATCGAGGAAGAACACCTCGTTGGAACTGATAACGTGCTCATTGCCCGGGAAGTCCGGCACGTGCGGCCACCCTCCTGTTGCAATCAGAACACGCTCGGCACTGTAACGCCGACCATCTACCTCTACGTGATGCGAGTCGATGAATCTTGCCCGTCCTTCAATCAACTGCACGCCAGCGGATAGCAACAGGTTGCGGTAGATGCCGTTCAGCCGACTGATCTCGGCATTCTTGTTGGCGACCAGACGCGGCCAATCGAAACCGGGGGCAGCAACATCCCAGCCATACCCGGCCGCGTCGGCAATGTCCTCGGCAAAATGTGCCGCATAGGAAAACAGCTTCTTCGGCACGCAGCCTACGTTGACGCAGGTCCCGCCCAGATAGCGATCCTCGGCTACAGCCACCCTGGCCCCGAATCCTGCTGCCATTCGACTGGCACGCACACCGCCGGAGCCGGCGCCAATAACGAAGAGATCAAAATCATACTGGGACATGGGCTGTATTCCTGCCTGGACTTGAGTAATTGCTCAAGCATACCCCAAAACAGGCATTGGCTCAGACTACCTTGCGCAGCAGTGGCGCAGGCGCGTCTACCCGCAAGCGGCCGACACCAAGATGACGAAAGCCGTGCGCTCCGACCACTGCCGGATCGTACTGGTTTCGGCCATCAATGATGACAGGTGCACGCATGAGTTGGGCCATGAGTGCGAAATCCGGCTGCCGAAACTGCTTCCACTCAGTCAACAGCGCCAACGCATCAGCTTGGTTTAGCGCGACATAGGGGTCGGAGAACAATTGCAGCTGACCCCTTGCAATAGCTGCCGGATAGGCTCGGGCGATGTTGTCACCGGCTACCGGATCAAACGCCTTCACCATCGTGCCGGCGGCCAGCAACTCATCAATCAGCTCGCGACTGGGCGCATCGCGAATATCATCAGTGCCAGGTTTGAACGACAGCCCCCAAACAGCGACGGTACAACCGGTCAAACGCTCACCATAGACCTTGCGCAACATGCGTAGCGGCCAGCCCTTCTGCACCTGGTTTCGCTGTTCAACAGCGGTCAGAATCGGCAACTCCGTATCATGCTCCCGCGCCATGTGCAGCAGAGCGCGGATGTCCTTCGGGAAGCACGATCCGCCATAGCCACAACCGGCATAAATGAAATGGTGGCCGATACGCGGATCAGCACCAATCCCCTTGCGCACCTCCTCTACATCGACACCAAGCAGCTCGCACAGGCTGGCCACTTCATTGATAAACGAAATCTTGGTCGCCAGGAAGGTATTGGCCACGTACTTGGTCATTTCCGCCGCACGCCGCGGCATGCAAAGAATGCGGTCATGGTTGCGGACAAAAGGCTCATACAGCTGGCGCATGGTTCGCTCGGCGTCGGCATCCTCGGTACCGAGGATAATCCGGTCCGGCCGCATGAAGTCGTCGATGGCGGCCCCTTCCTTGAGAAACTCCGGATTACTCACCACACGATGCTGCCAGCCCACCCCCCGGCGCTGGCAAAGCTGGTCGAGAATCGCTTGCACCCGGCAGGCCGTACCAACCGGCGCCGTTGATTTGCAGACAACGATGGACGGGCTGTCCAGGAGCGCCCCGAGCTGCGCGGCCACCCCAAGAATCTGGGATATGTCGGCAGAGCCGTCCAGCGCCGGAGGTGTGCCAACCGCAATGAAGACAACGTCACTGTGGCTGAGCCCCGGGCTCAGTTGAGGGTGAAACGTCAGCCGTCCCGCACGCTGATTGGTCTGCAGCAACCCTTCTATTCCGGGTTCGTAGATCGGTGATACTCCACGCTGAAGCGCCGCAATACGCTCCTCATCAGCATCCACGCACGCAACCCGATTACCCATTTCGGCAAAACAGGCAGCCGTCACCAAACCAACATAGCCGCATCCAATAACCGTGATCTGCATGCCCGTCTCCTCAATGATGTGCAACGAGGATTGCGCCATGACGGCGTGACAGACGGATTACTCCACGGTTAAGCCTTGATGACGCGCCAGCATTGTTACCACGGCAAGCCCTACCCCCATGGCAACGCGCAGGCTACAATCGGTGCAGGACACTCCACCAGCGGCAGACCCCATGAAAGGCACTACGCCGGAAAATTCGCACTGGATCGTGCAACTCAATTACCGCAATCGTACCGGCTCGTTCGCACTGCTGTTCGCGGCCATCGGAGTTCACTTTGCAGGGCTTGAGCATGGATGGCTCGCCTGGACGCTGCTTGCTCTCCAGTTCCTGCTGTATCCACACCTGATGTACCTGCGAGCAAGGCGCTCTGACGCTCCCCTGGCAACAGAGCTGAATAGTCTGTTATGTGATTCTGTGCTGTTTGGAGTCTGGATAGGCTGGCTTGGCTTCCCCCTGTGGCTGAGCTACACCATGCTAATGGGCGTCACCATTAACCTTATGGTGTTTCGCGGGCCCAGAGGGCTATTGCAGTCGCTCTTCGCGCTGGCTTGCGGTATCGCGTTCTCGGCCTGGCTGCAGCCTTTGCACCTCACGCTGTACAGCAACTGGATATCCAACCTCCTCTGTATCACCGGCTTGAGTCTTTATCTGATGATGGTCGGTAACGTGGCATTTACGCGAAATCAGCGCATCCGCGAAGCACGCGATCAACTGCACGAAAGCCAGGAGACGTTGCAGCAGGTCAACCGGGCACTCCAGCAGCAACTGCAGGAGAACACCGAGTTGCAGAACCAGCTGCGCGAGCTCGCCGACCGGGACCCGCTCACCGGCACATACAACCGCCGCTACTTCGACGTCACCATTGCAAGAGAGTTGAGCTACTGCAGACGCCACGGAGCCTCCCTGGCACTAATTCTGATCGACATCGATCACTTCAAATCAGTCAACGACACCTACGGTCACCAGGCTGGCGATCAACTACTGATATCACTGGCTGACCTGCTCAAACGCAACTCTCGCGGCAGTGACATTATTTGCCGGTTTGGCGGGGAGGAATTTTTAATTGCAATGCCAGATACGGACTGTGCCACCGCAGCAGCTCGTGCCGAGGAATATGCCAGAGCGTTTTCCGATGCCGGCGTTCGGTGGCAGGGCCAGCAGATCAACGCAACCTTGTCCGCCGGTGTCGCGAGCTTTCCCGAGCAGGCTGAGGATGCAGACAAATTGCTCAGGTGCGCAGATATCGCACTCTATCAGGCCAAGAAAAGCGGGCGTAACCGAGTGGTTGCCTATAGCGGGGAAATGCGCTTGCAGATCCCTGCGACCGATTAGAGCGCAACGCTTCGGGGAATATAGTAGAAAACCAGAGCCAGCATGCAGAGCGCACCACCCCAGATCAACGCCATGCCGGTCGGCGTTTGTGAGCGAGAGAAGCCGCCACCGATAAGCAGGACCCCCAACGTAAAGATGGCTACCGTGACCCAGAACTGTTCACCGCTCATGCACGCTCTCCTGCGTTGATTTGTTGGAAGTATATCGCAGGACAAACCCTGGCAATCCTGATTCACATCAGCTCACAGGAGGTTGTGCAAGCGCAATCTTGCGGAGAGCGCAAAGCGTGAAACGCAATTCGCTGAGAAAGGCCTTGGCAACGGGGGTAAAGCAGAGTGGCTAGCGTGCAAATGACCGATTAACTCGAACATGCGCAGATGAACACTCACGCAAACGAATCGACAAAGGGGCGCAATAGCGAGAACAGACAAGGAGGACAAACCATCAAGGACCGCAACCGGCTTGCAGATCAGAAGAGGCTTTTACGTATTATACAAGCCCGCATGGAAACTGGTGCCCGGAGCCGGGGTCGAACCGGCACGACCTAAAGGTCGAGGGATTTTAAGTCCCTTGCGTCTACCAATTTCGCCATCCGGGCGAAAGAAAAGTTGGAGGCCGAGGTCGGAATCGAACCGGCGTACACGGATTTGCAATCCGCTGCATGACCACTCTGCCACCCGGCCTCAAAAGAGATACGCTGCGCTGTGGATGACGTCAGCGCAACAAAAACTGGAGCGGGAAACGAGACTCGAACTCGCGACCCCGACCTTGGCAAGGTCGTGCTCTACCAACTGAGCTATTCCCGCTTAAAAACCTTTACTACTTGACCATCTGGTCGCGAGACCTCGCTAAGCTACGCGCCCCGCCCCGACCTCGGAAGGTCGTGCTCTGCTAACAGAGCTGTTCCCGCTAAATACCTTGCAGTGTCGCTACCTGAATCTACCAGACCGCTCACCGCATCGGACGGCGCTCATTCTATCCATCTGCGCCGGCCTGTCAAGTTATTGATTCAAAAAAAGTTATTTGGGGGAATTTTGATCACTGCCGGGGCGCAAATGCGGCCATGCTGCAATCAGATAGACCACCATGGACCACAAGGTCAGCACCGCCGACATCGCCAGCAGAATGTAGCCTACAACGACCCACAGGGTCAGCTCCGGGGGGTTGGCGAGCAACACGACCAGCGCCACCATCTGCAGCGCTGTTTTGTACTTCCCGAGCTTGGACACGGCCACTTGGGCACGCGCGCCCATTTCCGCCATCCATTCACGCAACGCTGAAATTACCAGCTCACGACCGATGATGATGGCAGCCGGTGCAGTGACCCAGAAATTGGCGTGGTGCTGGACCAGCAAAACCAGTGCAATAACCACCATGAGCTTGTCGGCGACCGGGTCCAGGAAGGCGCCAAAGGGCGTGCTTTGCTGGAGTTTTCGCGCGAGATAACCATCCAGCCAATCGGTAACGCTGGCCAGGGTAAAGACCAGCGCGGCGGCAAGGTAGCTCCAGTGATACGGCATATAAAACAGCAGGATGAAAATCGGGATCAGCGCGACCCGGAGCAGGGTCAGGATATTTGGAATGTTCATGGTTTCCGCAGCCTTGGACGAAAGGCCATTCTAATCGCTATGCAGAACAGCATAAATCTGTTCTGCGAGTTTTTTACTGATACCGGGTGCTTTGGCAATTTCGGCTGCACTGGCGCGCTTTAACTCCTGCAAACCACCAAAATGCTTCAGCAACTCGCGTCTGCGCTTGGGCCCGACGCCCGCGATGCCTTCAAGACTGGAACTGGTTCTGGCCTTGCCACGCCGTTGGCGGTGGCCGGTGATCGCAAAGCGGTGCGCCTCGTCACGAATATGCTGGATCAGGTGCAGTGCCGGCGAGTGACCGGGCAAAACCAGTTCGTTGTCCGGCGTATTCAGAAACAGGGTTTCCATACCCGCCTTGCGCGTTACACCCTTGGCAACGCCAACCAGCGTCAGATCATGGATAGCCAGCTCCTGCAGCACATCACGCGCCATGTTCATCTGGCCCTTGCCGCCATCGACCAGCAGGATATCCGGCATCTTGCCCTCACCGTCCTTGATCCGCGAGAAACGGCGCATCAGAGCCTGATGCATTGCCGCATAGTCGTCGCCTGCGGTAACACCTTCGATATTGAAGCGGCGGTAGTCGCTCTTGATCGGCCCCTCGGGCCCAAACACCACACAGGAAGCGACCGTCGCCTCACCGCTGGAGTGGCTGATGTCGTAACACTCCAGCCGCGTCGGCATGTCGTCAAGCTGCAGCGCCTGCTGCAAGGCTTCAAATCGCTGCTGGACATGCTGACGGTTGCTCAGGAGGCTGGCCAGTGACTGCTCGGCATTACTGCTTGCCAACTCCTGCCAACGTCGCCGCGTACCACGTACCCGCGGACTGATGCTGACGTTGAAGCCGCGCGCATCGCTCAACGCACGGGTAATGACAGCAAAGTCCTCGTGCTCGGCGTTAACAATAATTTCCGCCGGCACCTCGCGCTCGGCACTGCCCAGGTAATACTGCGGCAAAAACGCGGCGAGCACCTCACCAGGCTGCTGCTCGATCGGTACCCGCGGGAAGTGGTTCTTGCTGCCAAGCACTCGACCGTTTCGCACCATGATGACGTGCACACAGGCGCCCCCCGGGGCGACCGCTGCGGCAACAATATCGGCGCTCCCCTGCTCGGTGTCGATGCTCTGCTGGTCCTGCACCCGGCGCAGCAAGGCGATCTGGTCACGCAATTCAGCGGCTCGTTCAAAATCCAGTGCGGTGGCTGCCTTCTCCATCGCCGCGGTCAGCTCGTCGTTGAGCGCGTTGCTGCGTCCTTCCAGAAACATGACCGAATGGCGCACGTCCTCGGCATACTCCGCCGCATCGACCAGCCCAACGCACGGTGCCTTGCAACGTTTGATCTGATACTGCAGGCAGGGCCGCGTGCGGTTACGGTAATAACTGTCCTCGCATTGACGCACAAGAAAGGTTTTTTGCAGCAGGTTTAGGCTCTCGCGAATGGCACCGGCGCTCGGATACGGGCCGAAATAACGACCCTTGGCGCGCTTGCTGCCACGGTGCAGGCCCAGCCGAGGGAAGTCATCGTTACTGGAGAGAAACACGTAAGGGTAGGATTTGTCGTCCCGCAGCAGAATATTGTAAGGCGGACGGTTAGCCTTGATCAGGCTCTGTTCCAGCAACAGCGCTTCGGTTTCATTACCCGTGATCGTGGTATCGATCTGCTGAATGCGGGCGACCAGCGCTTCGGTCTTTGGGCTGAGCCCGGTCTTGCGAAAATAGCTGGACAGGCGCTTTTTCAGATTGCCGGCCTTGCCGACATACAGAAGTTCGCCGTCGGCATCGAACATGCGATACACGCCGGGCTTGCTGCTGGCCGAGGCCAGAAAGGCCTTGGCATCGAATACGGGTGAGCTGCTCACTGTCGGGACGGATCAACCATGCCGTGGCGCACCGCCAGCAGGGTCAGCTCGACATCACTGGTGATGCCCAGCTTCTCGAAAATGCGATAGCGATAGGTGTTGACGGTTTTCGGACTGAGGCACAGCTTGTCGGAAATGCTTTGCACCTTCTCGCAATTGACAATCATCAAGGCGATCTGGATCTCGCGCTCGGAAAGGCAATCAAAGGGCGAATTGCCGCCCGGGTTGAACTGCTTCAGGGCAAGTTGTTGCGCAATATCGGGGCTGATGTAGCGCAGTCCGGCGTGAACCTGGCGTATTGCCGTCACCATTTCGTCCAGCGCTGCCCCCTTGGTAACGTAACCTGCTGCCCCAGCCTGCATCAGACGCGTCGGAAAGGGCTCTTCGTCACAAACGGTTACGGCAATCACCTTTATGTGCTTGTCATGCTGGACCAGCTTGCGGGTAGCTTCCAGGCCACCGATACCCGGCATGCGCACGTCCATCAGGATGACGTCAGGCTTAAGCTCGCGGGCGCGAACCACGGCAGTCTCTCCGCTATCGGCCTCGCCTATGACAGACAGGCCCGGGACATCGCTCAGCATGCGACTGATGCCTGTGCGCACCAGGTCGTGGTCATCGACTACCAGTACCTTGATCAAGTCCTACCCCTTGAACAAACCGAACCGAGCTATCCCACCGGGAGCGGAGGCAGCATCCCGACACGCAGCCTTACTATAATGGGCGAACGCACCATCTTGCCCGACAAGGAAATGCTCTGTCAGGCAATGATCAGCGTGTTTTAGGCGCAACGATACCAAAACGACCAGCCAGATGAAATCACTTGTCCAGCTGCGCGAACTGCCGGTACCTGTCCAATGACTCAGCTACCATGGTCTGATGGACGTTATGGGTACTGCACGCAACACTGGCGGCAAACAACAGGCGCATAGCCCATGAACCAAAACGACAAGTTTACCCAGGCCGGCAGAACAGCGGTCATGCAGAACATTCAGGGCATCATCGGCTTTCTGCTTGGCTACCCGCCCTTTAATCTGATGGAGCAGGGTCATCTGGCTTGGCTGGTGGAGCACGCCCAGCTGCGTTTTTTTGCCGCTGGCGACCCCATTCTCCAGCCCCAGGATGGCCCCGTTCAACACTTCTTCATCGTCAAGCAGGGTTTGATTCGCGGTGAACGCGTAATCTCCGGCAACGACGAGCCCGATACCACATTTGAAATCGGTACCGGCGAGTGCTTTCCGCTGGCAGCCCTTCTGGGGGAGCGGGCTACGCGCACCCTTCACCGCGCAGCAGAGGACAGTTTCTGTCTGACGATCAACCGCGACGACTTCGTTACCCTTTTCAGCCAGTCAATGCCGTTCAGGGACTTCGCCCTGCGCGGTGTCAGCAGCCTGCTTGAACAGGTGAATCAACAGGCTCAGAAACAGGCGAGCGAAACCCTGGGAGCGCATTACTCCCTGGATACCAGGCTGGACAGCCTGATCGGGCGCGAACCTATCTGCTGCCCACCAGAGACCAGCATTCGCAATGCAGTCAAGCAGATGCATGAAGCAGGGGTCGGCAGTATCGTCATCATAGATCCGCAGCAGGCGCCGGCGGGCATTTTCACGCTGCGCGACCTGCGTGCACTGATTGCCAATGATGCCGCTGACCTGAATAACAGCATCGCGACCGTAATGACACCGCAACCAGCTGCGCTCCCCTCCTCCGCCAGCGCGTTCGACGCAGCCATCGCAATGACCAGGCGGCATATTGCACACATTTGTCTGGTCGATGATGGCAAGCTGGTTGGCGTTGTATCCGAGCGGGACCTGTTCTCGCTGCAACGGGTCAACCTGGTGCACCTGGCCCGCACGCTGCGTCAGGCCGAAAGTATCCAGCGGCTGCGTGACTTGCGCAGCGACATTCACCAGTTGGTCGACAGCATGCTGGCACACGGCGCATCCTCCGGCCAGATCACCCGGATCATCACCCTGTTCAACGATCACACGGTGTGTCGTGTCATCGAGCTCAGCCTGGAGGCACACGGCGATCCGGGCATCCCGTTCAGTTGGCTGTGCTTTGGCAGCGAAGGACGCCAGGAGCAGACTCTGCATACCGATCAGGATAACGGCATGCTGTTCAGCGCAGCATCGGGCGCAGAGGCCGAGGCGCAACGCGAACGCCTGCTGCCGCTGGCCAGCCACATCAATCATGCACTGGCCGAATGCGGTTTTACCCTGTGCAAGGGCAACATCATGGCCAGCAATCCGGAGCTGTGTCTGTCCGCCCAGGAATGGCGGGACAAGTTTTCACGTCTGGTACGCAGCACCACGCCGGCCAACCTCCTGAGCTCTTCGATTTATTTCGATTTCCGGGTCGTATGGGGCGATAAACGCGGCCCGGAACAGCTCTTTGCCGAAGTCTTGCGTCAGATTGGCGGCAATACGCTGTTCCAGCAGCAGATGGCGCAAAACGCCCTGCTCAACCGGCCACCTATTGGCCGCCTGCGTGACTTTGTAGTGGCGCGCAGCGGCGCCGAGAAAGACACGCTGGATACCAAGGTGCAGGGGCTGAGCCCCTTTGTGGACGGTGCCCGACTGCTGGCGCTGGCCAATGGTATCAGCGTCACAAACACCCTTGAGCGCCTGCAGCAACTGCGCGAACGCAGAGTGCTCGACCCCCAGGATGCCGACGCCTATATCGAGGGCTATCAGTTCATTCAGTTGGTACGGATGCAGCAGCACCAGCAGCAGGAACGCGATGGCAAGACATTCAGCAACCGGCTGGACCCGGACACGCTCAACCAGCTCGACCGTCGCATTCTTCGTGAATCGTTCCGCCAGGCCAAGCGGCTGCAGGCCAGTCTGGCCTTGAGGTATAACCTGTGAACCCTCTCTCCTGGCTGGGCATTCGCCGCCGCGGGCTATCGCCAGCACAGCAGCAGCGGCTCGACGCACTGCCTGCCCCGCAACCACTGGATGATACCCCGCTGGATGATTGTCGCTTTGTGGTGGTGGATCTGGAGACCAGCGGGCTGAACGTCAACCGCGACCGTATTCTGTCGGTCGGCGCAGTGGTGATCGAACATGGCCTGATTGAGCTGGGCAGCCAGTACGAATGCACCCTCTACCAGGAAAACCACCGTGTTACCGAGTCGGTCCTGATTCACGGCATCGCCCCCAGCGCGGTGGCAGACGGCGTAGCGCCTGCTGACGCCCTGCTGGACTTCATGGACTTTGCCGGCACCTGCATCTTCGTGGCCTTTCACGCCGCCTTCGACCATCGCATGCTGCAGCGCGGCCTGCGTGACGAGCTGGGCCACCGGTTGCGACACCGCTTTGTTGATGTTGCCGAGCTGGCCCCTATGCTCTGCCCTGCCGGGGGGCGCAGGCAAAGCCTCGACGAGTGGCAACAGCACTTCAAGGTCGTCAATCAGCAACGTCATCATGCTGCTGCTGATGCACTGGCAACGGCCGAGTTGATGCTGATTCTGTTGTCACTGGCACGCCGGGAAAAACTTGAAACCCTGGCAGACCTGGATTCCCGCCTGCGTCACTGGCGCCGCTTGCGACAGGCTCGAATCGGCGCGATGTAGCGCGACAACCGGTATTTTGCCGTCATTTTGCGCCACCAAAACCGCTTTTATCGACAAGCAGCTCTGGCAAATGGCACTGATTCTTGATAGCGTGCGCGCCCTCACCGAATCACCCATCCCTATCCGGAGCATTCCATGAACAGACACGCCTGGCTGAAGTCATCTGTTGCCTTGGCCGTCACCCTCGCCGCCAGCAGCGTCAGCGCCAATGGCCTGAGCATCAACGAACAAAGCGCCAGCGGCATGGGAACTGGATTTGCAGGACGCTCATCCACCGCCGAAGACGCCAGCACCCTGTTTGGTAACCCGGCCGGCATGTCCAGGCTGGACAGAACCGAGGTCAGTGGTGGCTTTGCTACCATTTTCGCTTCTACCGATATTGATGACGCTCAGGGTTTCGCCTCGGGCACCAATAAGGGCGACATGGTTCCGACGGCAACCATTCCGTTCGCCTACCTGGTAACCCCGCTGAACGACCACTGGCACGCCGGCATCGGCGTTTACGCCCCCTTCGGCGTGATCAGCGATTATGAGAAAGGCTTCCAGGGACGCTCGCATGGTCTGTATAGCATGGTTCAGGTCGTTACCCTGCAGCCCACTCTGAGCTACCAGGTCAACGACCGTGTATCCGTCGGCTTTGGCCCGACCATCAACCGTATCAGTGGCAAATTGACCAGCCAACCGCTTGCGGCGCTGGGCAGCGATGCCAAAGTCAACATCAAGGGTGATGACACCGGCTACGGCTTCAACGCTGGGGTGCTGGTGCAGGTTACCGATCAGGTGCGCTGGGGCCTGACTTACCACTCGGCCATCGACTTCGGCCTCGAAGGCCGCACTCGGTTCAGCGGCTTCAACCCGCAAATCGGGCCTGACGGCAGCTACGACGCCGCGCTGGACATCACCATGCCCGAATCGATCGACACCTCCATCACCTGGGAACTGGATGACCGTTGGACCGTTTACGCCGGCAGCACCTGGACCCGCTGGAGCCGTCTGGACAAGATCGTGGTTGAGAACAGCGGTTTGCTGGCACCCTACCAGCCTAACTTCGGCAGCATTGAAGAACAAATGAAGTGGGACGACATCGTCTCCTGGGCGGTTGGTGCATCCTACCAACTGAACCCGCAATGGGTTCTGCGTGCCGGCTTCACGTCCGATCCGTCACCAACCAACGACACCCACCGCACCGTGCGTATCCCGGTATCGGACCGCAAGGTCTTCTCGGTAGGCGCCGGCTGGGATGTTACATCAGACCTGACGCTGGATATCGCGTACTCCTACCTGCGTGAAGCCAAGGGTGAGATCAACACCGCGGACTACACCGCCGAGTTCCGCAACCAGGCACACGGCCTGGCAACTCAGGCCACCTGGCGCTTCTGATCGACAGGCAATAAAAAACGCCCCGCATGATGCGGGGCGTTTTTGTTTCAGTGCTGCTGATCAGTGATCAACCGCAGCGCCTGCTCCACGCGGGATACGAATATCCTCGATCAGGTGCTGGATCTTCTCCGGCGGCGCCTTGGTTACGGATGCAACCAGTACTGCAGCGACGAAGTTGAAGATCATACCCAGGGTACCGATACCTTCCGGAGAAATACCGAACCACCAGTCGTCTGCGGTCGCAGTCGGGTTGATGAACTTGTAGTAGACGATATAGCTGAAGGTGAAGGTCAGACCGACAATCATCCCCGCGATAGCGCCTTCCTTGTTCATCTTCTTCGAGAAAATACCCATGACGATGACCGGGAAGAACGAGGCCGCCGCCAGGCCGAACGCGAAGGCGACCACCTGCGCCACGAAGGCCGGTGGGTAGATCCCGAACAGACCGGCAATGGCGATGGCGACACCCGCAGCTACCCGGGCAGCAAGCAGCTCCTGCTTCTCGGTAATATTCGGTGCCATGTTGCTCTTGAGCAGGTCATGGGAGACCGAGGTTGAAATCACCAGCAGCAGACCTGCTGCAGTAGACAGCGCCGCAGCCAGACCACCCGCTGCAATCAGCGCAACCACCCAACCGGGCAGATCGGCAATTTCCGGGTTGGCCAGAACCATGATGTCGCGGTCCACGTACAGCTCGGTGGCAGCAGCAGTCGGCTCGTTGCTGATCAGACGCTCACCGTTGGCACCACGCTCATCAGTAAACTTCGGCGCACCAACGAACGGCGCGCCCGGGCCGTACTGAATCACGCCATCGTTGTTCTTGTCCTGCCAGGCGATCAGACCGGCATTTTCCCAGGTCTTGAGCCAGGTCGGCACCTGTTCGTAAGCGACGTTCGGCACCGAGGTCAGCAGATTGGTGCGAGCAAACGCAGCAACCGCCGGCGCAGTGGTGTAGAGAATCGCGATGAACAACAGAGCGTAACCGGCCGATTTACGGGCATCACGCACGGTCGGTGTGGTGAAGAAACGAACGATAACGTGGGGCAGACCGGCAGTACCAACCATCAGCGCCATGGTGATGAAGAACACGTCAATGGTCGACTTGGACCCGTCAGTGTATGCCCCAAAACCCAGCTCAGCGCCCAGACCGTTCAGGCGTTCCAGTACCGATTGCCCGGTTCCGGTAACCTCGCTGCCAAAGCCCAGTTGCGGGATCGGGTTGCCGGTAATCAGCATGGAGATGTAAATGGCGGGAACCATGTAGGCGAAGATCATCACGCAGTATTGCGCCACCTGGGTATAGGTGATGCCCTTCATGCCGCCGAGAACGGCGTAGAAGAACACGATGGCCATGCCGATCACGACGCCGGTGTTGATATCCACTTCCAGATAACGGGAGAACACGATGCCAACACCGCGCATCTGGCCTGCCACGTAGGTAAAGGAAATGAAGATCACACAGATCACCGCCACCACCCGCGCGGTTTGTGAATAGTACCGCTCGCCAACAAACTCCGGCACGGTAAACTTGCCGAACTTGCGCAGGTAGGGTGCCAGACACATAGCCAGCAGCACATAGCCACCGGTCCAGCCCATCAGGTAGACCGAGCCATCGAAGCCGGTGAAGGAAATGATACCGGCCATGGAGATGAAGGATGCCGCAGACATCCAGTCAGCCCCGGTAGCCATACCGTTGGCAATCGGGTGCACGCCCTTGCTCGCCACATAGTACTCGCTGGTGCTGCCCGCACGAGACCAGATGGCAATGGCGATATACAGCGCGAAGGTCGCGCCGACGAACAGATAGATCAGAGTTTGGGTATCCATCGCAGGGATCCTGTTCTTATTCTTCGTGGAAGTCGTACTTGCGATCGAGCTGGTTCATCTTCCAGACGTACACGAAGATGAGCACCACGAAGGCGTAGATGGAACCCTGCTGGGCAAACCAGAACCCCAGCGGGAAGCCGAAGAACTGGATGGCGTTGAGCTGGTCTACGAACAGCACGCCGGCACCGAAGGAAACCACAAACCAGACGACCAGCAGGGTCAGCATGAGTTTGAGGTTTTCACGCCAGTAACCGCGCGCTGCCTCTTCTTTTGACATGGACATTAGCGTCTCCATTGTTGTTGTTATTACGCCAGTAACGGTAGCACCGGGATGCGCTGGTGAAGAGTAAGACTTTGGTAGAACGGACGTTCAGGATCGCAAAACAAAACTTTGAAAACACATAAACTTATAAATATAAATCACTGATTTTTATTGTCTTTAATAAATAAAGAAATAAAAATGACCAACCTATTAGACTAAAGACACGCCCTGGGCAGTAAGCCTTGAATACACGGAAAACGCCCACACTGGCAGACATCGTCTAGAGTGAAGGAACACCACTGGAGCGGAGACAGCCATGAAACACGTTGCTTTGTTGCTCACCAGCCTGTTTCTTTCGGCTCAGGCCATGGCGTTGTCGCTGTCCGACCTTACCCAACAGGACACCGCAACCGCCATGAAGGAGGCGCTGACCCAAGGCGCGCAGCTGGCCGTCAGCGAACTTGGCAAGCCCGGCGGGTTCAGCAACAACCCGGATGTGCGCATCGAACTGCCCGGCAAGTTGGGTAGCGCTGCACGCACGCTGAAAATGATGGGAATGGGGAACCAGATCATCGCGCTGGAAACCAGCATGAATCAGGCCGCAGAGGCCGCGGTGCCCCAGGCGCAATCCATTCTGGTTAACGCCATCAGCCGGATGAGCCTGACAGACGCCAAGAGTGTCCTCACCGGCGGTAACGACTCGGCAACCCAGTATCTCGAACGCAGCAGCCGAGAAGAAATTCGCGCCCTGTTCCTTCCGGTGGTAAAGCAGGCCACCGACCAGGTTGGCGTAGCCCAGCAATACAACGCATTTGCCTCTCAGGCAGCAGGGTTTGGCGTTGTCGACGCCAACGCGACCAGCGTCGAGACCTACGTCACCGAAAAGGCGCTGGACGGCCTGTTCGAGATGATTGCCCAACAGGAAGCAACTATTCGCAGCAACCCGGCAGCGGCAGCCACCAGCATGGCACGCAAGGTATTCGGCGCTCTGTAATGCGCGGCAGCCGGGCGTCATACCCGATTGCCGCTTGTCCTATTCGGTAATCACGCACATGGCCTTCAGCTTGACGAATCTGCTGCCGGCAATGCCCTACCCGATAATGGATACGCAGACCGTAAAAGCTCCGTTCAATATCAGACCCGGCCACCAAGATGGCCTGCCAACCGCTGCATCGCAGCAGTGGTCATTTCGTAAGTGAACTCATTACTGGCAATCGGGTGTGAGGCGGTCCGAACAACAGTCAGCTCCACCGCCGGATTGATATGTATCAGTTGCCCATGCACCCCCATGGCTTCATACACGCCATCGGCGTTGTGACTGATCCACCACTGGTTGTGATAGGAATAGCCGTTCATGCCACGCCGGCCGAAATCGGCAAAGGCTTTACGATCGGCGCCGCGCTGCAAATCCTCAATGATTGCGGCGGGAATGATCTGCTGGCCGTTCCACTTTCCGCCGTTGCGCATCATCTCGCCGAACCGGGCGAGATCTCGCAAAGTCGCATTCAGCCCCGCACCAGCCCACTCGGTACCCGTCGGGTCGAGCAGCAACAGCGCGTCCTCCTCTGCCCCCAGTTTGCTCCAGATGCGCTCACCAATATGGGTCGCCACATCCTTGCCGCTGGCGCGGCGAATCAGCCAGCCCAGAACCTCGGTGTGAACCGTGCGATACGCGAAATAACGGCCGTGCTCGCGGGCTGCACCGATGGTCGGCAGGTAATCATAGAGACGGGTTGGTCCGGTCCATTGCGGTGACTGGGTAATGCCGGCGGCCAGGCCGTAGTACTTCACATCCGAGGTGCCGTCAGCGTAGACCTCGGAGTACTTGATGTCCGCTGTCATATCCAGCACCTGCTGAACGCTGGCACCACGCCAACCGGAACTGGCCAGTTCAGGAATCAGGTCAGTCACCTGGGCGTTCGGATCCATAACGTCCTCGGCGATCAGCATCGCCGCCACCAAACCGGTGAACGACTTGGTCACCGACCAGAGCATGTGCGGGCTGAGCGGATCGGGCTGATTGGGATACTGCTCATAGATCACCTTGCCGCGGTGCAGAATGATGCAGGCGTCCGCATAGCTACACGACAGAAACTCGCTAAAGTCGATTTCGCTGCCGTCATTCAATGTGATACTGAGCGCGTCGATCTGAGCGGTCAGATCGGCACCGCGAGGCAACTCACTGGTAGCACCACTGCCACGCCTGATCTGACGTGAGGGCACAAGCTCGCGCATATGCTGGAACGCCCAGCGCAGCTTCGGGTACTCGACCAGGTAGTTTTCGCGGGTAACCAGCTTCTCGGGGGCCGGCGGAAAGCCCTCCATGAAACCCAGCAACTCATAGCGCACGGTATCCGGCGCGGGAAGATCGGGTGCCGCATCAGCAGCGGCATGCAGGCGACGCCCCATACCCGGTTGAAAGCCATGAAAGTGTGTCATTGGGCTGTCCTGTTTTTGTTGTTAGGCACCCTGACACGGTAGAGGTCGGGCAACCCTGCGACAAGCATCCTGCACTCAACACAATGTTGCATCATTCAGCCGATAAGGCCCATAGAACAGATCGGTCAGACTGGATCTCGCTGGTACGCAGAAACAACAAAGCCCCGCCAGTGCGGTAATGCTGTTCACTTAAGCTGAGAAATCCAAGGCCCCCGGATCACCCGCTACCGCGCGCTGCAGCAGGGGCCTTACGGACACGGCATGCCGTATCCCTACGGAGTTGTGGTTATGGCATTCGTAGGGACGCGACACGTCGCGTCCGCAAGGCTCCAGGCGATGCAACATGCCCAAGCCATTTCCTGCAGCGGTAGTGTTCGCACGAGCACGACATGCCGTATCCGTCCAGCAGAACGCCCCTCTCAAGGCCGGTACAGCTCATGAAAAAGTCTAACTGAACAGCATTATTACGCCAACGCGGGGCTATGCCTTGGCGGACTACGCCGCCAGTTCAGCCTGCGCGATAGGTACGCCGTGCTGCTTCCAGCATCGACAGGCTGATCTTGTGCACTTCCTGTCGGCTGTGTTCGATGTGTGCGCGCAACAGGCGACTGGCCTCATCGCGTCGCCGGGCGGCGAGCGCCCTGAGGATGTCGGCGTGTTCTTCGTAGGTCTTTTCAATGCGCTGCGCCTGATAGAAATCCAGGCGCCGCACGATACGAATGCGCTCGCAGACTTCCTGGTGAATGCGCGCCGCCTCGCGGTTACCGGCCAGACGCACCAGTTCGAAGTGAAACTGCTCATCCAGTTCGGCCATGACCTGCATGCCCGATTGCCGCTCGTCCGGCGCCACCACCCATACGCTCATCAAGGGCTCCAGCACCTGACGCACGTCTTCGGCAGCGCATAACCGGTCCAGTGCCGCGCACTCCAGGCTGATGCGCACCTCGTAGAGCTCGTCGATACGCTCGAAATCCAGCGGTTTGACCGACCAGCCCCGGCGCAGGCCGACCTCCAGGTAACCCTCTCGCTCCAGTCGATACAGCGCTTCGCGCACGGGCGTACGTGACACCTCGTAGCGCTCTGCTATCTGGTTTTCGCTGAAACGGTCGTGGGGTAGCAGGACGAAATCAAAGATATCCTGCTTGACCCGCTGGTAGACCTGATCGGCCAGGGAAACAGCCTGCAATTGCGCCATCTGCGCTCATTCCTGAAGTGAAGACAAGTCGATACTGACATGCGCCGCGACGACCTGCCAGCGCCCGTGGATCCGCGCCCAGGTCTGCATCTGCCGGCCAACGCGCGCGGTTTCGCCATCACGGAACTGGGTGCTGACGGTGGCATAGTCCTCACCAAAGGTGCTGACTACCGTGTTATACAGCTCGCGCCCGGGCCCTACCGGGACACACACCCGCCGATAGGCAGCGATCTGCTGTGCGCCATACAGGTTCTCGGCGACGCCGTAACGCACGGTGTATTCGCTGTCCCAGAAGTAGTGGTCCAGCGTTTCCATCTCGTTGACCAACAACGCCCGCTCGTAATCGATGAAGGCCTCAGTCACTTCTTTGACGACGTGGGGCAGATTGATGTCAGTCATTACTCACTCCAAGGCTCGCCTGCAGCTGCTGCAGGTGCGCAACGCGGCCGACGATCCCGCCTTGAGCGGTAATCATGGCCAACGTTACCTGTTTGAATTCGGGAAAATAGCTCTCTGTCGCCTCATCGATCAGCAGGCAGCGATAACCGCGATCATTGGCCTCACGCATGCTGGTCTGCACACAGACTTCGGTGGTCACACCAGCAAAGATCAGGCTGTCGATACCCTGCTGTTGCAGCCGCTCGTGCAGGTCGGTGGCGTAGAACATGCCCTTGCCCGGTTTGTCGATCACCCACTCGCCGGCCAGCGGCGCAACCGCCTCCAGAATCTGGTTGCCCGGCTCGCCACGCACCAGAATTCGGCCCATGGGACCAACATCACCAATCTGCATGCCAGCCGGCCCACCAGCGCGCTTGGCGGGTGGGCAGTCAGACAAGTCCGGCAGGTGCGACTCACGGGTATGAATCACCAGCAGACCGGCTTGTCGCGCGATGTCCAGCAGCTGCTGCACCGCCGGGATGATGGCCGCGAGCGGTGTGACATCGTTACCCAGCGCCGCACCAAAGCCGCCGGGTTCGATAAAGTCGCGCTGCATGTCGATGACCACCAGCGCGGTACGCTCGGGGTCAAAGGCAAAGGTGTCGGGTACCGCTATTACCTCGATCATCCTGCCACCTGTTGAGCCGCTTGCTCGGTACCGGCCATGTAGCGCCCGAGCACCTGACGCTCGGCCGCTGCGGGGACGGTTTCGTGGTTTATTTCGCCGTCGTGGATAACCAGAATCCGGTCCGACAGCTCCAGTAGTTCATCCAGGTCTTCGCTGAGCAGCAGCACGGCGGCGCCACGGTTGCGCGCCTCCAGCAGGCGCCGGTGAATCAGCGCCACAGACGCAAAGTCCAAGCCGAACACCGGGTTGGAAACGATCAGCACCGCTACATCCTCGGTCAGCTCGCGGGCCAGCACGGCACGCTGCACGTTGCCACCAGACAGCGTGCCGATGGGCCGGTCCGGATCATCCGGGCGCACCTGAAAGCGACTGATCAGCTCGCGCGCGCGCTCCCGAATGGCCCGGCGGTTGATCAGCCAGCCACTGCGGCACAGCGGAGCATGGTCGTAATCACGCAGGGCCAGGTTCTCGGCCACGCTCATGCCAGCGATGCAGGCGTTGCGTAGCGGCTCTTCCGGCAGGCTGTAGACCTTTTCCCGCTGCATTTCGACGCGGCTGGCAGCGTAGGGCCGGCCATTGACGCGCACCTCACCCGAGCTGGTCGGGCGTTGGCCAAGCAGCGCTTCGGTCAGCTCGCGCTGGCCGTTGCCGGAAATGCCGGCGATACCGACGATTTCGCCCGGTAGCACCGACAGCGAAACGCCCTTGACCGCTAGGGTGCCACGGTCATTGGCAACCTTCAGGTTGCTGACCTCCAGCCCCGGCGTGCGCCCGGCCAGATACTCCACCCGCTCCAGCGCAGTCTGTTGTTCGCGGCTCTCGCCCATCATCCAGGCTGACAGCTCGGCCTCGTCGGTATCGGCCACCGCCTTGCTGCCGACCAGTTGGCCACGCCGCAATACGGTGACATCGTCGGCAAAGCGCATGACTTCGCCGAACTTGTGGGTGATCATCAGCACAGACAGCTCGCCGGCATGGGCCAACTGCTGCATCAGGCCGAGCACTTCCTCGGCCTCCTGTGGGGTCAGTACCGACGTCGGCTCGTCGAGGATGATGAAACGGCGATCCAGATACAGCTGCTTGAGGATCTCCAGTTTCTGCTTCTCACCCGCGGCAAGCGAGCTGACCGGCCGCTCGATATCCAGCTTGAACGGCATTCTGGCCATAAAAGCATCCAGCGCTGCGCGTTCCTGCTTCCAGTCGATGGCCCAAGGCAGCTCACCGCGCGACAGCACCAGATTCTCGGCCACGCTGAGCCCGGGCGCCACAGTGAAGTGCTGATAAACCATGCCGATGCCGAGGGAGTGAGAGTCCCGCGACGACTGGATACTCTGCTCCTTGCCACCCACCAGCACACTGCCTTCATCCAGCGGGCCATAGCCGACAATCCCCTTGACCAGCGTACTTTTGCCCGCGCCATTTTCACCCAGCAGCGCATGTACGGTACCAGGACGCACACGCATCGAGACGTTGTCCAGCGCGCGAAAATTGCCGAAGACCTTGCCGGCACCGATGGTTTCCAGACTCAGGGCACGCATGTTCAACTCCGCTTGAGGCAGTCGATCAGCATGGCTGAATCGCCAATCGCACCAAACACCCCGCCCTGCATTTTTACCATGCTCAAGGCCGCCAGGTGGTTGGCATGATCGGTCGCGCCGCAGCAGTCTTCCAGCAGGATACACTCGAAGCCGCGATCGTTCGCCTCGCGCATGGTGGTGTGTACGCAGACGTCTGTCGTTATGCCGGCCAGAATAATGTTTTCGATGCCACGGGTACGCAGGATCAACTCCAGATCCGTGGCGCAAAACGAGCCTTTGCCCGGCTTGTCGATGATGATCTCGCCGTCCAACGGGGCCAATTCGGGAATGATTTCCCAACCGGGCTCGCCGCGCACCAGAATGCGTCCGCAGGGGCCGGTGTCACCGATACCGGCGCCAATGCGCTGCGAACGCCAACGTTTGTTGGCCGGCAGGTCCGACAGGTCCGGGCGATGGCCTTCACGAGTATGAATGATCCAGAAGCCCTGCTCACGCAGCACCTCCAGTACCCGGCTGATCGGCTCGATCGGAGCGCGGGTCAGCGACAGGTCATAGCCCATCGAGTCGACGTAGCCGCCTTCACCGCAGAAATCGGTCTGCATGTCGATCACGATCAGCGCGGTGTTCTCCGGCGTCAGGTTGCCGTTGTAGGGCCAGGGATATGGAGCAGAGTCCAGATAGCGTTCGGTCATGGCTCAGTGCTCCTCAGCCGGTTGATAGGTCCGTTCGGGGGTATCGAAGCCGCAGGAGGTACCGTCGGTGTGGACCACCTGATCTTCCCAGGGCAGCCGGTATTTGCCGGCAACCAGATCGTGCATGTAGCTGTAGGGTGCGTCCTGCGCGCCACCCTTGACGGCCGTGTATCCGCGGTGGCCGAACTGATAGATGTTGTTTTCCACGCCCCAGTGGATACGCGCTTCGCGCACCAGATCCGGGCGCATTTCGCAGCTGACAATTTCGTCGGCGCGGCCGCCACCTACCGCCATCGGCGTGCCGTCGAAGTCAACAAACATCGCCTCGCCCATGGAATCGAAGGTGCCGTCGGACCCACACATGCACACGCTGGCGGTTTGCATCAGGTTGCAGAAGCTGTTGGCCTGGTTGGTGATCTGCCAGGAATGACGGATCGGTGCGGTGTAGCCGGCGGTGCGGATCATAATTTCCGCGCCCTTGTAGGCACACTCGCGGGCCATCTCTGGAAACATGCCGTCATGGCAGATGATCAGCGCCAGCTTGCTGCCCTTGGGCCCGTCACAAACCGGAATACCCAGGTTGCCCGGCTCCCAGGGCTCGACCGGGACCCACGGATGCAGCTTGCGGTAATACAGCTGAATCTCGCCCTGATCGTTGACGATGATGCCGCTGTTGTAGGGGTTGCCGTTGGGGTTGGCTTCCATGATCGAGAAGCAGCCCCAGATCGCGTTATCGACGCAGGCCTGACGCAGCGCGGCTACTTCCGGCCCGTCGAGGGTGCACATGATGTCGTCGGAGGTATCCATCGACAGGCCGTGCAGCGAGTATTCCGGGAACACGATCAAATCCATACCGGCGACGCTGCGACGCGCCTTGCCGACCATGGCAACGACCGTTTGGGTCTGCTCCCACAGCTCTGCGCGGGTATGCGGATCAGGCAACGCCAGTTGCGCCAGACCGATGACAACGCCGTTCGGCGACTTGTTGAGACCACCCAGACCACTGGACATAGTTAGCTCCTATCGAGTCAGACTGAGTTCGCCCGGGGCGCCACTCAGGGTTTGATTGGGACGGCAGGTGATGAACATCACCGCCAGCGTGAGTGCATAGGGTGCAGCGGCAAACAGGTAGTAACCGGCGCTGATACCGACCGACTGCAGAGCCGGGCCTATGGCGCCGGCAGCGCCGAACAGCAAGGCGGCCCACAGGCAGCGCAGCGGTTGCCAGCGGGCAAAGATCACCAGCGCCACGGCCATGATCCCCTGCCCGCTCGACAGCCCTTCGTTCCAACTGCCGGGGTAGTACAGCGACAGATAGGCCCCGCCGATGCCGGCCAGAAAGCCACCGGCGGCGGTCGCGGCAATGCGCACTAGCACCGGGCGGTAGCCCAGCGCCCGGGCCGACTCGGCGTGATCACCGACCAGCCGCAACATCAGCCCCCAACGGGTGCTGCGTAGCCCCCAATGCAGTACAAAGGCCAGCGCCACGCCGATAAAGAACAGCACGTTGATACTGAGCGCCGAGCGCACCCGCTCGTCATCGCTCCAGTCACCCAGCCCGATGGCCACCAAAGACGGGGCTTGTGGCTGGATGAAGTTCTTGCCGAGGAAGAAGGCCAGGCCGGTGCCCAGCACCATCAGCGCGATACCGACCGCAATGTCGTTGACCCGCGGCAGCGAGCAGATCGCACCATGCAGCAGCCCGAGCAGCAAACCGGTACCGCCAGCCGCCAGCACGCCGGTCCAGGCCGAACCGCTCAGGTAGGCCACGGCGTACCCCGCCATCGCGCCACTGACCAGAATGCCTTCCAGTCCCAGGTTGATACGCCCGCTTTTTTCCGTCAGGCACTCGCCGAGGCTGACAAAAATGAAGGGGGTACCGACCCGAATGGCACCAGCCAGAAGGGCAAGAAAGAAAGTCGCCAGATCAAGATCAGCCATGTTGCAACGCCCCCTGCGTCTGTTCGGCACGTTCATTCAGCCGCAAGCGCCAGGCGACGATGCGCGGGGTCAAGGCTTCCCAGGCCAGCAGGCTGGTAAACAGAATCCCCTCCAGGATCAGTGTGGTCGCATCCGGCAGACCAAGGCGGCGCTGCAACAGACTGCCACTGGCCTCAATGCCGCCAAGCAGAATGGCGCAGGCAATTATCGCCAGCGGGTTGTGCCGCGCTGCAAAGGCCACCAGAATGCCGCTGGCACCGTAACCGGCGATAATTGCCGCGTTGGCACTGCCCTGCACTGCGGCCACTTCAAACATGCCGGCCAGGCCAGCACAGGCGCCACCCAGCACACAGGTAAGGATCACCAGTCGGTCGACCGGCAGGCCGATCATGCGTGCGGTGCGGACGTTGCCACCGACTACCTGCAGCGAGAAGCCAGTAACGCTGTTGCGCACAAACACCTGCGCCAGAACGCAGGCGATGACCCCGACCACCAGCCCCCAGTGCACCTGAAAGGACTCACTGATCGGGCCGATCATCACGCTGTCATCCAGCGGTATGGTTGAGGGTTTGTTGAGACTGGCGGGATCGCGCAGCGGGCCTTCAACCAGCTGGTTGAAGATCGCGATGGCGACGTAGGAAAGCAGCAGACTGCCGATGGTTTCGTTCAGGCCGCGTTTCTGGCGCATCCAGCCGTTCAGGCCAATCCAGAACCCACCCACCACCATCGCCGACAGCGCCATGCACAGCAGCAACGGCACCACCGGCAGGCCCGGCAGCCAGAGCGGCGTTACCGCTGCGGCCAGCCCACCCAGCACCAGCGCGCCTTCACCGCCGATGATGATCAAGCCAGCCCGCGCCGGCAGCGCGACACACAGGGCAGTGAGCATCAGCGGCGCGGCGCGCTGCAGCGTATTTTCCCAGGCGAAGGCCGAGCCGAACGCCCCTTGTACCACCAGCTGACAGGCCTGCCAGGCAGGCTTGCCCTGCACTGCCAGAAACAGCATGAACAGCACAAAGGTCGTCAGCGCAGCGAGCAGGGTTGGCAGACCGGGGAGCAACAGTCCCCCGGCCCGATAGATCGCATTGCGAGGTTTCATCAGCTACCTCAAATCTGGCCGCGTACGCCTTCGACCAGATAGTCCATGCTCTCCAGCACGACATCGGTCTGACCCAGCGCAGTGCCTGCGGCGATCACCTCATTGCCCTGATTGTCCTTCAGCGGGCCGCGGAAGATGGAGTACCCACCTGCCAGCATCTCCGCCTTCACAGCGTCAGCGCGTGCCTTGGCCTCATCGCTGACCAGCGGCCCGTAGGGCGAGGTCTTGACGAAGCCTTCCTTCAGGCCGCCCCGCAGGAAATTGATCATAGGCTGACCGGCCTGCGACGCCGCCACGTGGGCTCGGTACGGGGTTTCCCAGTTCCACTCGGCACCGGTCAGGTAACCCTTGGGCGCCAGCGCGGATTGATCGGCGTGATAGCCGCAGGTCATGGCGCCGCGTTTCTCGGCAGTCTCCACGATGACCTTGGGGCCATCGACGTGGCAGGTCAGCACGTCACAGCTTTGGTCGATCAGGCTGTTGGCCGCTTCGGCTTCCTTGATCGGCAAGGACCAGTCACCGGTAAAGATCACGGTGGTAGTGATCTCCGGATCTACCGATCGCGCGCCCAGGGTAAAGGCGTTGATGTTGCGCAGCACCTGCGGTACCGGCTTGGCGGCGATAAAACCGAGTTTCTTGGTCTTGCTGGCAAAGCCAGCGACCACACCGTTGAGGTACTGACCTTCATCGATGTAACCAAAGAAGCTGCCAGCATTGGTCGGGTGCACGCCCTCGGTCCACAGGCCGCCACAGTGGGCGAAGTGCACATCCGGAAAGCGCTCAGCCATCTTGATGACGTGCGGGTCGAAGTAACCGAAGGAGGTCGGGAAAATCAGGGTAGCGCCGTCCTGACGGATCATCGCTTCCATGGATTTTTGCACCGCCACCGTCTCAGGCACGTTCTCTTCTTCAACCACGACCACATTCGGCAGCGTCTTGATGATGGCAGCCGCTTCGGCATGCGCCTGGTTGTAGCCAAAGTCGTCCCGCGCACCAACGTAGATAAAACCAACCACCAGCGGCTGGTCGGAGGCGCGTGCAAAGCTGAACGGCATTGCCGCAGTCACGCCAATCAGTCCGGCCAGTTTCAATAATGTGCGACGATCAATATTCGACATGAAGAGCTCCTTTTTGCGTGTGCGGCTAGCGGGATTCAGCTCGCTGAACGCGCGCATGACTTTGAATACCATCTTGTATACCAGCAGGCATGCAAGCATTCTTTGTGCCAGAAGCTGGAAGCCTCAGAGTTATGGGGTCCCTCCTCGAGGCATCGCGCTGCTTACGCACCCATAAAGTGCAAAAGCAAACATGGCGCACCACGACTGACCGCTCTAGATCAAGCCATACAGCGCATATCCTGCAACTGCGCGGGTTTGTGGGAGTGAACGCAGCCCAGGCCTGACAAGATCGTGGCCGTCGCAAGCCCTGCCGGCAAAGGGCTTGCCTGGTTGCGTTCTGCTGGAGTTCCGCAGCGCTTGAATTCACCCACGCAGATGCGCACAATGCTGGACATTCAACCAGTATCCAATTCAAGCCATGCCCGCTTTGCTCGCGACCGACTTCTACTACCTGCGCAACTTCGAATTTGTTCTGGAGTGGGTGGGTGCGCGCTATGACGATCTGCTGAATGAGCAGGAGCGCCGGTTTGTTCAGCATTTTCCGACTCTGCCCGAGCGCTCACGGGCGCTGCTGGTGCGCTTGATCATGCGCAAGGGCGATCATTTCCGGGTCAGCCGGCTGTGCTATGACGAGATCGGCGATATTGAGTCCGCGGCGCAGCCTCTGCTGGAGCTGAGCTGGTTGTCCGCTGAAGAACCCATCGATGTATCCAGCCTCGCCAGGCTGCTGCTCAAGACGGAATTGGCGTCACTGGATCTGGGGGTTGAACAGGCCGGCAAGCTGGGCAAGCAGACGCTGATCGATGCATTGCTGGCCGGCAATCACGCACCAAGGCCCTGGCACGCCTGGCCAGGCATCCCGACAGACAATGTCTTGAGCCTGCAGATCAGCGATCTGTGCGACCGTTTAAGGTTGCTGTTTTTCGGCAATCTGGCGCAGGACTGGAGCGAGTTCGTGCTGACCGAACTCGGCCTCCAGCAGTACGAGTCGGTGCCGTTTCCGGCCCATTCGCGCAGTTTTCATCAGCCAGGCGATGTTGACCAGTACCTCTATCTCAGGCGCTGCCGGGAGGAGCTTGAGGCCGGCGGCGACGCCATGACGATTGTCGACCAGCTCTCGCATTTCACTACCAGCAACCCCTGGATCGAACGCCGGCATCAGCGTTTGCGCTTTCAGCTTGGCCAGCAGTTGGAACGCGAGCAGCAACTGGAGCAGGCGCTGGCACTCTACCTCCAGTGCAGCCACAGCGAGGCACGCCAGCGGGCAATCAGGCTGCACGAACGGCTGGAGCAATACGAACAGGCCTACGCGCTGGCAACCACGGCGCATGCGGCGCCGCACACTGCGAGCGAGCAGCAGTTGGTAGAGCGGGCATTAAAACGGCTGGGGCGCAAACTCCAGCAACCGGAGCCCCGGCCCCTGCCGGAGCCCGAAACGAAAACCACGCAACTGATACTGCCGGGGCCGGACCCGCAGGGTGTTGAGCTGGCTGTTGCCGCCCATCTGGCTGCGCCGGATGCACCGGTGTTCTACGTCGAGAATGCGTTGATCGGCAGTCTGTTTGGCCTGCTCTGCTGGGAGGCGATTTTTGCGCCCCTGCCCGGCGCCTTCTTCCACCCGTTCCAGAGCGGGCCAGCCGATCTGTACGACGCCGACTTTGCCGACCGTCGCGCCGCGCTGTTCGATGCCGCGCTGGCCCGGCTGGACGATGGCAGTTACCGCGAGCATATTCGCGGCATCTGGCAGCAGAAACAGGGGCTGCAGTCGCCCTTTGTGTTCTGGGGGCTGCTCGATGAGACACTGCTGGAACTGGCTTTGCAGTGCATCCCTGCCCGCCACCTGCGGCTCTGGTGTGAACGCATGCTCAGAGACATCCGCGCCAACCGCGCCGGCATGCCCGACCTGATCCAGTTCTGGCCCGCCGAGCAGCGCTATTGCATGGTCGAGGTCAAAGGGCCCGGCGATCGCCTGCAGGACAACCAGCGCCGCTGGCTGGCGTTTTGTGCCGAGCACGACATGCAGGTTGAAGTAGTGCATGTGCAGTGGGAGAGGCCATGAGCTATCAGGTTGCCGTGCGCGCGCTGTGCGAATTTACCGCCAAGCAGGGCGATCTGGACCTGCGCTTTACCCCGGCGCCCACCGCGCAGGAAGGTATCGCCGGGCACCAGACCGTGGTCTCACGCCGCGGCGCGGGCTACCTCAGCGAGCTGACGCTGGCAGGCAGCTATCCCGGTTTGCTGGTAGCAGGACGGGCCGACGGCTATGACCCCGAACAGAATCTGCTGGAAGAGATCAAGACCCACCGCGGCGACATCAGCCGCATCCCGGACAACCATCGGGTGCTGCACTGGGCGCAGGCCAAGGTCTACGGCTGGCTACTGTGTGCCGAGCTGGAATTGGAAGAGGTCGATCTGGCGGTGGTTTACTTCAACGTGGTCACCCAAAAGGAAACCGTCTTTCGTGAGACGTTTGCCGCCGACGCGCTACGCCAGTTCTTCGCCCAGCAGTGCGACCGCTTCATCGCCTGGGCCCGGCAGGAAACCCATCACCGTGGTGCCCGCGACCAGCAGCTGCAGCAACTGACCTTCCCCTACCCCAGTTTCCGTGCCGGCCAGCGCCAACTGGCCAAGGCGGTTTACCGCGCGGCGCGTGACGGCAAGACGCTGATGACCCAGGCCACCACCGGCATCGGCAAGACGCTCGGCACCCTGTTCCCGCAGCTCAAGGCGATGCCGGAGCAGCAGGTGGATCGGCTGTTTTTTCTCACTGCCAAGACGCCCGGTCGTCAGCTCGCGCTAGACGCCCTGCAAAGCCTGCGTGCGCACAGCGAGACACCACTGAACCTGCGCGTACTGGAGCACATCGCCCGCGACAAGGCCTGCGAGCACCCGGACAAGGCCTGCCACGGAGAATCCTGCCCGCTCGCCGAAGGCTTCTACGACCGCTTGCCGGCCGCCCGTGCCGAGGCCGTTGCCGAACACTGGCTCGATCAGACCGCCGTGCGCCGCATCGCCGTGAAACACCGTATCTGCCCCTACTACCTCAGCCAGGAGCTGTGCCGCTGGTCTGATCTGGTGGTAGGCGACTACAACTATTATTTCGACATGACCGCCCTGCTCTACGGGCTGACGGTTCTCAATGACTGGCGCGTCACCGTACTGGTCGATGAAGCCCACAACCTGATTGATCGCGCCCGCGGCATGTTTACCGCTGAACTGGATCAGGGCGTATTCAACACCCTGCGCAAACAGGCCCCGGCGACGCTGAAAGCACCGCTGGACCGGGTCGCCCGGCACTGGAATGCATTGCACCGCGATCAGACCGAGGACTATCAGATCTACCCGGCGATTGCCGACCTGTTCATTCTCAGCCTGCAGAAAGCCGTCAGCGCCATTACCGAACATCTGACAGACCAGCCCGATGGCAATGCCAACGCGCTGATTCTGTTCTACTTCGACGCCATGCTGTTCTGTCGTCTGGCCGAAGCCTACGGTCCGCACTCACTGTTCGACATCACCCGCCATGCCGGCGCCAGTGGCCGCCGCACCCTGTCGACCCTGTGTCTGCGCAACATGGTGCCGGCTCCGTTCCTGCAGCAGCGCTTCACCACCGCCCATAGCACCACGCTGTTTTCTGCGACCCTGAGCCCGGCCCATTACTACCGGGATCTGCTCGGGCTGCCCGAGGACAGCCAGTGGCTTGAAGTCGAGTCGCCGTTCCATGCCGATCAGCTCAGCGTCTCGGTCATCCGCAACCTGTCTACCCGCTATCAGCACCGCACTGCCAGCCTGCAACCGATCAGCGAACTGATGGCCGAGCAGTTTGCCCGCCAGCCCGGCAACTATCTGGCCTTCTTCAGCAGCTACGCCTACCTCGAACAGGTCGTGGAGAAGTTCCAGCACCTGTACCCGGATATCCCGGTCTGGACTCAGTCGCGCAGTATGAATGAGGGGGAGCGCAGCGCCTTCCTGGCGCGTTTCCATGAGCACGGCCAAGGCATCGGCTTCGCCGTGCTCGGCGGGGCCTTTGGCGAGGGCATCGACCTGCCGGGGCGTCGTTTGATCGGCGCCTTTATCGCGACCCTCGGGCTACCGCAGATCAACCCGGTCAACGAAGAAATGCGCGAGCGGCTGGAGGTCATGTTCAACGGCAGCGCTGGCAGCGGCTACGAATACGCCTACCTGTATCCAGGGCTACAAAAGGTAGTGCAGGCGGCCGGACGAGTCATTCGTACAACGGAGGATCAGGGCGCGGTCTATCTGCTCGACGACCGCTTCGGCCAGCGTACGGTGCGCGAGCTGCTGCCGCGCTGGTGGAGGATCGGCACCCGCAGCCTCACATTGAACAAGATGAGTTAGAAAAAACCTCTAATTAATTGATTTAAATTTAAATACGGAAGAAATATCAGGCCATCATTCCCCCTTTAATTCGCCCGCACTGTCATGCCATTGCCACCAACGTAGCGGATTGAACGCGACACAGATGCAAGGTAACCGAGGCAGCCGCAGAGGTGTAAAAGTTGCAATTTTCTGCTCAAATCGGGTTTTCCATGGCAGGAGCCCGAGCCAATGCAGGCAAAACTTGAACAACGATCCTTTCTGCTGATGCTGGTCGTTGTAACCTTGCTGTTTCTCTATCTGCTCAAACCCTTTTTCGGCGCCGTCTTCTGGGCATGCGTGATCGCATTGCTGTTCCACCCATTGCAGCTGCGCTTCAGCAAGCGCTGGAGCGGCCGGGACAACATGGCAGCCCTGGCGACCCTGACGGTGTGCATGGCGTTGTGCATCCTGCCAGCGGTATTCGTTATCACCTCGTTTGTTCAGGAAGGCCATGCCCTTTATGAACGGGTACAGACCGGCAAGCTGGACCCGGCAGCGATCATGGAAAAGCTGAAGACCAGCTTCCCGTTGGTCGAAAGCCTGTTTCACCGTCTCAACATTGACCTGGAAGGCGTCAAGGCCCTTGCCACCAACGCCGCCGTTACCTCAAGCCGCTTCCTCGCCCAGAACGCGTTCCAGCTGGGCCAGGGCACATTGAGCTTTTTCGCCAGTCTGGCGCTGATGCTCTATCTGGCTTTCTTCCTGTTGCGCGACGGCCCAGAGCTGGTACGCATGCTGGTTCGTGCCCTGCCGCTGGGTGACGAGCGCGAATACCAGCTATTCGGCAAGTTTGCCGAGGTCACCCGGGCGACGGTCAAGGGCAACCTGGTCGTTGCAGCCGTTCAGGGCGCACTGGGCGGGCTGATCTTCTGGGCTTTGGGCATCCCCGGTGCGCTGCTCTGGGGTGTGGTAATGATGATGTTGTCGCTGATCCCGGTGGTCGGCGCCAGCCTGATCTGGGGCCCCGTCGCGATCTATCTGTTGGCAATCGGGCACTGGACCCAGGGCATTATCCTGATCGCCTTCGGCGCGCTGGTAATCGGCCTGGTCGACAACCTGCTGCGCCCGCTGCTGGTTGGCCGTGATACCAAGCTGCCGGACTATCTGGTGCTGTTGTCTACCCTCGGCGGCTTCGCCCTGTTCGGCATCAACGGCTTTGTCATCGGGCCCTTGATTGCAGCGCTGTTTATTGCCTTCTGGCAGATCTTTGCCGAGGAGTTCAACCCGCTGGCCGATGCACCGGCACAGAAGCCGGCGCCGCAGGCCGATGACCCGCAGTAGCGGGAGCTCACTCGCTTCCGGTCGCCGTTCGGAACGGGCACTAGCTGCCCGTCTGAACGGGCGTCCATGGCACCACCCGATTACGCCCCTGCGCTTTGGCAAGGTAAAGCGCCCGATCCGCAAGATTGAACCAGTTATCAACATCGTGCAGACCATCAAAGAAGTCGCAGTAGCCGATGCTGACGGTAATGCCGATTTCGATGTCGTCGTCGAGCTGGATGCAGCACGCCTGCAGCGATAGCCGAAATCGCTCCAGCACATCGAGCGCATTTGTTTCTGACGTCTGGGTCAGCAACACCGCAAACTCCTCTCCCCCTACCCGCGCATGCACATCCGACCGCCGAACCGCATCGGATAGTGTCTGGGCAAATACCTGCAGAACTCTGTCTCCCGCCTGATGACCGAACTTATCGTTTACAGACTTGAAAAAATCGATATCCATGACCGCCAGCGAGACCTGCTGGCCATAGCGCAATGCCTGCTCGAACAGACTGTCGGCCATGCTGAAAAACAATTTGCGATTGGCCAGTCCTGTGAGGGCATCATGGGTTGCCTCACGCAACAGCGCAGCTTCGGCTAAATCGCGCTGCTCTTCCAGCTGGCGGGCGCGGATCATGGTGCCCAGCACGCTCGCGAACGGTGCCAGCAACTCAATCTGTTCGCCGCTGTAACCACCCTCCCGGTTGCCAACCGCAATCATCCCCACAGCCTCACCATTGAATCGCAGCGGAATGCCCAGGAAATTATCAATCGACGGATGCCCGGACGGCTGCCCCCGACTAGCCGGATGACGGCTGACCATATCGGTGCAGACCACTGTATTGTGGGTTACCACATGGCCAAACAGATTGTTGAGCGAGTGAAAGCGCAGGGACTGCCCCTCGGCCCGGTGGGAGGCATACCAGGCGCGACTGGCGTCATCCCAGCTGATATTGGAGATGCTGGGCACCTCCAGATACTGCGAACCGTCTTCGCTGTTACGCAGAATGCCGATAAAGCCGACCTGACTGTCCGTTATTGCCAGCAGCGGCTCAAACAATCGGTCGCAGGCCGCCACCAGACTCTGATCCACCAGAAAGGCCTGCTGAACCTCGGCCGCCAACGACATCAATTGCTGCTGGCGCAGATCCAATAGCTCAAGTCGTCTCAGTTCAGTCACATCCCGAATACTGCCGCACAGCCGTGCATACACCCCCTGTTCCTCCGCTGGCAGTGATGCTGCTGCAACCACGATCCAGCGGTAATTATCCCTACCGACGCTGACGCGCAGTTCTACTTCGTGAATTTCGCTGGTAGAGCGACTGAACGATCTGCTTCGCACCAGATCAATCAGTCGCTGCCGATCACCCTCATGCACCCGCGCCAGGCATGCGTCCAGTGACAGCTCGCAGGCATGTGCGCCCACCCCCAGCCACTGCGCAAGACGCTCGCACAGGGCTATGAACGAATCACCCGGATACCATTCCCACACCCCTATGCAGGCGGTTTCCAGTGCGGTCAGCAGACGCTGACCAGCTTCGTGCTCGGCGCGCTCTCCGTGCTTCAGTGGGGTAACGTCCTGCAAGTGCACCCGCACCAGTCCGGGCCCCGGACGCACACCGTCGAATGACAGCAGTATCCAGCGCTCGCCAATCAGAAAGATCATCTGGCGACGTCTGTTGCGACCTTTCGACAACTGGATAAACAGCTCATCAAGACGCCGGGCAGACAGCGGTGAAACCAGCAGACCGAGCCCGGCCCCCTGCGTGATCCGCATCGCGGTGTCAGGCCCGACGACCGCATCCAGCGCGCCATCCCACTCGGCGAGCAAATAAGGTGAGGCAAGGTGGATGACCACCTCGGCGTCGTGGCGCAATTCTTCCTTGTTGCCGCTCATGTGCCTGGCCATTGCACACATCCCTCATTGACTCAAATCCGCTCTTTACAACGAGTCGGTGCACACACTGATCTCCGCGTCAGCACTGCTTGCGGAGGTCAAACTCGCTATGCCCTGGAATTATATTGCAGTTTCTTGAAGCATAGTTTTGATCAGTGATGGCGCAAGGCCGCTTGGGTCAAGAGATGCCCCAGGTCTATGCGGAATGCGCGCCAGCCGTATAATGGCCACCTTGTTCAGGGTAACGGGCAGGTCAATGACAGAGCTGCAGCAATCAGGCAACGTGATAACAGCGCCAGCGGTCATACTCAACCGCGCACGCCTGCGCCCGCCGCCGTTACCCAAAGCCATGCTTGAACGCGATGCACTGATCCAGCGCCTGAGCGCATCAGGCAACCGTCTGACCCTGCTGACCAGCCCCCTCGGTTACGGCAAGACGACACTGATGGCAGCCTGCGCCATCAACATGGACGAAGACTGGGGCTGGCTGCGATGCTGCAGCGCAGACAACCAGCCAGCGGTGTTTCTGCAGCATCTCGCTGCCCTGTTCGGCCTGCTGCCGTCGTCCCCTGAACAGGAGCAGACACTCGGCACCGCGTTGTTCAATGCACTCGAGGCCCGTTCCCGGCCTTTCACCCTGTTTCTCGATGACCTTCATCTGCTGCGCTCGCCCGGCACCCGACGGCTGCTTAATGAGCTGATTGGCTTCGCCGCACCCCAGCTAAGGATCGTCGCGGCAAGCGAAGGACTACCCGAACTGGAAATAGCGCACCTGCGCCGGGACCAGCACTTACAGCTGATCGGCACCAGTGAGCTGTCGCTCGACAACACCCAGATCGCACAACTGGCAAGTAAACGCGGCGCCCTGCTGGATAACGACAGCATCTACCAGCTGCGCACCAGCAGCGAAGGTTGGATCAGCGGCGTGCTGCTTGCGCTGGCAGCACGCGCCGACAACGCAGACGCCAGCGAATATATCGCCGACTACCTCAGCCAATCGCTGCTGCAGGGTCTGCCGCCCAAAATACAGTACTTTCTTCAGCAGACAGCGGTGGTCAGTGGGTTCAACCCGGAGCTGGCCGCCCTGCTAAGCGGGCACGAGCAGCCTGAGCGTACCTTGCGCTGGCTAACTCGCCACGACCTGTTCATTCAGCCCAACCCCGATGATGTGCTGACCCACCGCTACCACCCCGCCCTGCGCAGCGCCTGCCTTCGTCACCTGCAACGCCGCGACTCAGCGTCACTGCGTGCTCTGCATCTGCAGGCTGCCGACTGGCTGCTGCAGCATCGCTGCTATGGCGAGGCGGTCTACCAGCTGGGGCGCGGCGGCGATTACAACCGCTTGCTGGCCGAGGTCGAACAGCACAGTTTTGACCTGCTGCGCGAGGGCAAGGTCGACTCCATCGTCGACTTCCTGATGGACTTGCCCGACCGTGACACCGATCACCTGACATTGGCGATCACCGAAGCGAGCACCGTAATCGCCACCAATGATATCGAGCGTGCGCGCCACTGCCTGCTGCTCCTGCAACGCCTGGTGCGTGAGGCGCAGGTACCCGCCGATCGCCCCGAGCGGCTGTTCCAGACCATTGCCTTTTTGCGCAGCAGACTTGCCGTACTGGGCGGCAACTACCGGCATGGTCTGCGTCTGACCGACAGCAGCATGCGGCACTGGCCCCAACGTACCGCCGCCAGCGCTGTGCTGCTCTACAACCGCGCCAGCTGCCTGCTGGCGCTCGGCGATCTGGATTGCGCCGAGCAGGCGGCCCATGAGGCACTGGAACAACTGACCCAGTTCGCCTTCCGCGGCTACACCCACAACCTGCACCTGCTGCTGACCCAGATCGACCTTGCTCGCGGCGATACCCTGCAGGCTGACCGACGCCTGGTGAGCATGCTGCAGCACGACCCGGCAGCCACCTCCAACACCTTCTACGACCTGTTCCTCAACATTGGCCAGGCACTGGTCCAGATGCAGCAAGGCAAATTCGAGGCAGCACGCCAGCAGCTGGCCCAGGCCGAGGCCGCCGCGCTGGAGGTGGTGCACAGCGCAGCCCTGCCCTGGGTATTGCATCATCAGGCCTGTCTGTACGACGCCTGGGGTCAGCCCGAGCAGGCAATCAAGCTCTGGGATGAGTCGCGCAGGCTGGCATGGCAATACCGCTTGTACGGTATCTATCGCATTGCCGGCGCCTGGCGGGTGCGGCTGGCGGTGCGTCAGCAGGACGAACCCATCATTGCCCAGTGGCTGGGTGAATGGGTCTGGTGTGAAGAGCACTACGGCGCGGCACTGCACTACGAAGAACGCCTGGCCCGCGGCTGGGTGCTCTGCCATCAGGGGGAGACTCGAACGGCGCAGGCGCTGGCCCACCAGCTGCAGGAGCAGGCAAGCGCACAGGGCAACCGACTGCTCGCGTTGCAGGTGCATCTGCTCAACGCTCGGATCGCCCGAAACGGGCATCAGCATGCCGAACTGTACTCGGCGCTGGAGCAGGCTTTACAGCTGAGCCTTGGCCACCGCCTGGGCCAATTGCTCCAGCACGAAGGCACGGAACTGCGCAACGAACTGCGTCAGTTGCTGTCACCCGCCTTCCGACGCCAGCAAGGCTTGCCCGACCTGCCGACCAACAGGCAACTGCTCCATCCACTGCAGGCCCTGCTTGCTGACGCCGATCCGCAGCCAACCCTGATCGATCCCTTGACCCGACGTGAGCAGGACGTGCTGCAGCGGATCGCCCGCGGCCAGGGTAATCAGCAGATTGCCGAGGGTCTCAACGTCAGCCTCAGCACGGTCAAGACCCACATCAACAACCTGTTCCGCAAACTCGGCGCCGCCGAGCGGCAGCAGGCCATTCAGATTGCCCGCACACTGAATTTGCTAACCTGAATCTCCACCCGTCTCCACCCAAAATTCAACCTGCAAATCCACCCGCGGTTTGACGCAAACCCACGGCCAGCTTGTTACAACGTCTGCCTGTGATCCACCCTGCCGACGAGACCATCATGTCCGACAAACTGCTGAACGAACGCGAGCTGAATTTCCAGCTCTACGAAATGCTCGACACCGAGGCGCTGCTGCAACGCCCGCGCTACGCCGAGCACGACCGCGCCGTCTTCGACGCCACGCTGGAAACCGCCCGCGGCATCGCTGCCGAATTTCTTGCTCCGCACAACCAGAAAGGCGATGCCAACGAGCCGACCTTCGACGGCGAAAAGGTCACCCTGATTCCGGAAACCAAAGCCGCCTGGGATGCTCTGGCCGAAGCCGGCTTCCACGCCGCGCACCACGACGCCGAAGACGGTGGCCTGCAACTGCCGGAAGTCATCCTGCGCAGCTGCGTTGCGTACTTCAGCGCCGCCAACATTTCTACTTCCGGCTATTCCTTCCTGACCATCGGCTCCGCCAACCTGGTCAAGAGCTTCGCCAGCGATGCGCTGCGCGAGCGCTTCCTGCCGCCGATGCTGGACGGCCGCTACAGCGGAACCATGGCCCTGACCGAGCCGGGTCAGGGCTCTGCCCTCGGCGACATCCGCACCACCGCGCGCCCGACAGCAGATGGCAGCTACCGCGTGTTCGGCCAGAAGATGTTCATCTCCGGCGGCGACCACGAGCTGACCGACAATATCGTACACATGGTGCTGGCTCGTATCGAAGGCGCACCGGCTGGCGTCAAGGGCATCTCGCTGTTCCTGGTACCCAAGGTGTTGGTCAACGAGGACGGCAGCCTGGGCGCGCGAAATGACGTCGCATTGGCCGGTCTGCTGCATAAGATGGGTTACCGCAACACCACCTCCACCGTACTGAGCTTCGGTGAGAAGGACGGTGCGGTCGGCTATCTGGTCGGCGAGGCCAACAAGGGCCTGTCGTACATGTTCCAGATGATGAACGAAGCCCGTATCGGCGTTGCCCTCGGCGCCTCCGTGCTGGCCTATCAGAGCTACATTCACGCGCTCGCCTACGCCCGCGAACGCCCGCAGGGCCGTCTGCCGGGCAGCAAGGACCCGTTGTCTAACCAGGTGCGCATCGTCCAGCACGCTGACGTACGCCGCATGTTGCTCCAGCAGAAGGTCTACGCCGAAGGCAGCCTGAGCCTGTGCCTGTATGCCAGCAGCCTGTTCGAGGACTCGCACACCGCGCCCACCGAAGCCGAGCGTGAGGATGCCAACGAGCTGCTCGATCTGCTGATCCCGATGGTCAAGTCCTACCCGTCCAAGTACGGCGTGATCGCCTCCGATCTGGGCATCCAGATCCTCGGTGGCTCCGGTTACATCCGCGAATATCCGCTGGAACAGTACTACCGCGACAACCGCCTGAACCCGATCCACGAAGGCACGGAAGGCATCCATGGCCTAGACCTGATGGGCCGCAAGCTGAGCCAGCGCGGCGGCAAGGGCTACCGCCTGTTCCTCGCCGCAGCGCGCGCCAGCATTGCCGAAGCTGGCACCAGCAAACAGTGCGCTGGCATGGCCGCGGCGCTGAACGACGCGGTTGGCATTCTGGATCAGGTGAGCAGCGATCTGCTGCAACAGGTCGCTGCTGACGTCGACCTGGGTCTGGCCAACGCCACCGCCTACCTCGACCTGTTTGGTCGCGTGGTTGTCGGCTGGATCTGGCTGCGTCAGGCACTGGTGGCCGAACGCGCGCTGGAGGCTGGCGCAGAAGGCAGCGAGGCCGACTTCTACCAGGGCAAGCTGCACGCCGCGCGCTACTTCATGGACTGGGAACTGGCCAGCCTCGCCAGCCAGGCTCGCCTGCTGAGCACCGGCAACCGCCTGACCTACGACATGCAGGACGCCTGGTTCTGAGTTTGGGCCTCAGGGCCTGAAATCGGAAAGGTTGCGGGCGGCTCCACGCCGCCGCCCGCGCCATCTGCTTTTCCCTCCTGCACTCCCTCCCCTGTACCTCATCAAGCACAGAGTCCCCCAAGACGGTATCTTGTATGCAACCGGACGATCACATTCATGCAGCGAAACAAGCTCACCCACGTCGAATGCCCCATTGCCCGCAGCCTGGATCAGGTTCGCGAGTGGTGGAGTATTTTGCCGATGCGTGACGCCCTGCAAGGGCTGCGCCGGTTCGACCAGTTCTCTCAGAGTTTAGGCATTGCACCGAACATGCTGACCCGCCGTCTCAGCGCACTGGTCGAGGCCGGCATGCTGGAACGGGTGCCTTACAGCCAGCGGCCACTGCGCTACTAGAGCGTGCCGACGGCCAAGGGGGAAGATTTTGCCTTCGTTGACTGGGGCAATCGCCACTATGCCGCTGAGGGCGAAAGCGTGCAGGTGGCGGATCGTGACATCGGCAGGCGCTTGCAGTTGGCCTTTACCGATCCGGACGATGGCCGTGTGCTAGCGCCGCAACAGTGCACAGTACAGCCGGGGCCGGCCGCCAGCGACGCGATGCGCGAGCGGCTTGGCCGCAAGCACGCTCCCCCAGCGTTGACCACCTGATTCAGTGCCCGCAAGCCCGATACCACTCCACGCCATTGGCATCGCGCTGTATTTCGACCTGGCCCTGCGCAATCAGGCAGTTGAGGTTGGCGCGGCTTTCACCGGTCGCCAGCGCCAGCACGATGCCGTCATCCATGCCAATCGGCCGACCAAACAGACACTCGAAAATATCGACACTGCGGCGGGGTTCGCGCAGTTCGGCATGCAGCCGCTCCAGCAGGCGCTGCTGACTGTCTACCAGATCATTGATTCGCGCGTGCAGGCCGCGGAAACAATCGTTGTGGGAGGGCAGCACCAGCACGCGGTCGCTGACCCTGTCGCGAATCCGGCGCATTGAGACCATCCACTCGCCCAGCGGGTCGCCATCCGGCTCGCGGGCCTGCACCGATACGTTAGATGAAATCAGCGGCAATACCTGATCGCCGGAGATGAATAACCCAAGCTCGGCGCAATACAGGCAGGCATGCTCGGCGGTATGGCCCTGACCGACAATCACCTGCCAGTCGTGCTCGCCAATGCTCAGAACGTCGCCGTCACCGATACGGCGGAAGCGCTCGGGCAACGGGTGCACCATGCTGGAGATACCGCCGTAGTTGTCGCGCCAGTAAGCAAGCGCGCTGTCATTCCAGCCGGCACGACGGTAGAACGCCAGCTCCACCTCGGGGGCTTCCCGGCCCTGCAGCCGCGCCGCGTTGCAGGCGTGATATTCGATATGCGGCATCCACAGCTCGCAGCCAAAACGCTCGACCAGCCAGCCGGCCAGACCGGCATGATCGGCATGGCGGTGAGTACAAATCACGCGCGTCACCGGCAGGCCACCCAATACCTCATCAAACAGCTGTTCCCAGACGGCCATCGCCTGCTTTGTCCAGACGCCGGTATCGACCAGCGTCCAGCCATCTCGGTCACGCAGCGCCCAAAGGTTCACGTGATCCAGCCTGAACGGCAGCGGCATGCGAATCCACAGCACGCCCGGCTGCACCTCCAGCGTCGCGCCCAGTGCGGGTGTGGTAAGCGGATAAATCAGACCGTCTGTAGCCATAGCGTTACTGCTTCTTGATCAGGAGTGAGTGAGGAGTGGGTCAGCTGGGCTTGTCTTCCAGCAGCCGCCTGGGATGCATGCCGTTGACCATGCCCATGAACGGCGGGTGGATCGAATATCCCAGCATCCGCTGAATATGCGGACTGCATTCGCGGGCGCGCGGCAGCGGAACAGAAAGGCTGAAGTTCTCCTGCTGACGTACCCAGGGCTCGCAGTACTGCGCGGTCACGGCAAGACGCGGCGCGGCGCTCTGGTTGGCGCCACCGCCATGCCAGAGGGTGCCGAGAAACAGCACCATCGAACCCTTGGGCATGATCACCGGGATCGATCTGGCGCAGTCGTCGGGCGTTGGCGCATGACCGTCCCAGGTATGACTGGCGGGGATCACCACGGTTGCGCCGTTGTCGGCGGTAAAGTCGTCCATCGCGATAATGGTCGCCGCGCCGAAATGCGGACGTGGACGCGGCACCGGGTAGAAGGCATCGTCGTGATGCAGCGGTTGCGCCTGCTCGCCGGGCAGAATGTTGATCACCTGCAGCTGCGACAGCAGATAATTCGGCGCCAGCACTCGATCCAGCAACCCCAGCACCAGCGGATGTTCCACCAGCGGGTTGCAGGCCAGGGTCTTGGTAATCACCGCATAGAGCCGCTGGGTCAGCGTGCCCTCGAAATCGTTGCGCCCGCAGTGCGCGGGCAGCAGGCTGCGCAACTCGGCACTGATCTGCTCGACCTGTGCCTCGGGGACAATCCGCTCCAGAATCACATAGCCATCGCGCAATAGTGCTGCATGCAGCCGCTCAAGTTCGGCGGCATCGACCGCCTCCTGACTGCCCGCAGTCGACTGGTAGGCCTTGGCGTAGCCGCTTTTAAGGTACTCACTGTCACCGGATAACACACGCTGACTCATGCTCGCCCCTGTTATGGTTGTTGGCCGACGCGCAGATGCGAGGCACCTGTCGGCATCGGTGGACGTAAACGATGCGATGACCGCACCAAGCGCAGCGCGGCGATACCCCATTGTAGAGAGGCTGGCTCCCCTGATAAGGGGCACAAGGCGGACGATCCTGCCAATTACCGGACTGGTCAGTCTGCTGTTGAGGGGCTATTCAGAGAACAAATGATTGGGGCGCTACCGGCGGGCAGCGCCCCAGGGGGCACCAATCGCTCAGTTGCCGCGATAGGTTGAGAACCCATAGGGGCTGAGCAGCAGCGGGATGTGGTAATGGGGTACAGAGGCATCCACCTCGAAGATCACCGGCACTTCCGGGAAGAAGGTCTTGGCCTGCTGCTTCGCAAACCAGTCACCGGTTTTGAAGGTCACGCGGTAGGTGCCGTCCGTGAGCGTCTGATCGTCCGGATACAGCCCGGTAATGCGGCCCTGTGCGTTGGTCACACCTTCGCTGAGTGCCTGCCATTGCTCACCCTGCAGACGCTCCAGCGTTACCTGAACGTCCGGTGACGGCAAGCCGCTCTCAAGATTGAGTACGTGAACGCTGAGCGGGTTGTTCGCAGCGGCGGCCAGGCTGCTCATGGTTGCCAGCAGCACAGCGCCAGCGGTAACAAGGATACGATTCATAAACATAACTCCAGACAGTGAGATAAATGCGCGTTATTGCGCCGGGAAAACCTGTGAAATAGCGCTCTGGGCGCAGGCCTGATCGGTTTCGGCGCCGCCAGCACCGGCCACGCCCACCGCGCCGATGACTGCGCCGTCGACCAGCACGGGCACGCCCCCACCCAGCAGCAACAGCTCATCAAGGGTCGTGAGGTTGGCAGCATCGGCATTACTTCGGGCTCGCTCGGCGAGCAGCAGCGTTGGTGTCTTGGTCGACAGCGCGGTAAAGGCCTTGCGCTGGGCAGCAACGGTGTTGTGCGGGCCTACGTTGTCGTCACGCTGCAAGCTGACCAGTTGGCCGGACCGGTCGACCACAGCCACCACAGCGGTTCGCTGCCGGGCGTGGCAGGCCGCGAGCGTGGCATCGGCCAGTTGATTGGCCAGTGACAGCGTGAGGTCGGGGCGGCTGGCAATGGCAACGGTTTCGGCCTGCACGGCACCGGCGCCAAGGCCGACGGCCAGCGCAAGGACTGGTTTGGATATGTGCATCTGCGGAGTCTCCTGGGTTGCTCAAGCACAGCCGCATCCTGCAGCGCCCAGGCCATCGGCAGCATTGCCGGCAGATTACGCTTCTGTAATGGGCATCCGGCGCGCTTGGCTCTAATCTGTCAGCCTGAAGGAGGAGAACACGATGCGCATTCTGGTGGCAGAAGATGAACCCAAGGCAGCCGAGTACCTGCAACGCGGACTGAGCGAGTCCGGCTTTCAGGTCGACATCGCGCTCAACGGCCTTGATGCGCGCCATCTGATAGAAGAAGACCGTTTTGACCTGGTAATACTCGATGTCATGCTGCCCGGTATGGACGGCTGGCAGTTGCTGCGTCTGATCCGCAGCCGCGCCGATACGCCGGTGCTGTTCCTGACCGCCCGCGACAGCGTTGAGGACCGGGTAAAGGGTCTGGAATTGGGGGCCGACGACTATCTGGTCAAACCGTTCTCTTATGCCGAACTGCTGGCCCGCGTGCGCAGCCTGCTGCGCCGGGCACCCCTGCGTGAGGTCGAGTTCTACCGGCTGGCGGACCTGCAGGTCGACCTTCTGCGGCGACAGGTACACCGCCAGGGCCAGCGCATTCATCTGACCAACCGCGAATTTGCACTGTTGCAGTTGCTGGTCAGCCACCCCGGTGAAGTCATGTCGCGCAGCCGCATCGCATCGGAGGTCTGGAATATCAATTTCGAGAGCGACACCAATGTGGTTGACGTTGCCGTGCGCCGTCTGCGCGCCAAGCTTGATGACCCGTTTGATCTCAAGCTGATTCACACCGTACGCGGCATGGGTTACAAGCTGGACGAGGCGCCATGAACCGTTGGCGTCGCTCCCTCAGCCTGCGCCTTGCGCTGGCCTTCGCACTGGTCAGCCTGCTGGTGCTCGGCGGCATCGGTCTGTATCTGTACCGCTCGCTGCAGCAGGAAATCGCCTGGCGCGATGACCAGACCCTGCTCGGACGGCTCGACCGCATGGCGAACCTGCTGCGCGACGCGGCGGATATACAGGCGTTGCGGGCACGACCCGAGCTGTACGCCAACATGCTCGGCAACACCGAGCATTTCCTTTGGGTGCTTGATAGCCGCGGCACGGTGCTGATCAGCATCAATCCTCGCGAACTGCCGTTACCGGATCTGCACGCCGGCCCGGAGCCGCATTTTCACGAAGGCTCGGGTGAGCCATCCTACCGACTGGTTACCCAGCAAAGCCCTATCCACGGCCAGACGCTGACGCTGGTGGCCGGGCACCTGCTCAGCGAGCGCGAGAATATGCTGGCGGCCTACCGCAACAATCTGATCCTCGCCCTGCTCTGCGCAGGCCTGCTCAGCTTTGTGCTTGCCGCCCTGATCAGCCGTCGTGGTCTGCGCCCGCTGCGCCAACTCGCGGCACAGGCCGCCGAGTTGGATACCGCTCGGCTGCACACCCGCCTGCACACCGGCAGCACCTACGCCGAACTCGATGGGCTTGAGCACAACCTAAATCAGGCGCTGACACGGATAGACGAGGGTTATCAGCAACTGATGCGCTTCTCGGCCGATCTGGCACACGAGATGCGGACCCCGCTGAACAACCTGATAGGCCAGACCCAGCAGGTGCTGAGCAAGGCCCGTTCGGTCGACCGCTATGAGCAGGTGCTGGAGTCCAATCTGGAGGAGTTTGAACGCCTGGCGAGAATGATTGATAGCCTGCTGTTTCTGGCCCGCAGTGAGCAACCGACCACCGCAGTGCAACGTCAAACGGTCGATCTGCACGATCTGACTGCACGGCTGTGCGACTACTTCGAGGACATGGCCGAGGAGCGCGGTCTGAGGCTGCAAAACAGCTGCCAGGGAAGCCTGCAGGCCGACCCGGAGATGCTGACCAGAGCCCTTGCCAACCTGATTGCCAACGCCATCCGTCACGCCGACACCGGCAGCGACATTACCATCAGCAGCGCCCATAGCGAAGGCCAGTGCGTGCTTGCGGTAACCAACCGGGGCGCCCACATTGAACAGCCCCACCTGACCCACCTGTTCGACCGCTTTTATCGGGCTGACCCCTCGCGCAGTGCGCCGGGCAGCACCGGCGGGCTGGGACTGGCCATAGTGCAGGCGATCATGCGCCAGCATGGTGGCCACGCCAGCGTCGCCAACGAGGACGACGGCGTGCGCTTTGAACTGGTGTTTGCGCTCATCGCAACATGACAACACTGTAATCCCCGGGTCATCCGGCGGTTGCCGGCAGTGCCCTATCGTAGCCGGGTAATGCGGTGACGGTCACCGCGCACAGCCCGGAGAGAATCCCCGATGAAATACCTGATTGCCCTGACCTTGTCTGCCCTGTTCATGACCACCCTGTCTGCCCACGCCGAAGATGGCAGCGAACGTCTGCGCCAGATGCACGCCAAGCACCTCGAACGCCAGTAAGCCCTGTCGTTGCCACTCCCGACCGTCAGCCTCGCTGACGGTCACCCCGCTCCTCGCTTTCAGCTCGCTGCCAGGCCGTTGTACAACCTCGCCTCTACGGCTTTCCTGCCCTCACGCCATCCCCGGTAAAACAACCATCGCGCGGGTTTGTGCCGATAAAGGTACAGGTAAAAGTTATCCAAATACTGTACATCACAAATATTACGTATAGGATTCGTCGTTAGCGCCCGGTGCTCGTCCGGCCACGCCCTGGCGCGTTGGCGTGGTTAACGGTATCAGGCAATCTTGACCCGAATACGAGGTGGAACATGAAACGGCTTCTGGTGCTTTTTTGCTGTCTGTGGCTTGCCAGCTGCGGCAGCGTCACGGTGCAGGATTATGCAGGCGAACAACCGAAACTGGATCTGATCAGCTTCTTCGACCGGCCCGTCGAGGCCTGGGGCATCTTCCAGGACCGCAGCGGTCAGGTCATCAAGCGCTTCCATGTCGACATCACCAGCCAACGCGACGGCGATCGCCTGATTCTCGATGAGCGCTTTCTCTACAGCGACGGCACCACCCAGCAGCGGGTCTGGACCCTGACCCCGGATGGCACCGACCGCTGGCGCGGTACCGCTGATGACGTGGTCGGCGAAGCCATCGGTGAACTGGCGGGCAACGCCCTGCGTTGGCAATACCAACTCAACCTGCCGGTCGACGACACTACCTATGTGGTGACCTTTGACGACTGGATGTACCTGATGGACGAAGACACCCTGATCAACCGCTCAAGCATGCTGAAGTTCGGCGTCGAGCTGGGCCAGGTAACGCTGTTCTTCCGTCGCCAGAACTGATGACAGCGCTTAAATCATTCGGCAACGGGTATCGCGCACTGGTCATCGGCGCCAGCGGCGCGCTGGGTCAGGCCTTCTGTGATGCGCTTGAAGCTGATCCGGGGTGTGCGCTGGTGACGCGCTTGAGCCGCAACAGCAGTCCCTCGCTGGATTTGGAAGATGCAGCCTCCATTCCCCGGGCTGCTGAGGCCGTTGCACAGCACGCGCCGTACCACCTGATCATCGTCAGCAGCGGCTTGCTCCATCGCCCGGGCATCCGGCCGGAAAAGAGCCTGTCAGCACTGGATGCAGACGCCCTGCAGGCGGTTTTTCAGGTCAATACGCTGGGGCCGGCGCTGTTGCTGCGCGATTTCCTGCCGCTGCTGGATCCTCAGGGCGCCATGGCCTTGCTCTCTGCCAAAGTCGGCAGCATTGGTGATAATCGGCTGGGTGGCTGGTATGCCTATCGCGCGTCCAAGGCGGCGTTGAACATGCTGATCAAAACCGCCTCCATCGAGCTGGCTCGACGTGCGCCCAGGGCGCGGCTGCTGAGTCTGCATCCGGGCACCGTCCAGTCAGCGCTGTCCCAGCCGTTTCGTGGCGCCGCTGCAGCGCGTCCCGCCGCACAGGCGGCCCGGGAGCTGCTGGCCGTTATCGACAACGGCACGCCAGCCGATAGCGGCGGTTTTTTCACTTACAACGGCGAGCGCATCGAGTGGTAGGCGGCAGTCGAGGGCTGCTGCATGGCTGGAGAGTCGGGTTTGCTGCGCACCTCCCTCTCGCTAGCCCTGGCGCACAGCCCCACCGCCACTGTCCTTGACCTTGTAGAGGGCATCGTCGGCCAGCTGCAGCAGCGCATAGCGATCAGGACAGTCCTGCGCCTGCTCGGGAATGCGACTTGCCAAACCGACGCTGGCTCTGACCTGAACCCCATCAGCGCAAACAAGGTGCAGACGATCAACCTCGTCAACGATTTTTCGCGCAACTGTCTCGGCCCCGGCGGCATCGGTATCCGGCATCACCAACACGAATTCGTCGCCGCCAAAGCGCGCCGCCATATCTGTTTCCCGGCGCGCGCACGCCGCCAGCACTGCGCCGACTTTCACCAGGGCCTGATCTCCTTCAAGATGGCCCAGGCTGTCATTGAAAGACTTGAAGTTGTCCAGATCGATGATCAGCACGCTGATGGGGCTGATCGCACGCCGGGCACGACGCCACGCCTTGGCCAGGAAGGTCTGAAAACCGCGGCGGTTGGCCAGTGCGGTCAGAGGGTCGTGGTGAGCTGAGTGTTCGGCTGCCTGCTCGCTCAGCTTGCGACGGGTGATATTGTGATGACTGAGGACGACGTAAACCTTGCCTGAAAAAAGGGTACGTGCGCCCCTGAGAATGAACCACTGTTTCGCTTCAGGGGTATGGCACGGATATTCGTGATAGAAGGTCTCCGCGCGACCGGATATAAGGTCTTCCAGTGCATCCGCGACGGATGAGGCATCGGCGTCTCCGCAACGGATGGCCGAACGGCAGACACTGAGATAATTCTGCCCAGTCCAGTCAAACTCCGGAGCCACGCCATTGGACTGTGCCACAGTGCGCCAGGTGTGATTAACAAAAACGATTACGCCCAGTTCATTAAGCACAGCAATCTGGTCTTCCAGACCGTCCAGTACCGCACGAAAGAAGCCGTCAGTGGCACCTTCGCCTGCATTCCCTACTCGCTCGACTACTACTTCAGCGGCCATTATTCACCCCTAGAAACCGGCGAGTGCGCGTAACGCGAACCCAACCGGGCAAGCATATCAGCAACCCTGTTCTCCCGGGCATTTATGAATACGCCATTATCAGCCCCAGCTCTTCGCACAAGCGCCGCGCAAAGATCCGCTGACGCAGCCAAAGGCGTATAATGCCGAGCTTTCCGCCACCACAGACACGCTGCTCCAATGCCCCGGATTACCGAGAACCTCAACGACTGCGCTGCCCGGTTGCGCGCCGGCCAACTGGTCGCGATGCCCACCGAAACCGTCTACGGACTCGCCGCTGATGCCCGTCAGGACACGGCGGTGCAACAGGTATTCGCACTCAAGGGCCGCCCTGGCAACAATCCGTTAATCGTGCATCTGGAAAACGCCGCACAGGCCACTGAGTGGGCATCTGTCGTACCGACTGCAGCCAAAGAGCTGATGGCCGCGTGCTGGCCGGGACCGCTGACACTGGTCCTGCCCGCACGCGACGAGGTATCACGTCTGGTCACCGCCGGCCAGGACAGCGTCGCCCTGCGGGTTCCGGCTCATCCCACAGCACGGGCGCTGCTGAGCGCATTTGGCGGTGCTCTGGTTGCGCCGTCGGCCAACCGTTACATGTCCATCAGCCCGACCTGTGCAGCCCATGTGGCGCAGCAGTTTGCCGGCAGTGACCTGCTGATTCTCGACGGAGGAAGCTGCCAGGTAGGCCTGGAATCGACCATTGTCAGCGTTCTTCCGGGTGATCGCCCTCGCCTGTTGCGCACCGGCATGCTGGGCCAGTCTGCACTGGAGGCTGTTCTGGGTCAGCCGCTGGCGGACCGGGACGGTGGCCCTCGTGCACCGGGTCAGCACCACCGGCACTATGCACCGACAACCACCACGCTGACGTTCCGGGAGACGCCAACTGAAGCGCTTGGGTCGGCGGATAGTGGCTGGCTATGGTGCACAAACGCGCAACCCACCCATGGCCCGGCACTGGATCTCGGCGCAGATCCCCACGTTTATGCTGCCAACCTGTATGCAGCACTCTATGAGCTGGACGCACTTGACCTGAGGCGCCTGTATATTCAATTGCCGCCGTCGGACGCGGCCTGGGCGGCAGTGCACGACCGACTGGCGCGTGCCAGCCAGCGCCTGAACTGAGTGGCTATTGCGGCAGAGCTGGCGTATCGGATGGTATCTCGGCAAAACGGCTGAATGCCTGCGCTGCGGGAGACGGGTTCTTGGTTCGCCAGCGCACCAGGTACCAGCGATTCGGAATCGGAAACCCCTCCACATCAAGCTCGACGAGATTGCCAGGCGCGGTATGAATAAGGGTATGCCGTGACAGAATGGCGATGCCCAACCCTGCGGCGACAGACTCCTTGATCGCCTCATTACTTTCGATCGTCATCTGCGGACGCACAGTCCAGCCAAAACGGGCAAAGTGCTCCTCGATAGCCAGCCTTGTGCCCGATCCGGGTTCTCGGCTGAGGAAGGGCTCATCAACAAGCTGCTCCCAGCGCAGGCGTTTGCCGGCATACCGATGCCCTGCAGGCGCAATAACTACCAGCGGGTTGTCAGCGAGGGGAATGACATCCAGATCAAGGTGTCTGGGTGGCTGGCTGAACACATACAGATCATCCAGATTGCGTTCGAGGCGGCGAATCACCTCGGAGCGGTTGGCGATATTCAACTCCACCTCGACCTGGGGATACTGACGGCAGAACGGGCCCAGCATGCGCGGTACCAGATACTTTGCCGTGGTAACGGCGCCCAGACGCAACTGGCCTGCAGTCAGTCCGTTAAGGTGGGCCAGGCGCATATCCAGGTGATCCAGCGCGGCAAAAATCTGCCGGGCGCCAGCCTGCACTTCTTTACCGGCATCGGTCAGATGCAGGCGCTTGCCAATCTGCTCGAACAGCTTCAAACCGAGCGATTGTTCCAGTTTGGCAATCTGTGTCGATACCGACGGCTGGGCCAGATGCAGCACGCGTGCCGCCTCCGTTACGCTGAGACGCTCGGCAACCACCAGAAAGGTTTCCAGCTGTCTGAAGGTCGTTTGGCGCGTGTGGAAATGCTGTCTTTTCATAGCTTTTTGACTATGGTTTCCTGTCAAATAATCTATTTTTTACTATAGCCATTACTGTTCAAACTGCATGCAAGATCCCTGCAAGGAGACCTTGCTCATGAACATCACTTTCGCCCGTCCAGCGCATCAAGCGGCCCAATCTCCGGCGCATTGCGTCGCTTTCCTGACCTGCCACGACAAGGCGCATCTGGTCTCCGATGCCCTGGCTCCGCTGGGTCTGGATGTCCAGCCGATCAGCAGCTACGACACCGATAAGTTCGGCACCTTCAGCCGGGAAATACCACGCCGGGGCAGTGCCCACGACACCGCACTTCGCAAGGCCAAACTGGCTTGTTCTCTGGCAGCAACGCGCTACGGTCTGGGCAGCGAAGGCAGCTTCGGCCCCGATCCGCATCTTGGCTGGATGCCATGGAATTACGAGATCCTTTGCCTGTGGGACAACGAACGCCAGTATGCCGTCTACGTCATGGCCAGCTCGGGGGCTACCAATTATGCGCAGGGCGAGATCGACAGCCTGCAGGCCGCAGAATCCTTCATGCAAAGGACCCGCTTCCCTTCACATGCACTGATTCTCGGGCGACCGGATGAACCCTGGTTCCAGAAAGGCATCCGCGACCGCGACTGGTTGCTGGACAAGATCGCTACCCTGCTCACTCAGCACCCAGCGCTCTGGCTCGAAACCGACATGCGGGCCCACCTCAACCCCCTGCGCCAGCAGATGATCCGCGAGGCAGGCGAGCAACTGGCAAAACAGCTGGGCAGTCTTTGCCCTCGCTGCAGTGCGCCGGGCTACGCCATCGCACGCAGCGAGCCTGGCCTGTCATGTGCCGATTGCGACCTGAGCACTCCCCTGGCGGCGGCCTATATCTGGGAATGCCCCGCGTGCGAGTACCAGGAACGCATCGCTACCAACCAACTCGCCGACCCCGGGCACTGCGAACGCTGCAATCCGTGACGACAATGGCCGACCGGGCGCTCGGCCATACCCTTCCTGCATAAGCTGCAGCCAACATCATGTCGCACCCGGACAGATAACCAACTGCCCGAATTCCAGGCGCGCTGCACCGCTTGGCGGTACAGCGCGACCACCCACTCTATTCAAACCCGGGCAGCGGCTGCCAGCCGTCTGCCGTGCGCCGCTCCAGCCGCAGCGGCGTGCCATCCATGCGCAGCAATTCAAGCCAGCCATTGTGGACGAGGTCACGCACCACCTGATGAGTGGAGATCACCTCATCGATCATCGCCCGGGGCGCTTCAATCACGGCCTGCAGTCGCAACGGCCGATGCATCCACTGCCTGCCATCGTGCAGTGATTGTTTGGCGAGGCCGATCCGCAGATCGCCGCCGTTCCCCTCGAACACGCCGATATGCCCCCCCACCACGTTGTGAAGCAGCTTGTTGCCACTGCCGAACCGCAGGTTGTCGGTAGTGGATGTGAAGTACTGAAGGTTGATCCAGTGGGCTACCACCATCGGCGCGGTCATGATCAGCTCCAGCACCCCGCCGCCTTCGTCCTGACGCCAGTCATAGTCATGCAAAAAGGCACGCCCCTGCAGATCGATACCACGGGTTCTGGAACGCGGCGCGGCAATAAATGCCGCATTGCCGGCCAGCCCCCACTCCGGCCGGGGCTGGGCCCAGTCGCGCGCACGCCGGCGCAGGCGGCTCAACAACCTGTCAGGCTGGTCCTGCAGTGCTTCCATTCCAAGTCCGGCGGCTCGCTGCTGACGCACCTTGGCTGTGGCCGTATCCAGCGCCTGACGCAATTGCTGCCAATTGGCCTGAAGGGCCGCCGGAATCGCCTCAGGATCGAAAATCCGAATTTCGTCCGTGGTTGTATTGTGCAACCCGGCCAGAGCATGAAACTGGGGTGGCAGGTCGACGCCCCGCTCGCGCAGCTGTGCCTGCACAGCCGGTTCGTTGAACAGTCTGGCCAGCAGACGCGCATTGACCTCGCCGCTTTGCCCGCAACAGGCGCCGCAATCCAGGCCCGCTGCCTGCGGGTTGTTACTGCTCTGACTGCCGTGTCCGAGTAACACAACCAGTGCCGGCACCGCTCCGTAAATCCCCATGGCCTTGAGAATACGCTCGGCCAGATCACCCTTCTGCGCTGCTGTCATGGCCGGTAGCTGCGGTGCCAGCTGGGCCCACTCGCGCAGCTGCAGGGCGCTGCGGTGCGGCTCAACGTCGTTGCCTGTTATCCCGAAGGTACGCCCCAGCAAGGCACCGGCGTATCCCAGTCCGATACTCTCAACCAGGGTAAAGGTTGAAGCGGGCAGTCGTTCGAACAGTCGCCAGCGGTCCCGGCGGGTCAAACGGCTCTGACGCAGCAGGGTCAGACGCTGATCCCTTGCCGCATCGCCACTGCTGTCACTGACCTGGAGCTGAGGCGCCAGCAGACCGGGTAGCTGCGGGCGTGTCGCTCCCGTGCCCAGCGGCGTGTAAGCAATCGGCAGCCCGAAAAAGCCGGCAAAGCCCGCCGTTTCGATTGCCGGACAGGTCTGCTCCAGCGCCCGCCGCATCGGCTCGGAACGCACGTCGATACAGAAGAACAGCTTGGCTACCGGAACCTCGGGCGTCGCTGACGGCTGCGTCTGACACAGCCGGTTATGCAACTGCTCCTGCCACGACAGTTCCTCGGCCCGCTGCCACAACTGCAAAGCGCGCCAGGCAGCCGATGGCGGCTGGTGCAGATGGGCCTGCCAGTCCGCACGCCACTGTTGCCAACGGCTGCCGTTGCCGCGCTGACGATCATCGACCAACGACTCCCAGGCCGCGCGGATTGCCAGCAGCGCCATGACGGAGTGATCGTCCTCCCCCTGCAATCGGGCCTGCCAGCGCAGATAGGCACACCAGGACGCCCAGCCCAGACTGCGCAACAGCAAACAATCGAACCACAGGTGCCACTCATCCGGCTTGAGCCCAAGACGCTCCACCGCAAACGCCAGCGCGGCAAGCGGTTCGCAAGGCAGCTCTTCAATACGCTGATGCAGTTGCGGGCAGGCACTGAGCACACTCAATCCCCTGTCCTCCAGCATGCTGGCGCGCCAGGCCTGGTAAAGACCGGCGCTTTCGCCTGGCCGCCAGTCTGCCTGTTCGTGGTCGAACCAGGCCGCACAGCACTGACCAATCTGCTGATTGATCAGTACCGGCCATCCCGGCAGCGCAATACTGGGATCGGCCATATCCTCCAGCAGCGGCAGCCCGTTGAGGTCGGCCGGCGACTCATCCAGCGCCCGCAACAATTGCTCGACGCTGAGTGATCCCCCCTGCTCGGTTTGCGCTTGCAGAAGATGACGTTCGGCAATGACCCCGTCATGCCAGGCCCTGCGGTAGTCGTCGGACTTGAGGGTCAGGCTGATACCTGCGCGCTGCCAGAGCTGCTCGGCGACGCTATGCCACGCCTGCTCCCTGCGCTCCCAAAGCGGGTTGACGGCGATCATGCGGTCCAGCGGCCAGGTCGGCGCTATCTTCGCACAAGACTGACGAACGGCATCGTGCAGGGCGTCCCGGTCGAGGCCGGTGAAGGATTCAAACGCGGTCATTGGCGATCTCCATGAGTCGGGGCAACAGGGTGCAGCGGGCGCGGAGGCCATACCCGGAAGGTCAGGCGGGTGAAGTGTTCATCAAGGGAGAAACCGGCGAATGCCAGCGGATACAGACGCTTGGCCAAAGCACCCGCAGGATTGGCCAGAATCTGGGCCTGAATCAGATACAACGTCAGAAACAGCGCAACGGCGAAGATGTTCAATGCGGCAGGGGCCGGGCTCAACTGCTGCGCCAGTATCCATCCGGCGATCTCATGCCAGAGCAGATAAGTGCCAAGCAGCAGGCAAAACATCAGCAGGCCGTACACGAGTTGGCCGCGACGCAGGCACCAGGGTGCGAGACCAACGGCCAGGATGGCCAACGCTACCAGGGGCAATTGATGTCCCGGCAACAGGTTCGTCACGAACGCCTGCAGTGCAATCAGCACGCCGCCAGCCAACACAATGGCCACAAGCAGGCTGCTCAGCGCTGGAACCGGGACCTTCGGATGCAGCGCGTGATGACGCGCATGAGCTACCGTTTCTCCGGCTGCCAGGAAGGCATAGGCTTTATAGAGCGAGTGGGCCAGCAAGTGCACCAGCGCCAGTTCCCACAGCCCAAGCCCGCATTCGAGCAGCATCAGCCCCATCTGCGCACAGGTGGACCAGGCCAGGCGTACCTTGATGCTTACCCGCGTCATCATGACCAGTGCCGCCAGCATTGCGGTTAAACCGCCGACCACTACCAGCAGGGTCTGCGCCGGTACCGTTACGGAAAACAGCGGTGCGAAGCGCAGCAGAAGAAAACCACCCAGATTGACTACGCCTGCATGCAGCAGAGCTGATACTGGCGTCGGCGCCTCCATTACCTGAATCAGCCAGCCATGCACCGGCAGCTGTGCCGACTTGAGAATCACCGCCATGGCAAGCAGCAAAGCGGCCAACTGCATGTCCCAGCCTGGCTGACCATCGGCCTGCAAGCGCACGTCAAGCACCTGCAGGATGACGGCGATATTGCTGTCGCCCGCTGCTCGCACAAGCAGAACAGTCGCCATCAGCATGCAAATATCGGCAAGCCGGCTGGCGAGAAATTTCTTGTGCGCGACCACAATTGCCTGTGGCCGATCGCGATAGAAGGTCAACAACTGATGCAGGCACAGACTGGACAGGATCCAGGCACCCACCAGCACATAAAGGTCGGTGCTGGTCACCACTGTAGCTACGCAGGCCAGGGTCCCCAGCAACGAGAGTACGTAGCGTCGCTGCCCTGCCTCACCCTCCAGGTAGCGATGGGAATACTCGACGATCACCATGGCCAGCAGACCAATCAGACCTGCCATCAATAACCCCAGGCGATCATTGCGTAGCCCTTCAGAGGCTGCCTCAAATCCGCCCATGACGACAAACAGCAGGGCCAGAAAAGCCGCAACGCGTGCAGGCAACCATAAAGCCCGCACGGAGCGTGCGAGGACAACCGGCAGCAGCGCCGCCGCATAGATCATCGGCAGCAACTGAAGCAGGGAAATGGACAAACTCGGCATGAAAGGCACTCCGCAACAACGTGACTGGCCAAGTGTCGGGGAGTGCTTGAAATAATAAAAATAGATAGATAAGAATGGATTATTAACTTAAAGAGAATGAACTTGATGCGTCGACTGAATTTCCACCACCTGCACTACTTTTGGGCCGTCGCCAAAGAAGGCAATCTGACACGTGCTGCCGAAAGCCTGCATGTATCCCAGTCAGCCCTGTCGACCCAGATCCGCGCGCTGGAAGATCAGTTGGGCCATGCACTCTTCCTGCGCGCCGGGCGGAGCCTGCAGCTCACCGAAGCAGGCCAGCTGGTGCTTGATTACGCCGAAAACATCTTTGCCCTTGGCAGCGAACTGCAAACCACACTGCAAAGCAGCCGGCAGGCCAGCAGGATATTGCGTATTGGTGCGGTGGCTACGCTGTCGCGGAACTTCCAGGAAAACCTGCTGCGACCCTTTCTCGGTCGTGACGATCTGCGCATCACGCTGGAATCCGGCAGCATCGATGACCTGCTCGAGCGCCTCACCGTGCATAAACTGGACGTCGTGCTTACCAACAAGGCGGTGAGCACAGATAGCCATCGCAACTGGCAATGTCGCCGGCTCGCCCGTCAGGCAGTGTGCCTGATCGGCCCGCCCCGCAAGCATGCAACCCCGTTTGATCTGCAGCGCGATCTGCAACGGGTGCGCTTGATCGTTCCAGGCCCCAGCAGCGATGTGCGCAGCCAATTCGAGGTGTACTGCAACAGCAACGGCCTCAAACCGACCATATGTGCAGAAGTGGATGACATGGCCATGCTGCGCCTGCTTGCCAGGGATTCCGGTGACGTTGCCCTGCTGCCGGCGGTCGTCGTGCAGGACGAACTGCGCAGCGGCGCGCTGCAACTCTACGCCGAGGTACCCGACGTTGCCGAGCAATTCTTTGCGGTCACCCTGGAGCGCCAATTCAGGCTGCGTATCCTGGACGAGCTGCTCCAGCAGGCAGCGCAGGAAGCGTGACCGGCCAAGGCTCTCCCATGCTCAGAAACACAAGAACCCGGCAAAGTCCCGCCCGGCTTCAGCAAAGTCGGGCGGGCGGCAGCTAATTGTGGCCACCGCGGCATCTCAGGCTGCGAGTCAGAACAAGCCGGACATACTCCGGCGCTAGAATACAGTGCTGATCAGATAGGTCGTGTAGGCCACATAGGCTGTCATTAACGCAGCCCCTTCCACACGGTTGATACGCCCGGCGCTACGAAACCCGTAGCCGATCACAAACAGCGATACGGTCAGCGCAATCATCACCAGCATGTCTCGGTTGAATACCTCCGGCCCGACAGACAATGGATGAATCATGCCTGCGATGCCAACCACAGCCAGGGTATTGAAGAGATTTGAGCCCAGAATGTTGCCGAGGGCGATATCGTGCTCGCCTTTGCGGGCCGCGATAACCGAAGACGCCAGCTCAGGCAGCGACGTGCCCACCGCAACAATTGTCAGGCCGATTATCAGGTCGCTCACGCCAAACACGTGCGCGATCTCGACGGCCCCCCAAACCAGGATCCGGGAACTGACTATCAGCAGTACCAACCCCAGAATCAGCCAGTAAACCGCCCGGCGAATTGGCATGACGCTCTGGTCCAGCTCCTGCTGCATTTCGCTTCCCAGCGCATCACTCTGCTTGCGCAGCCCCTGCCAGATGGTCCAGGCCATCAAGCCGGCAAACACGCACAGCAATATGACGGCGTCGAGTCGGGAGATATGACCATCCCATAACTGCCATGCAGCCAGCGCAGTCACCGCCGTCAGAATCGGCAACTCCTTGCGAAGCACCTGCGAATGGACGGCAATAGGACTGATCAACGCGGTCACACCGAGGATCAGGGCGATATTGGTTATGTTTGAGCCATACGCGTTGCCCAGTGCGATCCCCGGGTTTCCCTGGGAGGCAGCCAGCGCCGATACCACCATCTCTGGGGCCGATGTACCGAACCCCACGATCACCATGCCGATCAAAAGCGGCGGCATACCGAAATGGCGAGCGGTTGAAGCCGATCCTTCGACGAAACGATCAGCACTCCAGACAAGAAGAACCAAACCCAGAACAACAGCAATGATTGCCAGCGTCATATAGACATTTAACTCGCTGAGAAAATAGAGGGTTATCGACAACGAACAAAACTGCAGATCCTGCCAGCGTGCCACGTGCCTGCATCATCCGGCACACGAACGCCCGCTGGTCCACGCCAAGCTATCAGAAGACAGGAACAAATCACATACAGCGCCACCCATACCGTATCGAAATAACGGATAGGCAGATCTGGATACAACAAAGTCCCATCAATGGAGCCCTTACGTCAAAATACTGAATCACACCGGGTTTCGTGGAGGCCTCAACTCTTGAGAGAATG
>CERN01055849.1_pt1 | contig 154081 bp, 144 predicted proteins | sample 530761 | NCBI WGS metagenome assembly CERN01 (sample SAMEA2620947, study PRJEB7988) | marine metagenome | isolation source: saline water (ENVO:00002010), including | reverse complement strand
ATGACACTCACCCGCCAACCGATGTCTTCCACAGTGCCTTCAATTTCCCGGTCAGGAGAACGTATCCAGTCTCCCACTTTAAAAGGCCGATCAAGATAAATAATCAGCCCCCCGAAAAAATTGGCCAGTAAGTCCTGTGCTGCAAAACCTACAGCAATACCGCCGATACCACCAAAAGCCACCACCCCAGTGACACTGATACCCAGCGTCTGCAGGATTACCAGTCCGGCAGTGATCATTACTGAAACGCGCAGCAAACGGCCAATGACCCGGATGGTTATTTCATCAGCTTCTATTTCGTCATTTTTGGTTTTTTCGAGAAAGGTTTCTTCGATATTCTTCACCAGCTGATTGAGGAACATCATCAGCAGGAGAATAATGGCAATGCGGCGCACGATGCCGGTATATTCAAACAGCTCGTTGACTGAAACAGTCTGTACTATTTCAGCGGCTATACTCAATCCGATTACCCAGACCAGTAAAGCCAGTGGTTTACGGGCCGCCTGGAGAACTGCATCGTCCCAGAGGTTTTCAGTTTGCTCCAGCTTTTTATGCAGCCGCTCGAGTGACAACTTCATGATGAAGTTGAACACTACTGTCGCAAGGACTACAGCAAACACATGTACAATCCAGGTATTTTCTCCGAAATCCAGCCAGGCGAATAGGTTTTGCATTAGGGAACCTTACCGGTTGTCTGTTCTTGCTAGGCCGTTTCAGCCAGTTCATCCTGCGGCACCCATTTGCCGCCGCGATAAAAGGCTTTCCACTTGGTCGCTTTGCCGTCTTTTTCACTGAGTAAATACTGCTCTTTGGTTTTACGGCTGAAGCGTACGACTGTTTTATTGCCTTCAGGGTCTTCCGTCGGCGCAGAGAACAGGAAGGAATATTTGGGATCAATCTTGTCCTTGTAGGGTAAAATTTCTTCTACCAGTGGCGCCCTGGTTTCACGATTTTTGGGAAACTTGCTGGCCGCCAGGAAAATACCCGCGGCACCATCACGCAATACATAATAGTCGTCAACTTTCTGACAAATCAGGTCTGGCATGTGCACTGGATCCATTTTCGGTGGCGCCGGTTCACCGTTACGTAAAAGTTTCCTGGTGTTTTTACATTCAGAATTGGTACAGCCGAAATATTTACCAAAGCGCCCGTTCTTGAGCTGCATTTCCGCACCGCATTTATCGCACTCCAGGACAGGACCATCATAACCCCTGAGTTTGAACTTGCCGTGTTCGACCTCATACCCCGGGCATTCCGGGTTATTACCACAGACATGCAGTTTACGTTCTTCATCAATCAGATAGGAATCCATTGCTGTATCGCAGAGTTTGCAACGATGTTTGCTCATCAGGAGTCTGGATTCAGCTTCTTCATCGGCATCAACAGAAATAGCCTCATCACCCGGAGTGAGGTTCATGGTTGTTTTGCAACGTTCTTTTGGAGGCAGGTTATAACCGGAGCAGCCCAGAAACACGCCGGTACTTGCCGTTCTGATCTGCATGGGACGCCCACATTCCGGGCAGGAAATATCAGTATCTGTAGGCTTGTTGGGACGCATGCCGCTCTCTTCAGAACGTGCCTCTTCAAGCTGTTCGGTAAAACTGCCGTAAAACTCATTGAGCACGGATAACCAGTCTTTTTCGCCATTGGCAACATCATCGAGGCGGTCTTCCATCTGTGCGGTAAATCCGTAATCCAGCAGTTCGGAAAAATTTTCCTGCAGGCGTTCGGTGACAATGTCGCCCATTTTTTCTGCATAGAAACGACGGTTTTCCAGGCTTACGTAGCCGCGGTCCTGAATCGTCGAAATAATTGAGGCATAAGTCGAAGGCCGGCCGATTTCCCTTTTCTCCAGCTCCTTGACCAGGCTGGCTTCGGTATACCTGGGTGGCGGTTTGGTGAAGTGCTGTTTGGGTTGCAGCTCTTTCAGCTCCAGCGTTTCACCGACCTGAATATCAGGCAATTCAAAGTCTCCTTCCTTATTGCTTGTCGGCAGTACCCGCGTATAACCGTCAAACTCCAGAATTCGACCTTTGATTTTCAGGTCAAATTCACCGGCGCTGACATTGATCGTGGTACTTTTATACTGTGCCGGTGTCATCTGGCAGGCAACAAACTGCTGCCAGATCAGGTTATAAAGTCGTTGTGCGTCGCGCTCCATACCCTGTAACACGCTGGAGTTTTCCGTAATCTTGACTGATGAGGGGCGGATGGCTTCGTGTGCCTCCTGGGCCCCTGCCTTGCTACTGTATATATTGGCATTATCGGGTAAATACCTGTCGCCGAATTTGCTGTTGATGTATTCACGACAGGAAGCAATCGCATCATTACTCAGGTGCGTGGAATCAGTTCGCATATAGGTAATATGACCGGCTTCATATAAACGCTGGGCCATCATCATGGTTTTCTTGACGCTGAATCCAAGACGGCCGGAAGCAGCCTGCTGCAAAGTGGAAGTAATAAATGGTGCCTTGGGTTTTGACGAAGTCGGTTTGTCTTCCCGGTTTACGACTTTAAAATCCTGATCCTGCAGGGCTTTAACTGCTTCCAGGGTATCTGCTTCATTGTCCGGCTTGAATTCATTGCCCTGAAATTTTACAACCTGAAAATTCAGGGCATTCTCTTCCGCTTTACTGCTGTTTTCCGTCCGCAGTAAATCGGCAAATAACTCCCAGTACTCTTCTGGAATAAACGCACGAATTTCTTTTTCACGCTCGACTATCAGTCGAACGGCAACGGACTGTACACGGCCTGCAGAAAGTCCGCGGGCAACTTTTTCCCATAATAATGGTGAAAGCATAAAACCGACTATTCGGTCCAGAAAGCGCCGCGCCTGCTGCGCCTCTACTCGCTTCATGTCCAGTTCGCCTGGTTCAGAGAAAGCCGACTCAATGGCTTTTTTGGTAATTTCATTAAACACAACACGTTGATAGCGGTCTGCTTCACCACCGATTGCCTGTTGCAAATGCCAGGCAATGGCCTCCCCTTCACGGTCAAGGTCAGTCGCCAGATAGATTTTGTCGGCCTGTTTGGCCAGCTTTCTAAGTTCTTTAACCACTGATTCCTTACCTGGCAGAATCTGGTAATTGGCTTTCCAGTTTTGCTCCGGATTAATTCCCATGCGGGCAATGAGCTGCTCTTTTGCCTTGCGGGCTTTGTGTGCGGCTTTTTCTTCCGGATCCATTTTTCGGGTAAGGGCTGCGGCCTGTGCTCTGGCTTTGGCATCGACGGGTTTTGCAGAACCACTGGTCGGCAAGTCACGAATATGACCTACACTGGATTTGACGATAAAGTCTTTCCCCAGATATTTGTTAATGGTTTTTGCTTTGGCCGGGGACTCGACAATGACGAGTGATTTTTCCATGGTTTTCGCTTTACTGCTGCTACGTTTTAAAAAAACCCATTGATTACAGGGGCGTCATAAATAAAGGTTCAACATCAAGCCTGTCAAGCTTTTTGTGAAAACACTTGATGTAAAACGGAGGTATCTGCATCGTAAAATGCATCTGCCTGTCAGGCTTTAATGCGGCAAAATATACTGATTTCGCGCCAAAAAAGGCGGGCATTAAAACATTGCCAATGAGAAAAGAAAAGTTCGAAGCGCTGAATATCTGATGGCTGTCGCAGAATTTATAAGGCAACTTCCCGGGTCCAGCCATATTTATCTTCACGTTCACCGCTTTGCAACTGGCACAGGAGATCATACAGCTTTTGCATAATCGGCCCGACTTCTTCTCCATTAGCATAGAAGTGATGCCAGTGATCATCAAACCAGATTTTTCCGACCGGTGATAACACGGCCGCCGTTCCGCAGGCCGCGACTTCTTCAAAACTGCCTACTTCCTTACGTAAATCAATCGCTCGTTCTTCAGTTTCCATCCCCAGGTCTTCAGCCGCGATGGTCATGATGGAGCGCCGCGTGACACTGGGCAATATCGCTGCAGATTTTGGCGTGACCAGTTTGTTGCCGGCCATGGAAACAAGAATATTGGCAGAACCGGCTTCTTCCAGATAACGATGCTCGGCAGCATCCAGATACAGGGCTTCATTGGCTCCCAGTTCCTTGGCTTTACGGGTCGCATACAGCCCACCGGGGTAGTTGGCTCCGGCTTTGATATCACCGGTACCATGCGGAGCCGCCCGGTCAAAGTCCGAGACTGCCAGGGAAATAAGGGACAGTCCCCCACTTTTATAGTAAGGCCCGACTGGCGAAACAATGACCCGGAATTCATATCGCTTGGCCGGCTTCAATCCCATGTTTTCCCCGACCCCGATCAGCAATGGCCTGATATACAGCGAAGCACCACTGCCATAAGGCGGGATCCAGGCCTGATTGGCACTGACCGCCTGCATTACGCCCTTGATAAACAGTTCTTCCGGAACAGCCGGCATGGAAAGGCGCTCGGCAGTGTTCTGCATGCGCTGGGCATTTAGTTCGGGACGGAACAGTAATACCCTGCCATCTTTGGCAGTCTGGGCTTTAAGCCCTTCAAAGCATTGCTGGGCATAGTGCAGGGCTGGCGCCCCTTCATGAATCTGAATCATTTCAGATGTCAGGAGTTCCCCTTCAGACCATGAGCCGTTTTCATAAACTGCTGAAAACCGGTAATCAGTTTTGGTGTATTCAAAACCCAGATTTTGCCAATCCAGTGCTTTTCTGGCAGACGCTAGCAAGTCACTACCCTCTTTAAAATTCCGAAAAGGCGGCATTATAGCGGGCTGCCAAACATTTCTCACAGGATTTTTACCCGCATCCTGATAAAACTTCTTTCCCGACCAATAAGACTGCTAGAATAAATCCTGCCCGAGTATTAAAAGAAGTAGCCACTGACCATGCCACAAACACCACCTGAATTCACCGAACCCTTGATTGATATCGGGGCCAATCTCAGTCATGAGAGTTTCAGTGATGATCTGGATGCGGTCCTTGAACAGGCCGAACAGGCCGGTATCGAAAAACTGGTTGTTACCGGCACCAACACCCAGAGCAGTCATCGTGCCATAGAACTTTGTGAACAGTTTCCACACCTGCTGGTCAGCACAGTCGGTCTGCACCCTCATGAAGCAAGCAGTTTCAACCCGGAAATGGAGGATGCCTTCCGGGAACTGGCCAGGCATGACTGTGTCAAGGCAATTGGGGAAACCGGACTTGATTTCAACCGTAACTATTCCCCCCATGAAGATCAGGAAAAGGCCTTTCGTGCCCAACTGGCACTGGCTGTTGAGTTAAACCTGCCACTGTTTCTGCATCAGCGTGATGCCCATGAACGCTTCATGCCAATTCTGCAGGAATATCGCGGGCAACTCGGCAAGGTCGTTGTTCACTGTTTCACTGGAAGCGCCGGGGAACTAGAGGATTATCTGGATTTGGACCTGCACATCGGCATTACCGGTTGGGTATGTGATGAACGTCGTGGTTATTCACTGCATCCCCTGCTAAAAAAGATACCTGCAAACCGTCTGATGCTGGAAACAGATGCGCCTTACCTGATGCCGAGAAACATCAGCCCGAAGCCGAAATCCAGGCGTAACGAACCGGCAAATCTGCTTTATGTGCTGCAGATGGTCGCTGATTGTCTGGAAATGGATATGAATTCGCTGGCAAAGCAGACCAGCAGCACTGCCAGGGATTTTTTTGCGCTATGAACTTTGCTATATTTTGCCGCTTATGAAGAAAAGGCGTTTTCTACAAGGTTTGGTCGCTATTGGTGCCGTATCACTGGTATCCAATCAGCGTTTGCAACCCCGCCTTGGCAGCAATCGTATTACCAGTCTTCAGGATCCTGACTCCAGTATAGTGCCGGTCATGGAAAGCCCGGTCCTGGAAAGCCCTTCCGGACTGCGCATCGACCAGAGCCCTCCCGAACCGGAAGCACTAATTCTTGAAGAAACCGCTATGGAAGAAGGGTTCAAGCACACTGAACGTGACCTGGACCTGAATGACCTTAGTGAAAATGAAGTTGATGACTACCTGGCAAAAATCCGCAATTTTGACGCTGATTTTGCCAACGATATCTACCTTCCTGAACACAAGCGCCCGGTACTGAATACCACCGTCAGCCGACTGGAGCGGGTACAGTCCTATGTTGGTCACGGCAATTTCAACCTGCTTGGTTTTGACGAAATGCTGTTTTTTGCCAGAAACTATGAAGCCATCGGCGCCTTTGAAAAAGCTGAACTGGATTTTCTGGAAGAAATATTTTTTGCTGATGCCAATCAGTATGGATTTTTTGGCGAAAAAGTAACACCGGAATTGACCACCCGCATCCCGATCAGGAATGTGGAAAAAATTACCGGCAGCGGCCACTATCTGTTAAAAGGCTCTTCCCTTAACCTTTACCGCCAGATCAAAAACGATGTCGGTGACCAGCTCTTGCTGACCTCGGGAATTCGCAATGTCGTCAAGCAGATGCACCTGTTCCTGGCCAAAGCCCAACAGGCTAACCTGAATCTTTCAAAAGCTTCCCGTTCCCTGGCCCCACCGGGACACTCATTTCACTGCATTGGTGATTTCGATGTCGGCAAAATCGGTCTTGGTGAACTTAATTTCACGGAAGACTTTTCCCGTACCGAAGAATTCAGGAGACTCATCAGGCTGGGTTATATCGATATTCGCTATACTGATACCAATCAGTTCGGTGTGCGTTACGAACCCTGGCATATCAAGATCGCCTGATCAGCCCTGCTGCTGTAGAAAGTCCCTCAGAACTTCATCATTGAATGGCCAACCCAGTTCTGTGTCATCATCCTTAAAGCGCAATACCGGAATGCGCTCGGCATAATCCTGCATCAGTTGCTCCGATTCAATGATGTCCACAAGCTCAACCTGTATCGCCTGTACCGCTTGCTGTCTTAACATGTTTTCAGCGATATCACACAGGTGACAGCCGGCAGTGGTATAGAAATACAGCACACGCATTTTTTATTCCTGAGCGGCCAGGATGTTTTCAATCAGCGCCGGTCCCTCATAGATAAACCCGGTATAGACCTGAACCAGTTTGGCCCCCGCCCTGAATTTTTGCTTTGCAGTCTCGGCTGAATCAATACCGCCAACGGCAATTATTGGGATCGCTCCCTGCAGATAACGTTGCAACAAGTGCACGATTTTGCTTGATTGCGCCAGCAAGGGCGCACCACTGAGCCCGCCACTCTGACCGACATGCGCCTTGTCCTGCAGCCCATCTCTGGCAATTGTCGTATTGGTGGCAATCACGCCATCAAAGTTATGGGTCAGAAGTGCCAGGGCTATGTCCTGACATTCCTGTTCTTTCAGGTCAGGAGCTATTTTCAGCAGCAAGGGAACATGGCGCTGATGCTTTTCCTGCAAATCAAGCTGTTCCTGCCTGAGCATGCTCAGCAGTTTATCCAGCTCTTCGCCAAATTGCAGTTTGCGCAAACCCGGCGTATTCGGTGAGGAGAGATTAACCACTATATAGTCCGCATAGGGATAAACGCGTTGCAGGCAGAGAAGATAATCCTTGTGGGCATCACTGACCGGCGTACTCAGGTTTTTACCGATATTGACCCCAACGATGCCCTGGTAACGACGCTTTTTCAGCCGTGAAACCAAGTGTTCGACCCCCTTGTTATTAAAGCCCATTCGGTTTATCAAGGCATGGTCTGCGGCAAGCCTGAAAAGACGTGGTTTGGGATTCCCGGCTTGCGGTTTCGGGGTGACTGTCCCGACTTCAATAAAACCAAAACCCAGAGACCCTAATGCATCGAGGTAGTCAGCATTTTTATCCAGGCCGGCCGCCAATCCCACAGGGTTCTTGAAGTTCAGCCCCAACAGCTGGAGGGGGGCGTCCTGTGATTTTGCTGCCAGTAAAGAGCTCAGTCCGAGTTTGTATATGACCTGCAGGCCCTTGAGACCCAGATGATGGGAAAACTCAGCTGGGAATAAAAACAGCAAACGACGAATGAATTTATACAAGATACTGCTACTCCGTCTCGGCACCGGCTCAATATAGTGCCTGACCGGGCAAGTCACAAGCAGGATTTGCAATAAGAGCGCTTCTCTATAGAATCGGGTCTTTTTGTAATTTTTAAAGTATCATACGCGCTCAATTTTCAGAGTCCGAAACAAAAGCAATAACTTAACAGCAAGCAAGAGATTTCAATATGCCGCAAAGAAAACTGATCGGAGCACTTAAAGACTGGCTCTCCCAACAAATTATCGGCCAGGAAAAGCTTCTGGATCGTCTGCTGATTGCCCTCCTTGCGGATGGCCATCTACTGGTTGAAGGAGCCCCCGGACTGGCTAAAACCAAAGCCATTAAAACCCTTTCAGAGGGAATTGAAGGGGACTTTCACCGAATTCAATTTACTCCTGACCTGCTGCCCAGCGATATCACCGGCACAGAAATATTCCGTCCCGAGGATGGTAGTTTTACCTTCCAGCAGGGCCCGATATTCCATAACCTGGTGCTGGCAGATGAGATCAACCGAGCCCCGGCCAAGGTGCAATCAGCGCTGCTGGAAGCTATGGCAGAACATCAGGTCAGTTTCGGACGCCAGACTTTCAAATTGCCGGAATTGTTTCTGGTCATGGCAACCCAGAACCCGATCGAGCAGGAAGGTACCTATCCCCTGCCCGAAGCCCAGCTTGACCGCTTTTTGATGCATGTCACCGTAGATTATCCGGACACTGATGCCGAGCGTAAGATCCTGCAACTGGTGCGCAATGAAGCCAAACATGAAAACCAGCCGGCTCCACAGGTGGTTCCGCAAAAAGACCTGTTCACTGCCCGCCAGGAAGTACTTAACCTGCATATGGCTGAAGCAGTTGAGGAATATATTCTGCAACTGGTCATGGCAACCCGTAATCCGGCCCCCTACAGTGAGGATCTGGCCAAATGGATTGATTACGGTGCCAGTCCGCGTGGCACGATTTCACTGGATATCTGCTCCCGCGCCCATGCCTGGCTGAAAGATAAAGACTTTGTCAGCCCGGAAGATGTGCATGAGATCTTCCACGATGTCCTGCGTCACCGGGTATTGTTAAGTTTTGAAGCAGAAGCGGCCGGTGTCGATGCCAACCGGGTACTGGATGAAATCCTGACCCTGGTTCCCTCAGCCTGATTTTATGTCGCGTAAACGCCAGTTAAACCTCGAGCAGGAACGCTTTCGCTGTCGTGGCGCCAGCCTCAACCTGCAGCAATTGCTGGATCAGCGTCATGTCGCCAAAGCTCTGGAACTTGATTACCAGTCCCGTTCCCGACTTGGTATGGCTGGCTCGCATGTCTCCAAAACCAAGGGCCGCGGGGTCGACTTTGAAGAGCATCGCCCCTATCAGGCCGGTGATGATATCCGCAGCATAGACTGGCGTGTCACTGCACGAACAGGTCGGCCTTTTACCAAAATTTTCCGTGAAGAACGCGAAAGACCAGTCATCATTGGTATTGATCAGAGCCATCACATGTATTTTGGCAGTCAGGTTTCCTTCAAGTCAGTGATTGCGGCTGAAATAGCTGCGATACTTTGCTGGATAACCGTGGATAACGGCGATCGGGTGGGTGGCGTGATTTATTCCGACAATGAAATTGACATGATCAAGCCTAGACGTGGCAAGCGATCAGCACTGCGTTTTCTGAACATGCTTGCCGATTACAACCAGCGCCTGCTGGCTCAGCATATGCCCGGCAAGAAGCAAAACACTAACCGCCTGCAGGAATCCCTTAAGCAGATCTATCGGATTGCCAAACCCGGCTCCACCATTTACCTGATTTCCGATTTCAGTGAAATGGACAAGACCTGTCTGCAGTATATACAGCAACTGAGCCTGCATAATGACCTGATCTGCTTCTATATTTATGACCAGCTCGAGTCTGAATTGCCTCGGCCGGGCGTTTACAGCATCACCAATGGCGATGAACTGGATACCATCGATACTTTCGCGCCGCAGGTCAGGAAACAATATCATCAGCTGTTCAGCCAGCGACTGCACGATCTGCATGCTGAATTAAACACCCTAAAAGTCCCCCTGATCAGTCTGCGGACCGATCAGCTTGTCCTGGAACAGTTGGAAACATGGAATCAGAAGACCCACTAAGCCAGCTGGCAGACATTCACCTGCCGGATCCGGTCAGCTTCTGGCCGCTGGCACCGGGCTGGTGGTTACTTATCGCCCTGGGAGTGGTGCTTTGTATCTGGTTGATAATACGGGCTTTGCGTAAACTGGTCTGGCGAAAAAGATTACAGGCAGCCCAGCGCGAGCTGGACAAGGCCATCGCTACCTACCGGCAGGTAACAGCTAAGGCTGAGGCGGATCATAATCAGGCCGGGCTGGATTACCTGTATGCAGTGAACTCCGTACTTAACCGGGTAGCCCTGTATATCGACAGGAGCAATGCCAGGCAAATAGCCAGCCTGCATGGCAATGCCTGGCTGAACTACCTGGATCAGGCTTACGGGGGCAATGAATTCACTGAAGGCGACGGCAAGGTTCTGGCCGAAGGTCAATATCGTCCGGTCTTTGCCGGAGAAATTGAAGGCCTTTATACTCTGTCACAGCGCTGGATAAATACATGCTATAAAAATGATGCCAGGCAGAATAAAAAGCAGGCTGCTGGCAACAGGCAGAAACAGGATGAAAACAACAAGCAGACAACACACAGGGCAAGGTCATGATTGAATTTCAATGGCCATGGGTGTTTTTGCTGATTCCATTGCCTTTTCTGATAAACCGCCTTTTGCCCAGAGCGGAAATTGTCGAGGCTCCCCTGTTTGTGCCTTTCTTTACCGCCATGCGCAATGCAGATTCCGCCACCACCAGGCTGGGCAGCCGCAGCCTCTGGGTCTCCCTGCTTGCCATCATCTGCTGGTTATTGCTGGTTACCGCTGCCAGTCGGCCACAATGGGTCGGTGATCCGGTGCAATTACCCACTACAGGTCGCGACCTGATGCTGGCCGTTGATATTTCCGGCAGTATGGAAGCGCAGGATATACAGTTGGAGGGACGCAATGCCACGCGTCTGGAAGTCGTCAAATCCGTTGTCGGGGACTTTGTTGAACGTCGCAGTGGTGACCGGCTGGGACTGATTCTATTTGCCGCCAGAGCCTATACCCAGGCTCCTCTTACCTTTGATCGGGAAACAGTCGGCATTCTGCTGGAAGAGGCCCAGATCGGCATCATCGAAGAGAATGCGACTGCAATCGGGGATTCCATCGGGCTTGGCGTACGTCATCTCAGAGAGCGTCCTGAAGCCAGTCGTATCCTGATTCTGTTAACCGATGGCGTGAATAACTCTGGCCAGGTATCACCCTTGCAGGCAGGTGAGTTGGCAGCAATGGAAGGAATACGGATCTATACCATTGGTATCGGTGCCGAAAGTTCACCGCGGACTTCCGTTTTCAGTTCCCGGGCCGTCAGCCCCTCGGCTGACCTGGACGAGGAAACCCTGACCCAGATTGCAGTGAATACCGGCGGCCGTTATTTCCGTGCCAGAGACCTGTCCGAGCTTGAAGAAATATATTCCGTACTTGATGAGCTAGAGCCTGTAGAGCAGGATGACGAGACATTCCGGCCGACCATGGCATTGTTTTACTGGCCCCTGGCTGCCGGTCTGCTTCTCAGTTTCCTGCTCACTCTGGCCAAGATTCCATTCTGGTCTTTCTGGAAAAACCGTGATAATGCCCCCATATCCATGGCAGAGGGCAAATAATCCAATGCAGGCCTTAAGTACTTTTATCGACAATTTCCACTTTCTGAGACCCTTGTTTCTGCTGGGGCTGATCCCTGCCGTCCTGCTCGTTGCAACACTGGGTTTTTTGCACAGCAGAAATTCCAGCTGGCACCGTGCCATCGATAAATCTCTATTGCCCTTTTTACTGGAAGATGACACCCGCTCTCGACAGTTTTTGCCGCTGTATGGACTGCTGAGTATCTGGGTCCTTTCCACTATTGCCCTGGCAGGACCCACCTGGCAGCAGATACCCGCGCCGGTTCAGGAACGCGAAGATGCGCTGGTTATCGTACAGGATTTATCCCTGTCCATGTATTCCACTGACCTTAATCCCAGCCGCCTGGTTCGCGCCCAGCGCAAGCTGATTGACCTGCTTAACAGCCGTGATGAAGAAGGTCAGACTGCACTGGTAGTCTATGCCGGCTCAGCTCACACTGTGACACCACTGACGGATGATATCGCCACCATCAATAATATGGTGCCGGCCCTTGATCCCAATATCATGCCGGTATTGGGCAGTAATCCGGAAGCAGGCGTCAGCCAGGCTATAACCCTGCTGGAAAATGCCCAGCTTACCGATGCCAGTATTTTACTTGTCACCGACGGGATCAACCGGGCAGATATCAACGCTATCAGCGAAATCATCAACAACACGCAGCATCAACTTCTGATACTCGGCGTCGGCACTGAAGAAGGTGCACCAATTCCTACTGAAGACGGCTTTCTGCGGGATCAGAACAATTCCATCGTGATTCCGAGACTGAATCGTGAGTTGCTGGAAGATCTCGCTGCGGCTGTCGGTGGTCGCTATACGGATGCTGTCCTGACCGATGAGGACATTGATTTCCTGCTGAGCCGGGGCATTTTTGAAGATAACCAGAACCTGCGTGATGTGGATCAGGATTTTGACACCTGGGCTGAAGCCGGCCCCTGGCTCCTGTTGCTGGTATTACCTCTCGCTGCCCTGGCATTTCGCCGTGGCTGGTTGCTGGGCCTGGCCATGCTGTTTCTGATCAACCCGCAACAACAGGCCATGGCACTGAGCTGGCAGGATTTATGGCTTAACAAGGACCAGCAAGGTTCCAGAGCCTTTGACAGTGCTGAATTTGACTCCGCTGCACAACTTTTTGAAGACCAGGACTGGCGGGCTTCCTCGCATTATCGTAGTGGCGACTATGAGGCTGCACTGGCAGAGCTGAATCAGATGGAAGGTCCCCAGGCAGAATATAACCGGGGTAATACCCTGGCCCGTCTACAGCGCTATGAAGAAGCCCTGGCAGCCTATGACCAGGTGCTAGATCAGCAACCCGATCACACAGACGCCCAGGCCAACCGCCAGATTGTGCAGAACCTGCTGGAACAGCAACAGCAGCAGGAACAGGAAAACCAGGAACAGCAGCAGGATGACCAGGGGCAGGATCAGCAGCAAAGCGACGATCAGCAGCAAGGTGAATCCGAGCAGCAGGAACAACAGAGTGCCCAGGAGAACCAGCAGGAACAGCAGCAGGAAGAATCTGACGAAGCACCCCAGGAACAGCAGCAATCTGAAGTAACTGATTCAGATGCCGGTCAGGAAGATGAGAATCAGGATGAACAGCCGGAGCCTGAACAGACCCTGGCAGATCAGGGTGAAAGCGAAGAAGAACAGGCTATGCAGCAATGGCTGGGGCGCATTGAAGACAACCCGGGTGAATTGCTGCGCAACAAATTTCGCTATCAGACCCAGCAATTGCTCTATGAGCAACTGCAAAACCCGCGTATATTCGAAAACCCGAACCAAGAACAAATATGGTAATACGACTTCTTACAATTCTTTGCCTGTTTATTTCAGGCTTCAGCATGGCGCAGGAAGACCCTCTTAGCGCCTATGTTGATCGCACGGAAGTATCGCTGAATGACGTGTTCACCCTGACCCTGCGGGTCAATGCTGAACTCAGTAATTCACCTCCGGATATTTCGGCACTGGACCAGGATTTTGAGCAGCTTGGTGTATCCCAGACCTCCTCCTTTACCCTGATCAACAATGTTTCGGAATCCTGGAATGAATACCGTATATCGCTGCGACCGCGCTCCAGTGGCGAGCTGACGATTCCGGCTTTTCGTCTCGGCAGTGAAGTGACTCAGCCCATCAGCATAACTGTAAATGAGGCACCACAGAACTCCGCCAACAGAGATGACTTTTTTATTAGCAGTACCCTCAATAAGGATACTGTCTATGTACAGGAGCAGCTGCTCTATACGGTAAGAATTTATTTCTCCACCCCGTTCGACCGGGGTGCCAATCTGTCCCAGCCTCAGGTTGAGGGTGCCGTGATTCAGCGTCTGGGCGATGACAGAAGTTATCAGGAAGTACTTAACGGTCTACGCTATAACGTCATCGAACGGCGCTATGCCCTGTTTCCGCAAAGCAGCGGCACACTGCGAATTGATCCGATTAATTTCAGTGCCACAGTCGGTCAGCGGCGCAGTGGCAGCATCTTTTCCAACCGTATGACCGGTGGTCGGCAGATTGTCCTGTCAAGTGACGCCCATGACGTCACGGTCATGAGCAAACCGGCAAGCTTTCCGCTAGATGCCACCTGGCTGCCGAGCAGTGAACTGACCCTGCAGGAAAGCTGGAGTCGTGACCTGCAGGGAATAGAAGTCGGGGAAGCAATTACCCGCAACCTGACAATTCGCGCAGACGGTATCAGCAGTTCACTGCTCCCTGATGTGGAATTCAACGAAACCGATACGCTCAAGTTTTATCCTGATCAGGCGAACCGTGAAGATCTTGCCAATCAGAATGGGGTCACCGGTGTTCGTTCACAGGGCACCGCGATCGTAGCATCCACCGAGGGTGATTTTATTCTGCCCGCCATCGAAATTCCCTGGTGGAATACTGAAACGGACACCATGGAAATTGCCCGTCTACCGGAATACAGCCTGAATGTCATCAACACCGGTAGTGCCGTCAACACCACCAATTCCCGGGTTGATAACACAACGGCCAGCGTCAATACTTCCGTGGAGACAGGTTTACAGTCTGTCGGTAACTCTTCCAATTTGTGGATTTATGCCACCACCGTGTTTGCCCTGGCCTGGCTCTTCAGTTCAGGTATGTGGTACCGGACACGAATGGCCTTGCAACAGTTCTATCAGGGCTACCGCCCGGTCAAACACAATAGTGCTCAGCCCTCAGCACCTGTGAAAACTGTTGCTGAAAAGCCTTCCGGCAATAAACTGAATACCACTTTCCAGGTTCTGCAGTTTGCCTGCAAGGAAAAAAATCTCAGTAATATCAGGCAGGCGCTTTTAAGCTGGGGACGTAGTTATTTTGGGGATGAAAGAATACTCTCACTGGAGCAACTGAAATCCAGAATCGAAGATAAAGAATTGCAGATCAGGCTGGATGAACTGGAAAACTGTATTTACGGCACTACAGCAGGTCAACAGGAATTTGATGCGGAAGCCCTGCTAAACCAGGTTAAAACCATGCATAAAAATGGCCCTGCCCATAATCATAAAAAGGCGACAGGAGATTTCTCACTGCCGCCCCTTTATAAAAACTAGGCGCTGACTCAAGCCGATTTAAGAAAGGCTTTTTTCTGCGCTTTTTCGTTAATGGCAATGCGCCTGGGTTTCATTGCTTCGGGTATTTCCCTCACCAGTTCAATGTGCAGCAAACCGTTCTGCAGACTGGCAGATACAACCTTCACATGCTCCTCAAGCCTGAACTGGCGCTTGAAATTGCGTGCCGCAATACCCTGGTGCAGGTATTTCCTTTCCTCTTGATCGTCTTTCTTGCTGGCCGAAACAGTCAGGGAATTCTGCTCTGTCTCAACCGTAATTTCGTCTTCTTCAAAACCGGCAACTGCCATGCTGATTCTGTATTTATCAGGGTCAAGCAGTTCGATATTGTAAGGTGGATAAGCCGGTTGCGAACGCTCCGTTGCACTCACACTGTCAAGTAATGAGGCCAGATGGTCAAAGCCAATAGCCGAACGGTAAAGTGGTGAAAAATCATAATTATTCATTTCATATCCTCTTCATAATAAGCAATATAAATTTAACAGGTCTGTTCCTGGGAACCAGACAACAAAACGAAGCTTCTCAAGCCTTCGTCTGATAAATAGATAGGAGCAAATTAAAATTTTTCAAGGCCCGGGCAGGCAGTTGAAACTTAGCCGAACAGAAGCTGTGTCAGCATCCGCCCCGGCAGGAAGGCAATGCTGCCGGCAACCAGTATGCCGCCAACATAAAGACCGATCATACTGTTACGGTGAGCGAGCACATCTCCTCTCCTGATCGCCAGGTAGGACATGGGAACAGATACCAGCACCAGCAGGCTGAAAAGGTGTAAATAGCCGAAGTGGTTCAATAGTTGCGGACCAATATATGCCGGCATGAACAGGGTAATAATTCCGGTTGTCAGCATAAGCGACATATAGAACTTGCCGAGCATTTTATGTCGTGGGGAGCCTTTGCGCTTGATCAAGAGGTAGGTGCCGATCAGAAAGGCCGGCACTATGGTCGACAGATGCAGCCAGGCAAGATGTTCATATTCCATAGGCTTAATCCTGTTGCGCGATATATTCAAAGCGCGGCACTTTTTCAATAGCTTCTATAGCTTTATCCCTGGTGTTAACTGACTCCGCTTCACGCTCCACCTGCTCTGTAAACATGGACAAGGGCCTGACCCAGTAACCACCCGAGTCGTAAAGTGGTACATAGAGAACCATAATTTCCAGTGTTTCAGAATGCCTGGCAAATCCAAGCACGCTGTAATACTTGCCTTTATAGTGTTTATAAAGCCCCAGAGGCGGCAAATTCTGCATATCCATATCCTGTATTTAACCCTCCTTTGTCATGCAACGGCAATCATTTATTCACAAAAAATTAATATAAGATTCATTAATTTTTAACGGCTTATGCCTAAGCTGCACCTCATGTTAACAAGCGTATTGCTGTTTACAGTACTGGTTGAATCAAGCAGGCTTAGAAGCAATGCTTAAATATATCCAGGCCTTTGATTTATACACCTTCAATTCTGTATTCAATTACAGCAAGCAACCTTCCCTCACAATAAAACCAACTTCCATCGCCAGAATAGTATCGAGATCTGCTGACGGTTGGCTGTATCTGCTGCTGATTCCAATGATTTTTATTTTCAGGCCTGGCCAGATTGCAAGTTACTTTTACTGGGCTGTACTGGGGTTTAGTCTAGAGCGTTCTATCTATTACGTACTGAAGAACACGATTAAGCGTCCCCGTCCCTGTCAGCGTATCTTAGGCGTCAAGGCAATTATCCTGGCTTCCGATGAATTCAGTCTTCCTTCAGGACACACCTCGGCGGCATTCTTCTTTTGTACATTTTTATGCCTGGCATTCAGTCTGGCCTTTTTACCGCTCTATCTGTGGGCTTGTGCAGTCGGCCTTTCTCGAGTCGTACTGGGCGTGCATTACCTGACAGATATATTTATTGGGGCAGCCATTGGTTTCAGTATCGCCCTGCTGATACTTTAAGGGAAACGCAGATGAAAATACTTTACGGCGTGCAGGGAACCGGTAACGGCCATATAAGTCGTGCCAGCGCAATGTTTGAAGCCTTTAAGCAGTATCCCGATCTGGAAATTGATTGGCTCTTGAGCGGGCGCGACAAAGCCAGGGGTTGTGGTGCTATCGAAAATTTTCTCTGGCGTGAAGGACTGACCTTCATTGCCAGCGCCGGTAAAATCAGCACACTGCAAACCCTGAAAAAAAATAATCTGTGGCAGTTTTATCAGGATGTTCGCAATCTGGATTTGAGTTCATATGACATGGTCATCTCTGATTTTGAACCGGTTATTTCCCATGCTGCCCGCAAACAAAATATTCCGCTTACCGGCATCGGTCACCAGTATGCATTCAAATACCCGATCCCCAAATCAGGGGCCAATCCCCTGGTTAATTTCATCATGAATTCTTATGCCCCGGTAAGCAATCCTGTTGGTTTGCACTGGCATCATTTCAATGCTCCCATTCTGCCCCCCATACTGGATATTGAATTACCGGAGCTTATGCCTGCGCCACGTGACTCCAAGGTTATTATCTATCTGCCGTTTGAAAATATACAACAGATACTGGAAATCCTCAGGCCGCTGACTAATCATGAATTCTATATCTATCATCCGGACTTCGATTCAGACCTGGATGAAGGCCACCTCCACTGCCGGGCAATTTCCCGTGCCGGATTTAAACAGGATTTGCTTGATGCCCAACAGGTAATCAGCAACAATGGCTTTGAATTAATCAGTGAATGCCTGCAGATCGGCAAGAATATTTTGAGCAAACCTCTGCAAGGCCAGATGGAACAGTTATCCAATGCTAAAGCATTGGAAGTACTGGGCTATGCTGAGGTCATGTATAAGCTGGATAAAGCACATATCAGCGCATGGCTTGAAAAGACAAAAAGTCCGGTGCAGGTCACGTATCCGAATGTTGCTGCAAGGCTGGCAGAATGGATCGCAGGAGGCTGTAAGGAAAATACCGAAACCCTGGCCGATGAGTTATGGCAAAGCCCGCCAGGTACCGCCAGTTTTGCATCTGACAGGGTGCAAAGCAGCGCTTCATAGATAGTGTAAGGGAGAAGCAAACCCGTCTAATACATCATCATATGAAACTGTCTGATCTGGGTCTTTAAATCCCGGATTGCAGCTTTATCCTCATCACTCTCACGACGTCGATACACTAGATCTATATATTTTTCTGTGATCTCACGAATTTGCTGAGCCCAGGCCGGCTTGATGCGACTGAGGCGTTGATAATAGTGCCAGGGCGTCTCCCCCCTTTTCCGGGACAGCCCCTGCCGGGAGAGCCCCTCACAAAATCCCAGATAAAGTTCCGTGGCTGGATTAAGGTGATTTCTGCTTGGCTTACGCAGCACCATAAAAATAATTATCGAAAATGACAGAAATACAAACACCAGGCTGGAAGTTATGATTTTTTCCCGGGTGACTTCATTAAAGAAGCGGCTAAAGAAGGCAAACTGCATACTCTGGTCATAGTTCAGTACAAAACGGTTCCAGGTGTAATCAATCATCTCCAGACGATAGCGCAGATCGTTGAGGAACAAACTGTTTCTGAATCTCAGCAGACTCAGGCCGGCATTCTGGAGAAAGACTTCATCCTCCTGGAAAGTAAACTGACTGCCCTGCTCGATACGATAAGGGGCAACGGCTGCCGTTGGATCCACACGAATCCAGCCCTGTCCTTCCAGCCAAACCTCTGACCAGGCATGAGCATCATACTGACGCACAACCAGGGTATTGTCATAGGGGTTGTATTCACCACCCTGATATCCGGTAACCACACGCGCAGGAATACCGGCTGCGCGCATGAGAAAGGTAAAAGAGGAGGCATAATGCTCACAAAAGCCTTCCCGTGTTGCAAACAAAAACTCATCTACCGGGTTCTCTCCCAGCAAGGGAGGACTCAGGGTGTAGAAAAACTCCTGTTGGGTAAAATAATCCAGCACATTACGTACATAGGCTTCATCAGAAAGTGCCTGTTCTCGCATATCTGCAGCGAACTGCAGGCTTTCCTGATTACTGTTGTCAGGTAAGCGTAGCCAGCGCCGCAAGAGGCGCTGACTGACCCCGGTATCGACCCTGTGATTAAGGTGTGAACGCATGTCATAGGAAAAGCGCTGTGAAATATTGCGCACACTGTCTACCTGGAAGTCGCGACGCATCACCATTCTGTCATCGACTATCTGCGGAACCTTGAGTGTGTAAATCCAGTTCTCGTCTGTTGGCTCCATGATGACGTTATATTCAAGTATGTCGCCCTGATACTCTATATTGTTAAACCAGTCTCTGGTCTCTCTGCGATCTGCACCCAGGTACTGGGGTTCAAAATTAAAGCTCTGTTCCCATTCCCTGCCATCAAAATCATCCAGGGTGATTGCGCGCCAGTAAAGTTCCGAGGAGGCGGGCTGCTCACCTTCAAAGCTGACACGGAAAGCAAGTTCATCCGAGGCGATCAGGTCCCCGATATCCCCTGGGGACATGCTGTCGCTTAGACCGGTTCGTGCCGAAGCGCTCTGCAAGGGCACTGACCATAACGGCGAAATACGCGGAAACAGAATAAACAGCGCCAGCATCAAGGGCACGCTCTGCAATAAAATTGCGCTGGATAATTTCAGCGTACGTAGTGGATTCTGGTATTCCTCAGTCTGATTAAGAGACATCAGGGCTGCAGTCACCAACAGGACACAGCCGACCATGTATGCGGCAATCAGTATTGACTGAGACCAGATAAATTCGGCAATCAGGGTAAAGTAGCTGAGATAGACAACCAGCAACACATCACGCTTACGGTGCATTTCCAGCAGTTTCAGGCAAATTGCCACAATAAGAATGGCGACTGTTGATTCCGTTGCAAAGACGTCACGGCCAAATTGCGCCACCATGGCAGTCATGACGATAATCACGATGCCGGCCTTGATCAAAAAACCGGGATAGGACAGGCGTCCCTGATGAATCAGTACCCTGGCAAGTACACAGACAGCACAGACCCCGACCAGCCAGACAGGCATACGCGGAACATGCGGTGCAATAATCGCCACCAATGCAACCAGCATCCAGGTCAGGGAAGTTCTTGGCACCTGGTAGGCTGTTTCAGTATCGATATTGCTTTTGTTTTTCAGTGCAGCAAACATAATTCAGGGAACCCTAATACAGAGCCAGGGCACGCAGTATCTGTTGATAATGTTCAGTACCCTTGTTTGGTTCGACAGTGCAGCCCGGAATATCAAGACCATAATCTACGCCTGCCGCATCCAGCTTCAAGACACAGTAGCAAAGTCGGGACAGTCGGTCTTCATCATTCAGGTCCGGAAACATGCTCCAGCGTAACCAGAGTTTATCATCAACATTGCTGGAATATTGCTTGGTGTACATACCCTGCCCCCGGGCAAAATTTTTCCAGGCTACATGCTTGAGCGGATCACCGAGCTGATATTCACGTAAATTGTAGAAATCATCGTTGCCGCGGGTAATATTGATCTTGCCGCTTTCGATATCGGCAGAATGGATCAGGTCCAGATCACATTCAATCGGTTTGGGATAGACCAGGCATTTAATGTCGAGATCAACCAGAGACCAGGCGCGGCAAATTCCAAACGGAAAAAAGGTTTCAACTCTGAGCCTTCCGGGCTTCAGATAACCACGTCTGGCAGTCGGTACAAAAAGATTTATGCGCTTTTCCTTTTCCTCGATTAAATCGGCGACCTGCTTTCTGGACTCGGGAAAACTCAATTCAACGGCTTCAAAAATCCGTTTGCCATAGCGATTGAGAATGACTGTAATTTCGGCATTCTCACCGGCAAAAACCATGTTATTCGCGACAGCGGATAAATGCAGGCCGGACAGGTTCCGGTAGGTATAAAAAATGGTCAGGATAAACATGCCCAGCAGCAGAAATACCAAAGCAAAAGCCAGGCTGCTTTCATAATTGATGGCACCAATAAACATCAGGGTCAGAACAATAAAGAAGCCCAGACCCTGGCGGTTCGGAATAATAAAAATATTATTGATATCCAGCAGAATATGACGGGACGGAGGAATGCGCCTGGTAACCCAGCGGACAAAACTGCGGCGCCACAGAATATAGGGGTTCAGCGTTTTGGCTTCTGCTGAATCCCTGTCTTGTGCTTGTGTCTGGCTGGCTGTTGTCATTATTGCCTTCAAGTCAGCAAATTACAGGCCTAAGCATATTTATTTTTGGATATTTCTGGCAAGTGGCTTCATTCACCGACTATATCGACTTCCATCAGCAGGCGCTGGGAATACTCTTCGGCATGCCTGCCTGAACTGTCAGTAACTGCCCGCAAGCGGTGGTCCGTGACTGCCGGCAGGACCATTTGTACGTCTTCCGGCAGTACATGTTTTCTTTCGTCCATCAAGGCCCAGGTTTTTGCACTCCTGATCAGTGAAATGGCCCCACGCGGCGACAGGCCAAAGGTAAACTTGTCGTCCTGACGAGTATAGGCAACCAGGCGCTGAATATAATCCAGGATACTGTCTGTAGCATGCACCTCATTGATCCGTTTACGCATACTGGCAATATCATCGGCATCCAGACACTGTTGCAGTTCTTCTACACCCATCCGTTGCTCACTGTTTTTCAGTAACTCACGTTCCGCGCTGGGGTCCGGATAGCCGATTTTCATGCGCATCAGAAAGCGGTCCAGCTGCGATTCTGGCAGTGGATAGGTGCCGGCAAAACTGGTCGGGTTCTGGGTGGCAATAACAAAAAACGGATCAGGCAGGGCCCTGGTATCGCCATCCACTGAGACCTGCTTTTCTTCCATCGCTTCCAGCAACGCACTTTGTGTTTTTGGTGTGGTGCGATTGATTTCATCAGCCAGAATCAGGTTGCTGAACACCGGACCCGGATGAAATGAAAATTTTGCTTCATTCTGGTCGTAAATTGTTACGCCGAGAATATCGGCAGGCAACAGGTCACTGGTAAACTGAATACGGCTGTATTGTAATCCCAGGACTTTCGCGAGTGCCTGGGAAAGTGTTGTTTTACCCATTCCGGGCTTATCTTCCATCAGCAAATGACCACCGGCAAAAAGACAGCACAACGAAAGTCTTATCTGCTTTTCTTTGCCAAATACTACCTTGCCGATCTCAGAAACGGCTTTTTCAATCTTGTCTTGCATAACAGCTAACTTATCCCGATTTCAGACTACTCATTATTATGCAGTCCCAGAATTTCTTCATTCTGTTTTGGTGGACTGTATAGGTTTCTTTCTTTCTGACGCTTCACTTTGGCACGGTCATTGCGAATCGCTTCCAATTCATCCAGGTATTCCTGGGTCACATCATCCGTAATATACGTCCCATTAAAAACTGAACACTCAAAGTCCATTGGCAGAATACTGCCTTCAGCACAGGATGAAATCAGGTCTTCGAGATCCTGGAAAATCAGCCAGTCGGCACCAATTTTTTTCTCTATTTGCTCAACGCTTTTATCATGGGCAATCAGTTCACTGACTGCCGGCATATCAATTCCGTAAACATTCGGATAACGAACCGGTGGAGCTGCAGATGAAAAGTAAACTTTGCGGGCGCCGGCATCGCGTGCCATTTCAATAATCTGGGAGCAGGTTGTGCCACGTACAATGGAGTCATCCACCAGCAGTACATTCTTGTCCTGGAATTCCAGGGGAATGGCATTGAGTTTCTGTTTGACGGATTTTTTTCGTTGGCTCTGGCCCGGCATGATAAAAGTGCGGCCGATATAGCGGTTTTTAACAAAACCCTCACGGTATTTTACTCCCAGCGAATTGGCCAGTTCGACCGCAGATGTGCGACTGGTATCCGGAATCGGTATAACGACATCGATATCGTGATCAGGCCGTTCACGTTTTATTTTTTCCGCTAGCTTCTCACCCATACGTAGACGCGATTTGTACACCGAAATACCGTCCATCAGGGAATCCGGCCGGGCAAAATAGACATGTTCAAAAATACAGGGGTTAAGGCTGACATTATCTGCGCAGATCTTGCTTTCCACATTGCCATCCTGATCGATATAGACCGCCTCACCCGGGGCCACATCCCGAACCAGCTTGAAGCCCTGGGAATCAAGTGCAACACTTTCTGAAGCAAGCATGTATTCATATCCCTTGCGGGTGCGCTTTTCTCCGAAAACCAGCGGCCGGATACCATTTTTGTCGCGGAAACCGACAATGCCGTAACCTACCAGCATGGCCACGGCGGCATAGGCACCCCGACAACGTTTGTGCACCCCTTCTATGGCAGTAAACACTTCATCGGCTGTTGGCTTGAATTTGTTCAGCTGCTGCAGTTCGTGAGCAAAGACATTAAGCAGGACTTCTGAATCAGAATCAGTATTCAGGTGGCGCAGATCATCACGAAAAATATCATCACTGAGATCCTTGGCATTGGTCAGGTTGCCATTATGTGCCAGTGAGATGCCGTAGGGGGAATTGACATACAGAGGCTGCGCCTGGGCCGGGCCGGAACTTCCGGCAGTGGGATACCTGACATGACCAATACCCATGGTCCCGGTCAGGTTTTTCATGTGGCTGGTGCGGAATACATCCCTGACCAGTCCGTTATCCTTACGCAGGTTAAGCTTGCCGTGGTCACTAGTGACGATACCTGCTGCATCCTGGCCACGGTGCTGAAGCACTGTCAGGCTATCGTACAGGGTCAGGTTAACATTGGATTTTCCAACGACACCGACTATTCCACACATGCTGTTTTCCCCTCTGTTTGCATTGTTCGAATTAAATCATGTTTAGGCTATGGTCTCATTACCCGACACTTCATAATCGAGCAGACTTTCAAGGTTTTCCAGCAGGACCGTGAAATATGGCACAAACCACGAACCTTCGTACCAGTTCTGACTGAATTCAAACGGCAGGGTCAGAAACAGGACCAGTAGTACAATAATCAATCCACGCAAAATACCGAACAGTGAGCCCAGGGTCTTATCAACTTTCTTCAGACCGATGGTGGCGCTTATCCTGGATGCCAGAGTGCCGAGCAGACTTCCGGCAAACATGACCAGCACAAATAAAACGGCTGAGGCCAGAACACGCCGTATCGTAGCATTTTCCAGCACATTAACCAGCACATCAGCCAGTGGCGCACTAAAATAAGCGGCGACTATGACTGCGGCAACCCAGGAAGCCAGTGAAAAAGCTTCCTTAACCAGTCCCCGCCAGAAACCGAGTAAAAGCGAAATTACAATGACAAGCAGAATAAGAATATCAGCGACTGTCAAAAAACTTCCCGTAGCATGTTAGGGCCTGCGAATACTAGTCAATGGTAAAATCAACGACGATACCGTCGAGCTGAAAGTTTTCGGCCAGTTCGCCACGCAGCGACTCTGCTTCCGCCCGGGTCAGTACCGGCCCCACAAAAACCGCATTTAATTCACCCTGTTCGCGTAAAACAACCTCACTGTAGGCCTCATAGTCAGCATTCAGGAGTCTGTTAACCAGGTTTTCGGCATTCTCAGGGTCAGCAAACAAACCCAGGCGGATGCTCCAGGCCTGCGGCAAGCCCTGCCTGTCCAGAGCCGGCCTTTCTTCCTCTTCATTGTCGGCGGCCTGTTGTTGTCCAACTGGCACAGCATCAACAACTTCTACCCTCTGTTCCGTCTCTGCTGCAGGCTCAGGCAGTGTGTCACTGATGATTTCAGGTCGTTGAGGTTCAATTTCCAGCGGTTCCGGAAATGGAGGGCTGTCCGGAATACTGGTATTCATCGCCGGAGGAGTCACGCCTTCTCCATCCAGCAGAATTGGCAGGAATATAATGGCCAGGCAGCCCAGTACGATTGCACCAACCAGCCGTTGTTTCATTGCTTCGTTCAAATCTGCTCCAAGACGCCTGCCACAGTATAAAATGAACCGGTTACCAGAAGTACGTCCTCCGCATCCAGACTGGCTTCCGCCGCCTGAAATGCCTCCGGCACCGTATCATAAACAGCAATGCGTTTCTGACCTGAATTTTGTAGGGCATTATATAGTATTTTCGTTGCTGTTCCGCGGCTATTTTCAAGACCGGCAAGAAACCATTGCTGCACCTGTGGGGCAAGAATTTTAACAAACTCCTGATGATCCTTTCCCTGCAACATGGCCAGCAGTACATGAAGTTTTTTTCCGGCAAAGCTGTGCCGAATATTGGCCAGCAATTTTTGTGCTGCATGCGGATTATGAGCCACATCCAGAACCAGGGTATAAGTACGGGGAATAAGCTGAAAGCGTCCCGGAATCCTGGTGTTGCGTAATGCCTCTTCAAGCTGCAGGGGCTCGAATTCCTCTTCCAGCAATACAAAGGCCTGTAATGCCAGCGCCGCATTTCCGCAAAAGCTTTGCAGCAAGCTGTCGCCGCTAATGTTCATATCGAGCACATGTTTGCGGCCTTTGGCATCAAAACCCTGCCAGTGCCATTGATTGTCAGTGAGTGAATCCTGAAATGCTGAGCCTGAGCAATACAGCAGCGCGCCCAGTTTTTCGGCATGCTGTCTGACTGAATCCGGCATATCCGTATCACCAAAAAGCACCGGTTTACCGGCTCGCATGATGCCGGCCTTTTCCAGCCCTATTGCTTCGCGGTTATCGCCAAGCCATTCGGTATGATCCAGGGCAATATTGGTGATCAAGGCAATATCCGCATCCAGAATATTCACTGCATCCAGGCGTCCACCCAGACCGACCTCAAGTATCAAGCAGTCGAGTCCGGCTTCGGAGAAAATCTGCAAGGCAGCCAGGGTGCCAAACTCAAAATAGGTAAGTGGAATCTCTTCGCGTTTAGCTTCAATTGCGGCAAAGGCCTGACAAAGCAGCGTGTCATTGACCGGCTGGCCACGCACAGTAATACGCTCGTTGTAGTGCAGCAGATGGGGAGACCGGTAAACACCGACCGCCTTGCCGGAGGATGCCAGCAGTTTTTCAAGAAATGCGGCTGTTGACCCTTTGCCGTTAGTCCCGGCAATTGTAATGACAGTATGTCCGGAAAAATCCAGCTTCATCCTGTCGGCAACAGCCCCTACCCGGTCCAGCCCCAGTTTTATTTCAGCCGGATGCAGCCGCTCCAGATATTGCAGCCAGTCTGCAAGTGTTTTTCGGGCTTGTTCAGGCTGATTCGGCACGCGTGCGATGCATAAATTTGGCAATCAGTGACGCGAGGGTTTCACGCATGACTTTCCGGTGGACAATCATGTCGATAGCACCATGTTCCAGCAAGAATTCTGAGCGCTGAAAACCTTCCGGTAAATTTTCTCTTACCGTTTGCCTGATGACATCCTGCCCCGCAAAGCCGATCAGGGCATTGGGTTCTGCCACATTAACATCCCCCAGCATGGCCAGACTGGCCGAGACTCCCCCGTAAACCGGATCAACCAGCACTGAAATATACAGCAGCCCATTAGCGCGCATGCGCTCGAGCGCTGCGGATGTTTTGGGCATTTGCATTAATGAAATCAGTGCTTCCTGCATACGTGCACCGCCACTGGTGGCAAAACAGACCAGTGGCAGTTTCTTTTCCAGGCAGGTATTCACGGCAATCACAAATTTTTCACCGACAACCGCACCCATGGAGCCGCCAATAAAGCCAAATTCGAAGGCTGCAACGACAACTTCCTGACCGTTGACCTTGCCTTCCATGACGACCAGCGCATCATTTTCACCGGTTGATTTTTTTGCAGCATTTAGCCGGTCACGATACTTTTTCAGGTCCTTGAATTTAAGGATGTCATGCGGCTCGATATCTTCACCCAGTTCCACACGGCCATCTTTATCCAGAAAAATATCCAGCCGGCGTCTGGCAGAAATTCGCAGATGATGTTCGCATTTCGGGCAGACATCCATGTTCTCTTCCAGACTGGAGCTGTAGAGCACCGCTTCACAGCGTGGGCAACGTTTCCATAATCCTTCCGGAATATTGCTTTTCTTGGCCGCTGCATTCGTCTTGATTTTTGACGGCAGGATTTTTTCGATCCAACTACTCATAAGAACCACTCATAACTAACTATTATCCGTTTAGCGAATCCAGTGCCTGACGCATGTCGGCAATCAAGGTAATATGCTCCAGTAATTCCTGTTGCGTATAGCTTTTGTCAGCGTCCAATTCTGCAATAAGATTTACCAGAGCGCTACCTACCACGATGCCATCGGCAAAAGCACCCAGCGTTGCAGCCATTTCTGCATTCTTGATACCAAAACCTATGCCGATTGGCAGACTGCAGTATTTTCTCAGTTCACTGACTTTTGCCCGGACCGAATCTGTATCAAGATGCGAGGCGCCAGTCACCCCTTTTAATGAAACATAATACACGTATCCTGAACTTAACTGTGAAATCTCTCTGGCACGTGCTTCACTGGTTCCCGGGGCTACCAGAAATATGCAATCAAGCCCTGCCTGACAAATCTCCCTGAGCAATTCACTGGCTTCTTCGGGTGGCATATCAACCACCAGCACCCCATCAACACCGGCAGCGGCAGCCCGCTCTGCAAAATTCCGGTAGCCCATGCATTCAATCGGGTTCAGATATCCCATCAGTACCAGAGGAGTTTCCTGGTCCTGTTCACGAAAGCGACTGACCAGTGTCAGCACATCAGCAAGGCTGGTACCACTTGCCAGGGCCCGTTCCACCGCCTGTTGAATCACCGGGCCGTCAGAAGCCGGATCGCTGAAGGGGAATCCCAGCTCAATGATATCCGCACCTGCAGCGACCAGTGCATGCATCAGGCCCAGAGTGGTTTCAAGCTTCGGATCACCCGCAGCCAGATAGGGAATCAGGGCCTTTTTGTTATTTTTACTGAGCCTGTCAAAACAGGTATTAATGCGACTCATGTTTATTCGATTCCGTGTTAAACCTTGATTCCGTCAATTTCAGCAACTGTATGGATGTCCTTGTCGCCACGACCGGACAGGTTAATGACCATCAGGTGCTCAGCGGGCAGATCTCCAGCTGTTTTCATGGCATAAGCCAGGGCATGACTGGATTCCAGTGCCGGAATTATTCCTTCCTTGCGAGTCAGGAAACGAAAAGCTTCCAGTGCCTCATCATCTGTTACCGCAGTATATTCCGCGCGTTTGATATCCTTCAGCCAGGCATGTTCCGGTCCGACTCCCGGATAATCCAGACCGGCAGAAACCGAATGAGTGTCAAGGATCTGGCCATTTTCATCATTCATCAGGTAGGTGCGATTGCCATGCAACACGCCCGGTTTGCCGGTATTCAGCGGTGCTGCATGTTTTCCGGTATGCAATCCAAGTCCTCCGGCTTCAACCCCGATCATGCGTACCTCACGGTCATTTAAAAAGGGGTAAAACAGGCCGATGGCATTGGAACCTCCACCGACACAGGCTACCAGTGAATCAGGCAGGCGTCCGCACTGGTCCAGACATTGCTGGCGCGCTTCACGCCCGATTACACTCTGAAAATCCCTGACCAGCATTGGATATGGGTGCGGGCCAGCCACGGTACCAATAATGTAATAAGTTGTATCCACATTGGTTGCCCAGTCCCGCAGAGCTTCATTCATCGCATCCTTGAGGGTTCTGGATCCTGAATCAACTTCCACCACAGTCGCTCCCAGCAGCTTCATGCGATAAACATTGGCCGCCTGGCGCCTGGTATCTTCCGTGCCCATGAACACATGACATTCCAGCCCCAGTCTGGCTGCCACGGTTGCTGTTGCCACACCATGCTGGCCAGCGCCGGTTTCAGCAATAATCCGGGTCTTTCCCATGGCCTTGGCCAGCAAAGCCTGACCAATGGTGTTATTGACCTTGTGCGCGCCGGTATGGTTGAGGTCTTCACGTTTCAGGTAAATCTGTGCTCCGCCAAGCTCCTCGGTCATGCGACGCGCATGATAAAGCGGTGATGGACGGCCGACATAATTGCGCAGGTCTTCATCAAACTCATCCCAGAAGGATTGCTCCTGCTTGAGTTTGTTGTACATTTCATTAAGCTCTTCTAACGCCGGCATCAGCGTCTCACCAACAAAAATGCCACCGTAAATACCGAAGTGACCATGTTTATCAGGGCCGCTGTTCAGATTCTGCTTTTCACTGTCGGACACGATTAACCTCATCAATAAATTCACGAATTTTCCGACCGGATTTCATCCCCGGACTGTCTTCAACACCTGAACTGACGTCGACTGCATAGGGCTGTACTTGCTGAATTGCTGCAGCAATATTTGCGGCATGTAAACCGCCGGCAAGAACCAGGGGTGGAGTATCCTCCGGCAAACCCTGCAACACAGACCAGTCAAAACCTTCGCCGGTTCCGCCTGCCTGTTGCGGATGCCAGCTATCAACAAGAATTGCCGAGGAGCCGGAATAAGCAGCAATACTGCCAGCTACATCCATCCCGGGTTTTATCCGGATTGCCTTGATATAAGGCAGTGAGAATGACTCGCAGTATTCTGCACTCTCCTCGCCATGAAACTGCAGGCAAGTGACGCCGCTTTGTGCAACTTCCCGGGCCACCACATCCTGTGTGGCGTTTACAAAGAGCCCGACTGTGGTCACAAATACAGGAAGTTCCCGGATAATGGCTTGCGCCTGTTCCGCTGTGATGGCTCGCGGACTGTCCGGATAAAAAACAAAACCCAGCGCATCAGCTCCTTGATGCACCGCAAGCAGTGCATCGTTCAGCCGTGTGATACCACATATTTTGACTCGGACCCTGCTCACAACTGTCGCCACCCGGCTCGCAAAAATAAACGCAGCATTCTAGCAAAAATCACCACGTGGCGCTGTTAATAAATGACAGTACACTGTCTGTTTCGGGCAGCTCAAATTCAGACGGATAGCCGACTTCCAGCAGATACAGGCCTGCTGCCGGAGCGGTTATTCCGGCTTTGCGTCGATCCTTTTCATCCAGCACCTCGGCCAGCCATTGTGGATCGCGATCACCAGCACCTATTTCCAGAAGCGATCCGACAATATTCCTGACCATATGCAGAAGAAATGCATTGGCCTGAATATCTACCAAAACAAAATTTCCCCGTCGTGTTACCCGTACATGATGTACGTTGCGCATAGGGGTATTGGACTGGCAACCTGCCCCGCGAAAACTGCTGAAATCCAGCTCTCCGATCAGGCACTGTGCTGCCGTATGCATCTTCTGTTCATTCAGGGGGCGGTAGTGCCAGTGAACCAGCCCCTGGAGCAGAGCTGTGGGAACCGCATGGTTATAAATCAGATAGCAGTAACGTCTGCTCAGCGCTGTAAACCGGGCATGAAAGTCCTTCGACACAGTTCTGGCCCAGCGTACCACCACCTGATCAGGCAAAAGTGCATTACTGCCCCTGACCCAGGCATCCAGTGGACGCTCTTTATCAGTATCAAAATGGACTATCTGGGCATTGGCATGGACGCCCCGATCCGTACGTCCGGCACAGTGTACCCGTACAGTTTGATCGGCTACCCTGGAAAGGGCTGTTTCGAGGGTTTCCTGAACAGTTGTGACTGATTCCCGGCGCTGAGCCTGCCAGCCATTAAAATCGCTACCCTGATATTCTATGCAAAGAGCGATTCTGCTACCGCTTGATTTCATTTCCACCGGCAGACTTAGGAATCACCCCATTCTTCAAGCAGGCGTTTGGCTTCAGCAACCTGTTCTTCATTGCCCTCAGCAATCACTTCCTGCAGGATTTCCCGGGCTCCATCCAGATCTTCCATGGCCTGATAGGCTACGGCAAGGTCCAGTTTGGTAGAGACCTCATCCTGGTCGGTGATCATTTCCAGCTCTTCTTCATCGCTGTCGTCATCCATCAGGGCATCACCTACTCCCAACTTACCCAGCGATCCCCCCGCCTTCTCTTTTACCTGGCCAGTGTCATCATCATCGCTGTCAGGCTCATCAATAAATTCAATTTCCTCAAGATCATCACTCTCAGCTTCAGCAGAAGCATTTTCCGTATTGCTCTCCGTATTGCTCTTGGTCTGCTCATCAAGTGAAAGATTGCCGAAATCAAATGTTTCGAGATCGTCTTCAGCATCTGTATCTGATTCAGTTCCAGTAACAGTCGAGGGCGTATCATCGTCAACTGAAAACTCAAAACTTTCCAGATCATTCACTTCAGGCTCTTGCGCTTCTGCACCCTCTGGACTTTCAGTGCTATTTTCGGCGCTATCTCCAGAACTATCATCCAGATTGAACTCAAAAACCTCTTCCGTTTCGTCTGCTGCGTCTGCAATTGCAGTACCCGTGGTATCTTCAGTGCCCTCCAGTGCATCATCTGCAACAGCATCTTCACTGTCTTCATCCAGACCCTCAAAATCTATTTCAAGCTCATCGTCTTCCGCTTCCTGTAGTTCTGCTGATTCCGGCAATTCCTCTTCAGTACTGTCAGTATCTTCAGTTTCTTCTGCTGTTTCATCAGCATCCAGGTCCAGCAGATCTTCAGGTTCCTCTTCACTGTCATCAGGGGAATTGGCCAGCAGCTCATCGACTTCAAAACTGTCTTCCTCAGAAGTCTCATCGCTTAGCTGCTCATCACCCTCATCCTCATCCTCTGCAGCATCGGACCAGCTGTCTAGATCGGCAGCTCCTGTGTCTGCCAGAGTCTCTTCGCTTTCTAGTCCGGCTTCCGACTCAGTCTCTTCCAGATCCTCGTCATCTTCTTCATCTACATCTTCATATTCCTGATCGTAATCATCTTCAACAGGCTTTTTACGGGAGAAACGTGCCAGTAGCCCGGCGAGGAAACCTGTTTTCGCTTGCGGCTCATCCTCTATATCCTCATCCTGATAGTCATCATCTTCGTCCTGGGAATCGTAGCCATCTTCATCAAGGACTGCATCCGAATCTTCAGTATCTGAACTGTCAGATTCATCGTACCCATCATCAGGGTCATCATTGAAAAAGCGTCCGTCATCGTCCGAATCCTGTTCCTCATCAGTATCACTTTCAGAACTATCATCAAGATCATCAATGTCAGTAAATGCCGGCGATTGCAGTGCTTCTGATTCAGAATCACTATCCTCGTTATTTAAATCTTCACTGTTCTCAGTGCTGTCAAACTCATTTTCATCCTCAAAACCTGGATCAAACTCATCCTCATCCTGAGTGGCACTTCTGTTGCGTGCAACCAGGAAACCGACGACCAGAGCCAGTAGTACCAGCAGGGCCAGCCCCATGCCGACGGTGCTGCTGAGGAAATTGCTAAGTCGTGGCGTGACAATTGCCGGGTTGTCAGGTGCCGGTTGAGGCGCTGTCTCAGGAGCCGGAGCTGTTGGCTGAGGTGCAGGCTGCGGGGCTGTATCATTGACAGCAAGTACCTCTGTATCAGCAGGCTGCGGGTTATTCTGCTGTTCGGCAAGCTGGGCCTGCAGTTCCGCCATTCGCTGATCTTCAATGGCGATAATATTTTCCAGAATGCCTATCTGCTCTTCGAGATCTTCCAGGCGTGAACTCAGTTCCTGATTTTCAAGCCGTGCGGCATCCAGATTCTCTTCACTGATGGCCAGTTCATTTTCCAGGGCACGGATGGTGTCATTCAAGCCTGATACTTCCTGGCTGTCATCTGGCTCAGAATCAGTAATAATGCTCAGCTCATCACGGGTGTTATTGTCAGCCCCCTGGCTTGTGTTAACTGCCAGAGGCTGGCCACCGGAAAACTGCTGGTTCTGCTGTGCCACCTGATTCAGGGCCTGTTGCTGGCTGATAGCGGCAATTTCCTGCCGGTCAGGAATACGCAGAACGCGCCCTGCCCTGATTCCATTGATATTGTTGTTGATAAAAGCGTCACTGCCGGTATTGGCGCGCTGGATAGCCACCATCATCTGCTGAACGGAAACACTGTTATCCGGTCGGGTCGCCAGGGCAATATTCCACATGGAATCACCTGCCTGGATGACCACGGTCTCGCTTGCAGTATTGCTGCTTGCCGGTTCAGGAATCTGTCGCTCGGGTTCTGGTACTGGTTCCGGTTCCGGTTCCGGTTCCGGTTCCTGGGCAAGCTCAGGTGCCGGTGTCGGGACTGGTGTCGGGGTCGGAGTAGTTGCAGTTTGCGGACGAGGAACTGGTGCCGGAGCAGTCTCGGCCGGGGCAGGTGCCGGGGCCGGATTGGCGCTGAAGGTCGGCAAATCAAGCAGTACGGTATATTCGCGAATCACCCGACCAGAAGGCCAGCGCACGTTCAGGACAAAATTAAGATAGGGCTCGACAATGGCATCTTCGCTGCTGATATGAATCAGCCCAAGCTCGCCGGAAAGCACCTCAACCTCGAACTCCAGCTCATTCAGCAAGGGCAAGGGGTCTACCCCTACACGCTGAAAATCTGCTTCGGAGCCAAGACTTACAAGTATTTGTGATTCATCCAGGCCATCCAGTTCCAGTAACTGAATTTCGGCATCCAGAGCTTGATTCAGGGCTGATTGAAGACGGATATCCCCCAGCGTAAAGGCAAAGCTGGAAACGGAAAAGAATCCAGCAAGGATACAGGATGTTATGGCAAATAATTTCCTGCTGTTTATCCGCGTTTTGACCAGCATAAAACCATCCTTACTGGAAGTTAGATTATTTTTTAAATCAAGCTGTAAGTATTCATTATAAGTAGCCTTTTATCAACTCTTCAGCTATCTGAATTGAGTTCAAAGCGGCACCTTTTCGTAAATTATCTGACACAATCCACATATTTAGCCCTAAAGGGTGGGAAATATCCTCTCTGACACGTCCAACCCAGACCTCATCGTGGTCCGTTCCCTCTCCGATTGCCGTCGGATAGCCGCCGTCTTCGCGTTTATCCAGAACTTTCACTCCCGGTGCTTTGCGCAATAACTTATGCACTTCCTCGACTGAGATTTTGGCGCGGGTTTCAATATGCACCGCTTCGGAATGTGAATAGAAAACCGGGACCCGTACACAGGTCGGATTCACCAGGATATTCCGGTCAGCAAAAATTTTCTGGGTTTCCCAGACCATTTTCATTTCTTCCTTGGTGTAGCCGTTATCCTGGAATACATCGATATGCGGCAGGACATTGAATGCAATCTGTTTCGGATACACCGAGATATCCGCACTCCGCCCGTTAAGCAGGCTGGCCGTCTGCCCCGCCAGTTCGTCGATGGCTTCCTTGCCGGTGCCGGAAACTGACTGGTAGGTAGCCACATTGATGCGACTGATGCCAACCGCGTCATAGATGGGTTTCAGCGCCACCAGCATCTGTATTGTTGAACAGTTGGGATTGGCGATAATGTTCTGATTGGTGTAGTCCGCGATTGCATCCGGATTTACTTCAGGCACCACCAGCGGGATATCCTCTTCATAACGAAAATGTGAGGTGTTATCGATCACTACGCAACCGGCTTTCCCGGCAAGTGGGGCATATTTTTCCGACACAGAAGCACCGGCAGAAAAGAGTCCGATCTGCGCTTTTGAAAAATCAAAATTATCAATATTTTCAACGATATACTGTTTTTTCTTAAAGCTCATTGTTTCACCGGCACTGCGCTCGCTGGCCAGCAAAAATAACTCATTAACCGGAAAATCACGCTGCTCCAGGATGCTTAGCAGAGTTTTCCCGACAGCTCCTGTCGCACCGACTATGGCCACATTGTATTGCTTACTCATCTCGTACTCTCTATCGTCAAATTCAAAATTCACACAGTAGTACCGGAATCAGTGATCCCGGCACAGCCTATGGCTAAGTTCCTGTTAAATCAGTTAAAAAGCCAGGGTGACTGCTGCTGCCAGCGGCTTTCAAAGGCCTTGATATCATCGGCATGCTGCAGGGTCAGACTGATGTCATCGAGCCCATTCAGCAACACCTTCTTGCGGGAAGGCTCAATATCAAAGGCGAGCACTTCACCATCGGGCTTGAGGATTTGCTGGTTCGCCAGATCAATCTCCAGTTCGTAGCCTTCGTTCGCAGCTGTCTCTTCAAATAGAATGTCAACAATATCTTCTTCTAAAACAATGGGTAATATCCCATTCTTAAAGCAATTATTGAAGAATATATCAGCAAAACTCGGGGCGATAATGCAACGAATACCATAGTCATCCAGTGCCCAGGGGGCATGCTCCCGACTCGAACCACAGCCAAAATTTTCCCGGGCCAGCAGAATCCTGCCACCCTGATAGCGTGCCTGGTTAAGGACAAAGTCCGGGTTAAGGGGCCTGTCACTGCAATCCTCATCCGGCAGGCCTTTATCCAGATAACGCGCTTCATCAAACAGGTTTTTCCCAAACCCGGTGCGCTTGATTGATTTCAGAAACTGCTTGGGGATGATGTAATCCGTATCGACATTGGCCCTGTCCAGCGGGATGACAATGCCTTTTTCCTGGGTAAACTTTTTCATGGTAATGTGTATTCCTTTAATTCAGGTCCAGAGTGCGAACATCAACAAAATGCCCGCTTACCGCCGCCGCCGCTGCCATGGCAGGGCTGACAAGATGTGTGCGTCCACCAAAACCCTGGCGGCCTTCAAAATTACGATTGGAGGTCGAGGCGCAGTGCTCGCCTTCACCGAGCTGGTCAGCATTCATCGCCAGGCACATGGAGCACCCCGGCTCACGCCATTCCAGGCCAGCCTCAATAAAGATTTTATCCAGCCCCTCGTGCTCAGCCTGGGCTTTTACCAGCCCTGAGCCCGGTACCACCAGTGCCTGCTTGATGTTTTTTGCAACTTTACGGCCCTTGACGACTGCTGCTGCTGCACGCAGATCCTCAATACGGGAATTGGTGCAGGAACCGATAAAAATGCGGTCCAGCTGAATATCCTGAATCGGCGTGTTTGGCTCCAGCCCCATATATTTCAATGCCTGCTGGTAATTCCCCCGCCGGCTAGCATTTTCCACTTCCTGAGGATCAGGAACACGGGCATTGACCGGTGCAACCATTTCCGGCGAAGTCCCCCAGCTTACCTGGGGCTCGATTTCACTGCCTTCCAGTTCGACGACCTTGTCAAATTCAGCATCTGCATCACTGTGCAGATCACGCCAGGCGCTGACCGCCTGCTTCCATTGCTCTCCTTTAGGCGCAAAGGGTCGTCCTTCAAGGTATTCAATGGTAAGGTCATCAACCGCAACAATGCCTGCGCGGGCGCCGGCTTCAATGGCCATATTGCACACGGTCATGCGCCCCTCAATTGACAGGGCCTGTACCGCATCTCCTGCGAATTCAATGGTATAGCCGGTACCGCCGGCCGTACCAATCTTGCCGATGATTGCCAGCACCATGTCTTTGGCTGTGATACCTGTTCCCAGTCGCCCATTGACTTTAACCAGCATGTTTTTTGCCTTGCGCTGCTGCAGGGTTTGTGTCGCCAGGACATGCTCGACTTCCGACGTGCCTATGCCATGCGCCAGTGCACCCAAAGCTCCATGAGTCGAAGTATGAGAGTCGCCACAGACAATTGTCATGCCAGGCAGGGTTCTGCCCTGTTCAGGCCCGATAATGTGCACAATGCCGTGACGCGGGTCATCAATGGTAAATTCGCTGATTTCAAACTCCAGGCAGTTGGCATCGAGCGATTTCACCTGGATTTTCGAGACCGGGTCAATAATACCCTCCACACCCCGGCTACGCTCGGAAAGTGTGGTTGGCACGTTATGGTCGGGAGTTGCCAGGTTGGCCCCGGAACGCCAGGCTTTCCTTTTCGCCAGGCGTAATCCTTCAAATGCCTGTGGTGAAGTCACTTCGTGAATGTATTGCAGGTCGATATATAACAGGGAGGTCCCGTCATCCAGGTCTTTGACCAGGTGACTGTCCCAGAGTTTGTCGTAAAGTGTTTTTCCAGCCATAGTCTTACTCTTTAATAATCAATTAGTTAAATGCTTGGGGGCAAAACCGGCGTGCTGCTTTCAACATCAAGGTTTTGCGCTCGATGGCGCAGTAAATGATCCATCAGGGTAATCGCCATCATGGCTTCAGCAATAGGCGTGGCACGGATACCGACACAGGGGTCATGCCGGCCTGTAGTGACGATTTCCGCTGCTTCACCCTTGCTGTTGATGGTCTCACCGGGAATGCGAATACTGGATGTTGGCTTCAGCGCTATGTGCGCAACAATATCCTGCCCTGTCGAGATTCCACCAACAATGCCGCCGGCGTTATTCGAAACAAAGCCTTCGGGCCGCATTAAATCACGATGCTCGGTGCCTTTTTGTGTAACAGAGGCAAAACCGGCGCCGATTTCAACCCCTTTCACTGCATTAATACTCATAAGACCATGGGCCAGTTCGGCATCAAGCCGGTCAAACACCGGCTCACCCAGCCCCACCGGAACAGCGCTGGCGACCACGGAAATACGTGCACCGATTGAGTTACCTTCCTTTGCAAGCTGTGTCATGTAAGCTTCCATCTCGGCGACTTTAGTTACATCCGGGCAGAAAAAAGGGTTGTTGTGTACTTCATCCCAGTCCAGCGTTTCTGCTTTGATCGGTCCGAGTTGCGACAAGTAACCCCGAATCAGGACGCCATGCTTCTCAGACAGATATTTTTTGGCAATGGCGCCGGCTGCCACACGCATTGCTGTTTCACGGGCCGAAGCCCGGCCCCCGCCACGGTAATCACGCACGCCATATTTCTGTGCATAGGTATAGTCAGCATGCGCCGGCCGAAACAGGTCCTTGATCTTGCTGTAATCCTTGCTTTTCTGATCAGTATTTTCGATCAGCAAGCCAATCGGCGTGCCGGTGGTCAGCCCCTCGAAAACTCCGGACAGTATACGTACCTGATCAGCCTCCTTGCGTTGGGTGGTATAGCGTGAAGTCCCCGGTCTGCGTCTGTCCAGGTCGTACTGGAGATCTGCCTCGCTCAGTTCAAGCCCCGGTGGGCAGCCGTCAACGATACATCCCAGTGCCGGGCCGTGGCTTTCACCAAAGCTTGTGACTGTGAACAGTTTGCCGATGCTATTGCCAGACATTGCTCCTCCGGAGCCTGCATAAAATAAAAGGTGCTGCATTATACCCAAAGCCAGTGGGCTTTGTTACTGCTGTCAGGCCTCTCTGGTAGCCGCAATTACTGGTCTTGCAGATGATGAACCTGACTCTGGCGCGCATCTTAATTCAATGTTATAAATAAATCTAATTTATAGATTTTATATATCAGATAACTATTTGTTATGACGTATGCCCTTGAGAGCACTGCATGAATCTGGATGAACTGAAAGCCTTTCTGGCCATCGTTGAACACCAAAGCTTTACCCTGGCAGCTGAGAAAATTCACCTGACCCAGCCTGCCATCAGTAAACGAATCGCCAAACTTGAGGATAGTCTCGGCGTCAGGCTGTTTGACCGTATCAGTAACAAGGTACTGTTAACTGAATCGGGTCAGCTGCTACTGGAACGGGCCAATGAACTACTCCGTGACCTGGAGGATATCGAGAGGGCCATTCACAACCTGTCCGGAGATATCAGCGGCAGTGTGCGTTTTGCCACCAGCCATCATATCGGACTGCACCGTTTGCCTCCGGTATTTGAGGAATTTCACCGGGAATACCCGGCAGTTGGGCTGGATGTGCGCTTTCTGGATTCGGAACAGGCCTGCCAGCAGGTCAGCCGGGGGGAACTCGAATTTGCGGTGGTAACCCTGCCTCCGCTCGTGGAAACACCACTGCAGGTCAGGCGGGTATGGCCTGACCCGATTGAGATTATGGTTTCAGGTCAGCACCCGCTGGCAAAAACCGGAAATGTAATCAGCCCCGCCGAACTGACCGGGCATTCTGCCCTGTTGCCCGCCGTGGGGACCTACACCAGGGCATTGATTGACCGGGCTTTTACTGAATTACAGCTGCCATTGCATATCGAAATTAACAGCAATTATCTGGAAGTGCTGAAAATGCTGACAGCCGCCGGCCTGGGCTGGAGCGCCTTGCCCCGCTCCATGCTCGATGACAAACTGCAGGTAGTAAATGTCAGTCAGCTCAGCCTGCAACGCGAGTTGGGCATTGTCACACATGAAAAACGCACACTTTCCAATGCCGGCCAGCTGCTGGTCAAAACCATTATCAGGCATGGTGAAGAAAACCCTTAAGCCTGTATGGCTTGCAGTTGGGCTTTACTCAGGGCACAGACTCCATGCCCGCCATGCTCGAAATCCAGCCACATAAATGGCATATCCGGCAGGGCTTTCTGGAGTGCTTCCCAGGAGTTCCCCACTTCGAGGATCAGGCAGGCATCTTCATGCATGAATTCTGCTGCCTGACGTAAAATTTTCAGGGGAATATCCAGACCTTCCGCATCCGTCAACAGAGCCAGTTCAGGTTCACGCAGATACTCATCCGGCAGTGCGCGGTATTCATCCTCGCTAACATAAGGGGGGTTTGACAATATCAGGTCGAACTTGCCCTGAATATTGTCAAACAGGTCCGATGATACTGTGCTGACCCGCTCTTCCAGTGCATGTTTGTTGATATTGATCTCGGCTACTGCCAGGGCATCTGCAGACAGGTCACTTAAACAAAGCTGCGCCTGCGGATATTGCAGGGCAGCAGCAATACCAATGCAGCCACTGCCACAGCATAAATCCAGGATTCTTCCCGGTGTTTTTTTCAGCAAGGGACTGAACTGGTTTGCAATCAGTTCAGCAAGGGGGGAGCGCGGCACCAGTACTCTTTCATCAACATAGAATGGCAGGCCTGCGAACCAGGCTTCCCTGAGCAGATACGCCAGGGGTATGCGTCCTGTTATACGTTGCTCCAGCAAAGCTTCAAGCTCAGGCAGTGCTGCCTGAGGAAAAACACTTTCTGCACTGATTGCTGTTTCCGCATGGCGCCGAAACAGGGTCTCAACCAGCCAGCAGGCTTCATCCCAGGCATTATCCGTCCCATGCCCAAAATGTAGCTGCGCAGCTTCAAGCTGAGCACTGACTCGCGTGATAATTTCATGCAGAGACTGCTCATGAGGAAATGGCATACAATGCTTTACCTTGCAGAAACATTACAGTAGGGTGCGCAGTTTACTGGGAAACGGGTCCTAAACCTATGAAAAAACAGCTCGCAGATGCCTATCGGCAGATTATTGAAACCCTTGGTGAAGACCTCGAACGCCCGGGACTGAAAGATACACCTGAGCGGGCTGCAAATGCGATGAAATTTCTCACCAAAGGTTATGATCAGGACATCGATAAAATCGTCAATGATGCCCTGTTCCCGACCAGTTCCAGTGAAATGGTCATCGTCAAAAACATCGAGCTCTATTCTCTTTGCGAACATCATTTGCTGCCATTCATTGGCAAATGCCATGTCGCATACCTGCCAAACGGTAAAGTGATCGGTCTATCGAAAATTGCCAGAATCGTCGATGTCTATGCCCGGCGTTTACAGATTCAGGAACACCTGACACAGCAGATCGCCGAAACCATCCGGGAAAAAACTGCTGCACTTGGAGTTGGCGTTATCATCGAGTCACAACATATGTGCATGATGATGCGTGGCGTGGAAAAACAGAATTCAGTGATGACCACTTCCTGCATGCTTGGCGCTTTTCGGGATAAACAAAGCACCCGCGCGGAATTCCTATCCCTTATTGACCGCTAAGCCTGGCAGTTGGCTGCTTGCTATGCGGCAATAGACTGAAGTGACACTCCCCAAGCCCCTCGGCGAAAGTCTCAAAAGCAATTGCGCACAATTCACCTGCTGCGAGTATTTTCATGCGGTGATCAGTTTCCCCATGGGTCAGCAAGGCAAATAGCGCCGTCAATTGCGGGTTGTGTCCTGCCAACAAGATATTCTCTTCTTCAAGGCGGTAAAGAAATTGCATCAGCTCTGTTGCCGGTTTTTCCGGCGTCAACACCGAGTCTTCCTGAATGGGACAGCGCAGGCCGCTGCTTTGCAGAAAAAGCTCCGCGCTTTGTCTGGCGCGCAGATAGGGGCTGCAGATACAGCAGTTAAGAACCGGATTGCGTTGAGAAAACTGCCGGGCTATATCCTGGATATCCGCCTCGCCTTTTTCAGTGAGCCGGCGCTGCGAATCGGATGCTGCACGGGGCTCAGCCTCCCCGTGCCTGAGCAGGTAAATATTCATTAAAAAGCTTGTTGAATGTAAGCAGACAGCCGGGGGCTAATCGTCTTTCTTCTCCTGACCATCGTCGTCAGCATCAGGCCTGTCAGTGAAACTGATGTCATCAAAAACATCATCGTCGGCTTGCCTGGCTTCAGTTTTAGGCTTTTCGTCCACTGGCTGTTCTGTTGTTTTTGCGGGGGCAGCTGTTTCAGCTCCAGTTTGCGTCGCTTCGGCCTGACTTGTGTCCTTCTTGCTGAAAAATGCATCAAAATCGATTGGCTTTTCATCGCTTAGATAAAGCACGTACTGCAAAACTTTCAGCAAAAAATTACACAGTCCTTCACTGAAAACCAGCAGGTGACTGTTATTTTCCGCAGCAATAACCTTGTACAGAGAATGCAGGATAATCACGACCAGCAGAAGCAAGGCAATAAAGCGCCATAACAAGGCGAACACCACAACATAAAGCGCAACAAAGGCCAGCCTGATCCACTGGTCGAGAAAGTTTTTCTTCAACTGTTCGCTTTTATCATTCATTGCTGACTCCGGGAATGTAGATGTTTTACATTAACTGCTTGGCACGGCCGACTTCAAACTCGACATCCAGGCCCTGCTCCTCAAGCAATACCGAGTTTATTATATGCTCAATATCCTGATTATTATAGATAATTTCATACAGGGCCTGGGCCAGTGGCATTTCAACGCCGATACTGGCCGCTTTATCCACGACCAGCTTCAGGGTATTAACACCTTCGGCTACCTGCCCCAGTTCAGCGAGAATGCTCTCAAGACTCTTGCCCTCACCCAGTGCCTTGCCGACCCTGAAATTCCGACTCAGGGGTGTTGAGCAGGTCACGATCAGGTCTCCGACACCTGACAGGCCAAGAAAGGTCATTGGATCCGCACCCAGGGCTACGCCAAAACGTGCCATTTCCGTTAAAGACCGGGTTACCAGCATGGAATTGGTGTTATGGCCCATGCCCCTGGCATCTGCCAGCCCTGCCATGATCGCATAGATATTTTTTAATGAACCTCCAAGTTCTACGCCCAGCATGTCGTCATTGGCGTAGACCCTGAAGTTGGCTGAACGCAGGGTTTCCTGAACTTCCTTTCTGACTTCAGCATCGGTGCTAGCCACCACTGCTCCGGTCGGACTCAGTGTGGCAATTTCCTTGGCCAGATTGGGGCCACTGACTACCGCAACTTTACTGTCTGGTAATTCCTCACTGAGAATTTGACTCATCAGGCTGAAGTTGGCTGCTTCAATCCCCTTGGTGAGGCTCACCAGGATAGTCCCTTCACGCAAAAACGGTTTCATTTGCGAGACGACATCCCGAAAACTGGTGCTGGGCACGGCAACAAAAATCATGTCAGCGTCGGCTATGGCTGCTTCCAGATCCTGTATTGCCTGAATATTTTCATGCAGGGTATAACCGGGAAGGTAATTGGGGTTTTCACGATCCCGATTGAGAATTTCAACCTGCTGCGCATCCCGCATCCACAACTTGGTTTTATGGCCGTTGTGAGCAATGATATTGGCAATCACCGTCCCGAAACTTCCTCCCCCCAGCACGGCTACATCTTTTACTTTCATAGCTTACTCTACCAAAACACAAAATGACGGTCCGTTTCAGGACCCATCAGGACCGGCGCAAGATAGCAGCAATACTCATGCAAAACCAGCATGCTAAATTGCGGGCGTCATGGACATACTATAGAATTTCACTCCCTCGAAATACTCCACCCGAATGGACAGCTATTATGGCCGACAAACTCTGGACTACCATCAAAGCAGAAATTGATGAGCAAATCATGCATGAACCGGTGCTTGTCAGTTTTTTCAGCAAGCGTATCCACCAGCATGAAAGCCTGGAATCGGCCATCAGTGACCTGCTGGCAAGCAAACTGGCTTCCGATGATGTTCCGCTGAGCACACTGCGGCAACTATTCAGCGAGGCGCTGTCTTCCGATCCGGCGATCATGCAGTCCATCATTGCTGACCTCAGAGCCACCAAACAGCGGGATCCAGCCGTTCGTGCTCATGCCGATGTGCTATTGTATTACAAGGGTTTTCAGGCCCTGCAGGCTTACCGGGTAGCCAACTGGTTATGGCACCAGGAACGCGAAAATCTGGCACTTTACCTGCAAAGCCTGATCTCGGTAGTCTTTTCTGTTGATATACACCCTGCTGCCCGGATTGGCAGTGGCATCATGGTGGACCACGCCACCGGTATCGTTATCGGTGAAACCAGTGTACTGGAAGACAATATTTCCATTATGCAGGGCGTCACCCTCGGTGGAACCGGCAAGATTAGCGGTGACCGTCATCCAAAAATTCGTTCAGGTGTGCTGATCGGCTCCAACGCCATCATTATCGGCAATGTAACTGTCGGTGAAGGGGCCAAGATCGGTGCAGGCAGTGTTGTCCTGTCTGATGTCGAGTCACACACCACGGTTGCCGGCATTCCAGCCGTCGTGGTTGGTAAACCCAGTGGAGCACAGCCTGCACTGGACATGAATCACGACCTGAATACCCAAGACTGATTGTTTGAAGCCGACTCTTATACTGATTCATGGCGCCTGGCACAGCGCGAAATGCTGGGATGAACTGCGCCCCCTGCTGGAAGCACAGGATATACAATGTCTTTGTCCTGAGCTCCCTGGTCACGGCAATAACAGATTCGAATTAACCAGAATCTCTCTTAAAGTATATTCTAGTTATATTTCACAACTTATTGATAAAAATAATAATATATTTTTAATAGGCCACAGTATGGCGGGCATACTGATTTCTCTGCTGGCTGAACAGTATCCGGAAAAAATTCAGTCCTTGATCTATCTGAGTGCCTATCTGCCACAAAACAAGCAGAGCCTGTTTGACCTCATGGCCGACCACCAGCAAGAGCATGGCCTTACCCCGATAGAGTCTGCTCTGGAGTTCTCTGCTGATAAACGTCGCTGCACACTGGCGACGGCAGATATTATTCCCCTTTTCTACAATCAATGTTCTGCAGATCGTCAACAATGGGCACTGCAACACTTCCAGGAGCAGGCCAGTCTGCCACTGGCAACTAAACCCAGCCTGAGCGATGCTAATTTTGGCAGCGTCCATAAAAACTATATCCGTTGCACACATGATCAAATCATCCCAGCGTCGCAATACACCATGATGCTTGCAGCCCAACCCTGTCAGGCAGTCTATGAACTGGATGCCGACCACAGTCCTTTCTGGTCAAATCCACAGGCACTGTCAGAACTTATCGTAAAGATTGTGAAGAAGCCCGGCGGCTATTGACTTTCACACCCCCCTGTGTGAGTTTCAGGCTGCTAATAAATACAATACTCACGGGGCCTCCGGGCTCTGACTCTACGGAGAACACTATGAAAATAAGATCCATAATTGCTGCGAGCGCCCTGCTTTCAATAAGCGCTCTTCCTGTCGCAGCCCAGGCTCAGGACATGGAAGATACCAGCATGAGTTTTTTTATTACCAGTGTCGGCTCGGGTAACGGTGCCGACCTGGGTGGACTGTCCGGAGCAGATGCTCATTGCGCAGCATTGGCTGAAGATGCCGGCTCCAGCGGCAAGACCTGGCGTGCCTACCTGAGTACCTCTGGCCCGAACGGCGTTGATGCACGAGACCGTATCGGCCAGGGCCCCTGGTACAATGCCGAGGGCGGGCTTGTAGCCCGCAACCTGGATGACCTGCATCACAGCAATGTCCTGTTTACCAAGCAAACTGCACTGAATGAATTGGGCCGGATTGTAAACGGCCGCGGTGACAACCCCAACCAGCACGATATCCTGACCGGTTCCAACCCTGACGGAACTGCCTCAGAGATGACCTGTGACAACTGGACCAGTTCTTCAGAAAACGGCAGTGCCATGGTCGGACATTTTGACCGTACCGGTGGTGGTGCTATCCCGGAATCCTGGAATGCCGCTCATGCTTCTCGCGGTTGCAGCCAGGAAAACCTCATAGGAACTGGCGGTAACGGTTATTTCTACTGTTTTGCCCAGTAAACAGTCAGCGAGCTGACAACAAAAAAGGCGCCAGGTGGCGCCTTTTTTGTCTGTTTATGTGTATCGGCAAGCTCAGGCCAGAGTAAACCCGGACCTGCTCAGTGGCTGGGTTTTTACCCGCTCACCGGTAGCGGCATAGATTGCATTGGTGATTGCCGGGAAAATTGGCGGCAGAGCGGGTTCCCCCAATCCTGTGGGGTCGTATTCACTCTGAATAAAGTGTGTATTGATGTTGGGTGGCATATCACGCATGCGCAGTAAATTGTATTGATGGAAGTTCTGCTGCTGCACACGACCATTCTGCATACTGATTTCCAGATCCATTATCGAGCTTAGACCGTCTATTACGGCCCCCTCAACCTGTTTCAGGGCACCACTCATGTTCACAATCGGGCCGATATCGATGGCCACTGTGACATCATGAATTGTGATCTGCTTGTTTTCATTAATACTGAGCTCTACTGCCTCGGCAACATGGCCGCGGTGGCTGAAATGAAAAGCAATGCCCAGGCCCCTGCCGGCCGGCAGGGATTTGCCCCAGCCGCTTTGTTCGGCAACCGTGCGGATGACATCGACAGCACGGCCGGTATTCAACGAGCCCTGGTTGCCTGGTTCGAACCAGCGTGCATCACCCATCAACTCTATCAGGAATTCAACATGATCCCTGCCCGCAGCTTCAGCCATCTCATGAATAAAACTCTGCACTGCCCAACCAGTGGCATTTGAACCCGGGGCCCGCCAAGACCCTGTCGGGGTGTTCGAGTTAACCAGTGAAATGGCTGCCCGGTAATTATCGATATTCAGCGCCGGGAATTCATTTTCGTCAATGCGTGTTCCAGCCGTGGCTCTGCCCCGCACTGAAGGACCGATCAGGTGTGTTTCCATGGCGGTGAGACGGCCTTCGCGGCTAACTGCAGCTTTGAATGCATAGACCCCACCAGGTCGATACTGGTCATGAATCAGGTCATCTTCACGCGTCCATTGCAGTTTTACCGGAGCATTGACACGCATGGCAATGGCTGCTGCTTCGGAGGAATAATCCTGCAAACGCCGCCTGCCGAAAGAGCCGCCCATTCGCATCATATGCAGAGTGACATTTTCTGCCGGAATACCCAGTGCATTTTCCATCGCGGCGACTGTCAGTTGCGGCTGGCGTGTGGGAGCCCAGATTTCGATACTGTTGTTCAGGCTGTCATAGCGTGCCGTACAGTTCATGGGCTCCATGCAGGCATGGGCCAGATAGGGAAACTGGTAAGTGCTTTCGACGACCGTGGTATTCTCATCCCGATACTGGCTTTCCACATTCCCCCGGCCTGCTATCTGGGCAGCCTCCGGCCAGTCAGCGGCGGCAATGTCCATCGCCTGAGCGAATATGGCTTCACTATCATCAACCGAAGCTGCAGAAGTATCCCATTCAACTTCAAGTTGCTGCTTGGCCTGAAATGCCTGCCAGGTGGAACGCGCGACAATCGCCACGCCGTCGAGCAGTTCACCGGCATTGTCATTACCCTGCACTACAAAAGCATCAAGCACGCCCGGAAGGGTTTTAATGAAATCCAGGTTGGCACTGACGACTCTTCCGTAGGTTGCCGGGCATTTCTCATAAGCAGCATAGAGCATGCCTTCCAGTTGCAGGTCAGATCCATACAGATTGCCGCCTGTCATGATAATGTGGTTGTCAACATCACCGACATGCGTACCAATAATTCTGTAATCACTGCGATCCTTGAAGACCAGGGATTCAATATCAGGGATTGGCTGCTGTGCTGCCTCCATCACCAACTCGGCAAAGGCAATACTTTCGCCGCTTTGCCGGTTTATTACCTGGCTGTTTTCGGTATAAAGCAGGGTCGGCGCTACGCCTAAGCGTTCAGCTGCAGCAGAAACAAACATGACCCGTGCAGCTGCCCCGGCCTGACGCATCGGATTCCATTCCCGTGGCGTTGAAGTTGAGCCACCGGCACGCTGGATGCCGTATACGGCTTCATTAAAGGGGGCTTTGACTACTGTAACGTCATTCCAGTCGGCACCCAGTTCTTCAGCAATGATCATTGGCAGCGATGTTCTGATCCCCTGGCCTTTCTCAGGCACATGGGAATAGATTCGGATTGCACCATCAGGGCTGATTTCGACAAAGGCATTGAGCTCAAGATGCTCACCGGTTTCCTGCGCTGCTGCCTGGCTAAGCGGGACGAAAGATGCCAGGGAGAAGCAGGCGGTCGCCCCTCCCGAGGCTTTAAGGAAACCACGTCGACTCAGGCTGGCCTGTGACAGCGGATTTTCAGCCGCTCCCAGCTCACTGGCAGAAGGCAAACGATAGTCTTTTTTCAGGGTTATTTTCATCAATTTGCTCCCGGCAATATTTATTTGCCCACTTTAGCTGAATTTTGCTCTTTTGATAAGAAGATTGCCGCAAAATTTAAGCACCAAGCACTGGCCTGCGTGACAATTTAGCACTGACCCTGATTGCCCTTTCGTGTAAAATGCGCGCTCCTTTTACAAGGCATAGATACAAGGCAGTGGCATGAATCTCCGCGAAATTCTCAATCACAAGGTTTCCGAAGCATTGGATAGCATATCCGGGCTGACTGATTGTCAGGCGCTTATCAATCATGCCAAATCCCCGCAATTCGGCCATTATCAGGCCAACGGCGTCATGTCCCTGGCCAAGCGCCTGGGGCGAAAACCACGGGAGCTGGGGGAAGAAGTTCTGCAAATACTGGACCTGGGGGAGATTGCTGAGAAAGTCGAGCTGGCTGGTCCGGGTTTTATCAATATATTCATCAGCCCTGACTTCCTGACTGACACTCTGAATAAACAGGATAAGTCACGTTTACTGCCTACTACCGATTCTCCGCAGACCATTGTGATTGACTACTCATCTCCCAACCTCGCCAAAGAGATGCATGTCGGCCATTTGCGCGGCACGATCATCGGTGACGCCATCGCCCGCAGCTTTGAGTGGATGGGACACAAACTGATCAGACAGAACCATTTTGGCGACTGGGGCACCCAGTTCGGCATGCTGATAACCTATATGCTGGAACTGGAAAATCCGCAGACCAGGCTTGAAAATCTTGAGATCTTCTACCGCGATGCAAAAAAACGTTTTGACGAAGACGATGATTTCGCCAAACGCGCCAGGGACAATGTCGTCAAGCTGCAATCCGGAGACAGCAAATGCCTGCAGCTATGGCAACAGTTCATTGATGTTTCTGTAGAACACTGTCAGGAACTTTATGAAAAGCTGCATATCACCCTGAGCAAAAGCGATATCACGCCAGAGAGCTACTACAACGACAAACTGGCCTCGGTTATAAGCGAACTGGAGGAAAAACACCTGCTGGAGGAATCAGAGGGTGCAAAATGTGTCTTTCTTGATAACTTCACCAACAAGGACGGTGACCCGCTGCCGGCAATCGTACAAAAATCCGATGGCGCCTATCTGTATGCCACCACTGATCTGGCAGCCATCAGGTATCGTTGCCAGGAGCTGCATGCCGACCGTGTCCTGTATGTAGTGGATGCCCGTCAGAGCCTGCATTTTCAGCAGGTCTTCGGTGTCGCCAGACTCTCCGGTTTTGCCGGGGAAGACTGTTCACTGGAACATCTGAGCTACGGCACCATGATGGGCAAAGACGGCAAGCCCTTCAAGACCCGTAGTGGCGGCACCGTCAAGCTGATCGATCTGATTGAAGAAGGCATCGAACGGGCTTACAGAGTCGTGCAGGAAAAAAATCCTGAGCTGGATGAGGATGAAAAACGGGAGGTTGCCCGTGCTGTTGGCATCTCGGCAATCAAATATGCTGATTTATCCAAGAACCGTAACAGCGACTACGTATTTGACTGGGACCAGATGCTCGCCTTTGACGGCAATACGGCACCGTACATGCTCTATGCCTATGCCAGGATTAAAAGCATTTTCCGGCGCGCAGCCCTGGATGCGGAGGCTGATTATCAGCTAAGTATCAATGCCCCTGAAGAAAGAGAACTGGCACTTAAATTACTGCAGTTTGCAGAAGTCATCGATAACCTCTTGCTTGAATGCTATCCCAACCAGTTATGTCTCTACCTCTATGAACTGGCTGGCAGCTTCATGAGCTTCTATGAAGCCTGCCCGGTACTCAAGGCCGAACCGCAATACAAGGAATCAAGGCTTGGACTTTGCCAACTGACTGCCCTGACCCTCAGGCAAGGCTTAGAGCTGCTTGGGATTGAGACACTTGAAAGAATGTAAAATAACAGGCTTGCTGCTATAATCGCGGGCCTCAAAAACACTGAGTCGGACCGTTTGCGATAGCGCTCCCGGTCACCCGGCATCAACAGTAATATCCAAAAATTCAAGGAACAGCATGTCTGACAATTCGACGATAATCTATACAAAAACCGATGAAGCTCCGGCTTTGGCAACCTATTCTTTTCTGCCCATCGTAGAGGCTTTTTCCCAACCCGCGGGCATCAATGTCGAACTTCGTGATATCTCACTGGCCGGCAGAATTCTTGCCGTATTTCCGGATTACTGCAGTGATGAACAAAAACAGTCAGACGACCTTGCAGCGCTAGGAGAACTGGCTAAAAACCCTGAAGCCAATATCATCAAATTACCCAATATCAGCGCTTCCATGCCGCAATTGCAGGCTGCCATCAAGGAATTACAGGACAAGGGCTACCCTTTACCAGCCTATCCTTCCGAACCCAAGAATGCTGAAGAAAAGGAAATACAGGTGCGATACGACGGGGTCAAAGGCAGTGCTGTAAATCCGGTTTTGCGTGAAGGTAACTCTGATCGGCGTGCACCCCGCGCTGTAAAAGAATATGCCCGTAAAAATCCTCATTCCATGGGCGAGTGGTCCAGTGATTCCCTGACCCATGTTGCCCACATGGAAAGTCATGATTTTTTCGGCAGTGAGCTTTCCGTTACCCTGGATGCTCCCGGCACCTATACGATCGAATTTGAAAATACCAAAGGTGAGCGGACTACACTTAAGGAAAGTGCACCCTTGCTGGCAGGGGAAGTGATTGATTCCTGTGTGCTGAGTAAAAAACAGCTCAGGGAGTTTCTCGAGGCAGAAATGCAGGATGCCAAAGAAAGTGGCGTGCTTTTTTCTGTCCATCTCAAAGCGACCATGATGAAAGTGTCAGACCCGATACTCTTTGGCCATGCTGTTTCTGTTTATTTCAAGGATGTCTTCAGCAAACACGCCGATACTTTTAAAGAACTGGATATCAATCCCAACAATGGTCTCGGCGCTTTACTGCAACAGATCAAGCAGTTACCAGCAGACAAACAGGCTGAAATCGAAGCGGATATTCAGGCCTGTTATGAACAACGCCCGCCACTGGCCATGGTTGATTCGGATCGCGGCATCACCAATTTACATGTTCCCAGCGATGTCATTATTGATGCCTCCATGCCGGCAGCAATCAGGGCAGGCGGAAAAATGTGGAATGCTGAAGGTAAGACCCAGGACATGAAAGCAGTAATCCCTGATCGCTGCTATGCCGGTGTTTATCAGGAAACCATCAGCTTCTGCAAGAAGCATGGTGCTTTTGATCCTCGAACCATGGGCAGCGTACCGAATGTTGGTCTGATGGCACAAAAAGCCGAGGAATACGGATCGCATGATAAAACCTTTGAACTGGACCAGGCTGGAAAAGTGCAGGTGCTTAATGGCGAGGGTGAGGTCCTGCTGGAACATGAGGTAAACGCCGGCGATATCTGGCGCATGTGCCAGGTCAAGGACGCGCCAATTCAAGATTGGGTAAAACTGGCCGTCAATCGGGCACGTGCAACCGGCTGCCCGACCATCTTCTGGCTGAACCCGGAACGGGCGCACGACAGTGAACTGATCAAAAAGGTTAATGCCTATCTGCCTCAGCACGATACTGAGGGGCTGGATATCCGGATCATGTCACCGGTCGAAGCCACCCGCTTCTCGCTGGAAAGAATGAAAAAAGGTGAAGACACCATTTCAGTGACCGGTAACGTCCTGCGCGATTACCTGACTGACCTGTTTCCGATCCTGGAGCTTGGCACCAGTGCCAAAATGCTTTCCATTGTGCCCCTGATGAATGGTGGCGGCCTGTTTGAAACCGGTGCCGGTGGTTCGGCACCCAAACACGTTCAGCAGTTCATCAAGGAAAATCATTTGCGCTGGGACTCACTGGGTGAATACCTCGCTCTTGCTGCATCCTACGAACATCTGTCACAAACCCGTGATAATCAGCGAGCACAGGTGCTCTCTGAAACGCTGGACAGCGCTACCAGCAAACTGTTACTGGAAAATAAATCGCCTCTACGCAAAGTTGGTGAACTTGATAACCGGGGCAGTCATTTTTATCTTGCCATGTTCTGGGCACAGGCGCTGGCAAAGCAGGACAATGACCAGGCACTGAAAGAAGCCTTTACCCCGCTGGCAGCACAGCTGGAAGAACATGAAGAACAGATAATTTCTGAGCTTAACGCCGCCCAGGGTCCCGCAGTTGATATGGGAGGATACTATCAGCCCGATGATAGATTGTGTTCTGAAGCAATGCGTCCCAGCCCTACCCTCAACAAGCTGCTAGACTCCTTTAAAGCTTGAACCCATTGAAATCAAAAACGCTGGGTAAGGTGTCAGAGTCATGACTCTGACACCTTGTATTCCCCTTTTACTGGCTTAAATCCAGCAGCAATTTATTCAGACGCCTGATAAAGCTACCCGGATCATCAAGCTGCCCGCCTTCGGCGAGACTTGCCTGATCAAAAAGGATTGCCGCCAGCTCATCGAAACGACTCTCCTCTTTTTCAGCTTCAAGTTTTTTAACCAGTGGGTGTTCCAGATTAAGCTCAAATATCGGTTTGGATTCCGGAACGGACTGACCGGCAGCCTCCATGATCTTGCGCATCTGCAGGTTCATGTCAAATTCACCGACACTGATACAGGCCGGAGAGTCAGTCAGACGGTTAGTAGTCCGCACTTCTGAAACATGTTCGTCCAGGGATTTTTTAACCCTCTCCAGCAAAGGTTTGGCTTCCTCATCAGCCTTTTCCTGCTGTTTTTTATCTTCTTCAGAATCCAGTTCACCGAGATCCAGCTTGCCCCTGGTAATATCCTGAAAGGATTTGCCTTCATACTCATGAAGATGATTCATCAGCCATTCATCAATACGGTCTGACAGGAGCAAAACTTCTATGCCTTTTTTACGAAAGACTTCAAGATGCGGGCTGTTCCTGGCCGTATTGTGGGTTTCACTGGTGATGTAGTAGATTTTATTCTGGTTTTCCTGCATGCGTTTCACATAATCTGCCAGTGAAACATCCTGCTTTGCCTCGTCCTTGTGGGTTGAGGCAAACAGCAACAGTTCGGCGATTTTTTCGCGATTGCCAGCATCTTCTGCAGGCCCCTCTTTGAGCACCTGACCAAATTCTTCCCAGAACTGCTGATATTTTTCCGCTTGCTTATTTTTCAGCTTACCCAGCATATCCAGAACTCTTTTGGTCAGGGCACTGCGCATGGATTCAACAGCCGGATCTTTTTGTAATATTTCCCGGGAAACATTAAGTGACAGATCGTTGGAATCAACCACCCCTTTAATAAAGCGCAGATACAGTGGCAGAAACTGCTCGGCTTCATCCATGATGAAGACACGCTGGACATAGAGCTTCAGACCTCTGGCTGCATCACGGTGCCAGAGATCAAAGGGGGCCTTACCAGGCAGATAAAGCAAGGAAGTGTATTCCAGCTTGCCTTCAACCTTGTTGTGACTCCAGACTACCGGGTCCTCAAAATCATGGCTGACATGCTTGTAAAATTCCTTGTATTCATCATCATTTAGTTCACTGCGGGGCCTTGTCCATAAAGCCTGAGCCGCATTGACCGCTTCATATTCTTTTTTTGCTTTTTTCTTCTTGTCCTTATTCTCACTCTTATCATCTTCATCTGAAAAGTCTTCCTTGACCATCAATACGGGTAGCGAAATATGATCCGCATATTTTTTTACGATACTGCGCAGCCTGAAACTTTCTGCATATTCCTTTTCATCTTTTTTCAGGTGCAGGATAACTGTTGTGCCGCGCGCTTTGTGTTCAATATTTTCAATGCTGAACTCTGATTCCCCTTTTGATTCCCAGTGCACACCTGCTTCAGGCTTTTCACCAGCCTTGCGAGTCAGGACTTCAACTTTGTCGGCAACGATAAAGGCGGAATAGAAACCAACGCCAAACTGTCCGATTAATTGAGAATCTTTTTTCTGGTCACCAGTAAGACTTTCCAGAAACTGAGCCGTCCCGGACTTGGCAATGGTACCCAGGTTCTCGACGACTTCATCACGAGTCATGCCGATACCATTATCGGTAATGGTGACGGTTTTTTTCTTTGGATCAAAATCAACCGTAATTTTAAGTTCAGAGTCCCCTTCATACAGCGCATCATTTTTCAGCGCTGCAAAGCGCAACTTGTCTGCTGCATCAGATGCATTGGAAATAAGCTCACGTAAAAATATTTCCTTGTTGCTGTACAGGGAGTGGATCATCAGGTGCAGGAGTTGCTTGGCTTCGGTCTGGAAACCAAGCGTTTCTTTTTGTGCCGCCGTCATTCTTGTTTTTCCTCTTCTATCAATACTTAACAATGGGCTGAACAGTCCTGTTAATGAGGGCAAGAGTCATTTTTTCAAGGGCAAAAAAAAACGCACCCGATGGTGCGTTTTTTAAATCTGCTAGAGTATGTTACAGCTGATCACGGAAGAAACCATCATAGAGCTCACGATTACGCTCCTTGGTTTCATAGAGATTTCGCTCGTTATTTATATATTGCACCCAGGTAGCTGCAGCATCTTCACTGCGCTCATCCAGTTCACCAGCCATTCTGGCTGCCTCAGTGGCTTCATCAAAACGATTCAGGTTAAGGAATACCTGTGCTTGACGTAGATAAGTCTGATCAGGGCGATTCAGGTCACCTTTGGCAAAAGCATCATCAAAAGCCGGAACGGCATCTGCAAAACGGCCCAGGTTAATGTAAGCTGTTGCCAGCCGTGAATAGGTATCACCGCTATCATCCAGTTCTGCTGCATTGGCCAGGGGTTCAAGTGCCATTTCATCTTCACGGGCAAACTGGTAGGACTGTCCCAAATTGGACCAGTAATCAAAATCAAGCTCATCCATCAGGTCCTGTTCAGCGCCAAATTCAAGAGTCTTGGCTGAACCCCAGTAATATCCTTCATTGAAGAGCTGGGCTGCCAGGTTATTGATCTGTCCTTCACGCTCAAGATAGCCAAAATTCTTCATTGCATAGAGAAAGCTGGCCTGTTCGGTAAAACGTTCCAGTGCCCCCAGAATGTTCACCATAAAGGTCCAGTCATCCTGTTCCCGATACAGTACGATCATTTCACGGGTTACCTGCAAAGAGTTTTCATACTGCTCAAGAGTGGTATAGACAGCACGAAGCAGAAGGTAGGTAGAGCGATCGATTTCTTCACCCGCAGCACGACTTAAATCCATGTATTCCAGCAAATAGGGAACCGCTTCCTCATACTGCTCGGTTGTATAATAAGCCGAAGCAATACGCAGATAAGGCTCAATATCAGGCTCCAGCGAGAAATCCAGATATCGCAGATAGTAATCGATTGAGCTCTGGTAATCCTCTACTGCAAAATTCAGCATACCCAGTCTGAGTAGAGTATCTTCCTGCAGTTCCGGAGTAATGGCTTCTTCCCCCTGGGCAAGGATATTTTCCATGTACTCAATAGCCAGATCGTAATTTTCATCCAGCGAGGCCAGATTGGCGAAGAACTGCCACATTCTGGTCGTTTCTGCATCATTCAGGCGGCCCTGATCATACATTTCACGTAATTCGCCAAGTACCAAATTTGCGTTTTCAAAATCCTCGGCATCTCGATATTCCATGATTTCTTCGAGCCTTTCATAAACCCGGCGGGACAGGGTCTGGGATGAACGGGCTGCAGGAGGTGCACGTCTACCCTCGTCCTCTTCTTCATCCTGGGCAACAGCAGCATTCTGCAGTACCTGGACAGCGGCAGTAAATGACTGGGACAGAGGCAGTAAAGTCAGTGCCAGGGCCAGCAGTGAAAATTTAACGAAAGCAGAAATGTAAGTGTGCATAAAATTCATGAAAGCCCCTTACTCATCAACGTTAAAGCGAAACAGATACTGCACGCCTTCTACCGGGACGGCAACTCCATCTTCAACCCGCGGGTTGAATTTGAAACGGGTTACGGCCCGCAAGGAGGAATTATTGAAGGTGTCAGGCGGATCAGCATCAACCACTACCGGGTCGATGACCGTGCCATTTTCAGTCACGGTGAATGACACCAGGCACCAGCCTTCGATACCGCGTGCCAGTGCCCGGTTTGGATAAACAGGCTGTACTGTCACAATAGGCAGCATTTCAGTGTCATTGATACCAACTGCAACATTGGAATTGATATCACCGAGTTCCACCTCAACGCGTGAAACATTAAGGGATTCACCCGTCATGTCCATGGTTTCAGCTTCCAGGTCCGGTAAATCAGGCGCTTCTTCGGGAATATCCGGCTCCTGGGGACGAGGTTCTACGCGTTGTACTTCCAGTTCCATTTCAGGAATGGTGATATCGGCAATACGGATTGATTCTCCGGATACCGGCTCACTAACCCCCTGGGAAATCAGATACTGCATCAGGTAAAACAGGGAAAAGGTGATCACAGCACCAAAAAGTACAGCAATAAGAGTGTTTACTGTTCTGATCATGGCTATTCCTCCGCAGCTATCTGGACACTGGAAACACCCGATTCACGGGCCGCATCCAATATCGTTATTACATGCTCATTGGTTGCCTGCTGGTCAGCCTGGACGATAACCGGCGCGTTTGGCGTTTCGGCCAGCCTCTGTTCCAGACGGAACCGCAGGTTTCTTGGCTCCACTATATCACCATCCATATAGATTTCACCAGCCGGTGAAATGGCCACAAGAATCGGATCAAGTGTGGCAAATTGAGCTGTTGAAGCTTGCGGTTTCAGTACATCGTAGCCAGCTTCCTTGACAAACACTGCTGTTACGATGAAGAAAATAAGCAGGATGAAAACCACATCCAGCATGGGAGTCAGGTCGATTTCCCCGGCCTGACCTTCTTCTTTATCTTTTGCTAAGCTCTTCATATTATTTTACTTATCAATTAGTTACTTCAATTACTTAAAGTACTTTATTTTCCATATCAGGCGTGCTGAATGGTCAAATGGTCTTCCAGCAGTTCAATTTCCCGGTTGGTCTTACTTTTCAACCAGTTACTCGAGAAAATACCAGAAAGTGCCCCGACCATGCCAGCCATGGTAGGAATCGTGGCTTTGGCCACTCCGCCTGACATTTGCTTGGCATCGCCACCGCCTGTGACAGCCATGACATAGAACACTTCAATCATGCCGGTTACCGTGCCCAGCAGACCAAGCAGCGGACAGACAACAACCAGTACTTCAATAATTGGCATCGTTGATTTTAAATCCAGGGATACGCGTGAGATCAGCTCCTGGCGAATGGCATGCGCATGCCAGGACCTTTTATCATTGCGTTTTTCCCACTCAGCAAGGGCTGCTGCGGTATTTTTCTTGTGTACACTGTTAAGGAACCAGAGCCTCTCAAACATGAGGCTCCACAACACAAACAGCAACAGCGCGATTAACCATAATACCGGGCCACCTCTTTCCATAAAGTCCTGGATGGCAATCAGCATTTCTTCGAACAAACCCATAAGCTATTCTCCCTTAATTGAGCTTATGCGCTTGCTCGTGAAGCGGCATCACTGCTTTCAGCTTTTCTGGCGATGATACCAGTGGCCTGCTCTTCCAGAATATGGATGATGCGGTCACTGCGGCTTTTCACCAGGGTATGCAGAAGTACAGTCGGGATGGCGACAACCAGACCCAGTACGGTGGTTACCAGGGCAGCGGAAATACCACCAGCCATGATCTGTGGATCACCGGTACCAAACAGGGTGATCTGCTGGAACACGTCGATCATACCGGTTACCGTACCCAGCAGCCCCATCAGCGGAGCAACTGTGGCAATAATCTTCAGCAAAGTCAGGAAACGTTCCAGTTTCGGGGTTTCCTGCAGGATAGCTTCACCCAGTTTCAGTTCCAGGGTTTCAATATCCATGGCTTTGTCCTGCTCATATACCATCAGGACACGACCCAGCGGATTGTTCTTGGTGGGTTTGCCTGTATTCTTGAGCTGTGACCTTACCTTCGCACCAACCAGCGTCAGATAAATCATACGCTCGATGGCAAATAAGAGGGCGATAATACCGATGGCGATAATCACCTGCCCTACTTCACGACCCTGCTCAATTCGTTGTCCCAGATCAGGACTGCTGATCAGTGCCGCAAGATAGGAACCGCCGGTAGGGCCGGTCGGATCGATACCCAAACGGGTAAAACCACTGGTTGAATTCTGGAAAGCCTGCGCCTGGTCTTCGTAATAACTCGGGTTCAGGATGCTACCAGGAGGCTGGGCCGGCAGAACACTCAAACGACCAGTAGTCGCATCGTACTGCAGATACTGACCGTTAGAAACAATATTATAGGAACCGATACGAACGACTTCCTGGTTATTCTGAGTACCGTCAGCTGCAGCTACATTGGCATTAAACTTGACGATTCGACCGGATTCGGTCATTTCCTGCTGCAGGAAGAACCACAGACGTTCCAGTTGCTCAATATTTGGCAGCTGTGAATCACTGGCCATAATATTTGCCAGCTGCGTCAGGAATTCTTCACGACCAGGATACTGGGCAGAAATCAGGGATTGTTCAAATTCACTGCGTGTGTCACCAACGACACCGGCAATGGTACCGAAGAGCTCATCAAGGTCACCCAATCGTTCCTGCAATGTTTCAAAGCGTTGGGCCTTGAGAATTTCATTCTCTTCGTAAGTATTTTCCAGCTGCGCAGAGATTGCTTCTTCCTCTTCACGCTGGGCGATTACTTCATTCAGCATCTGCTGACGCTGATTGACGTTATTCTGGAAACGCTGCAGTCTGTCACGCTGTTCCTGAGTTTCAGTCAGGGTGGCGCTCTCAACCAGTTGCAGCAGTTGTTCCAGGCTTCGGGGGTCTTCCTGAGCATTCACCTGCAGGGAGAAAATACAAAGCGTTGCCGAAGCCAGTGTTAAACCAAAAGTTTTTATTAATTTCATGTTGCTTACTCCGGTGCTGCAATCGGTAAATCAAGTAATTGGGTGGTTTCGAGGTCCTGCGCCATTCGGATACCCAGAGCAACCGGACGACGATAGGAGTCATCCAGAGCAATCCACTGGTTGGCACTCTTGTCCCAGACTCCGGTGGAGTTCTGGTCACTGGTCTGATAAATCAGCGCAATGCGTCCAACCCGAAGCAGGTCGACATCACGTTCTACACCATTAATTTCCAGCGTGTCAGTATAGTGCGCAATACCACGACCATAAGCATTCTCATTCTGGTAGGCCTGCAGCACGAGACGGAATTTTTCCGCAACATTGACGCTTGAGTCGTCAAACGTTTCACGGATGGTATCCAACCGCTCCTGTCTTTCCTCAAGCTGGAATGGCAGATCCAACTCGATAAACTGCTCCAGGGCAACCATCATTCTTTCCATCAGCGGTGTAATCTGACGCTGCAGCTCAGCGGCATTGGCGATGGACTCATCGTATTCGGCGATAGTTCGTTCCTGCTGAGCAATCGTACGACGCATACCTGCGTTATAAACAACAAGCCCGTCAACAACCTTGGTCTGATCTCTGAATTCAACAGTCAGTTCATCTGCCTGATCTGATAATTCATTGATCTCTACCTGCATTTCCGGACCCATACTGAAGACCTCACTGGCCTGGGCTGAAATGTCATCAAGAATGCTGGTATCGATAGCTGTGTCCTGGGCAGTGACCGGCCCGGCGGTTAGGAATACTGGGGCAACCAGTAATGAAGCGTACAGCTGCTTCTTAAAGTGTTGGTATTTCATGAGTCATCCCATTTATAGATTAATCGAAAACTTAAAATTAACTCAGGTCTCCTGATAATGCCTCTCAAGCAAATGCTTATCAACCCGATTTTATTTCTTATTTTATGCACATAAACTGGCAGAGCAGCGGAGCATATCAGATACTTTCAGCAGTTTGAACCAGTAAATTGATATTAAATATGCAGCATCAAATTTGCACCAAATTTGACCATTTACCAGCCCGCTGCTTTTTTCAAACCATCGCCAATTTCAGCCAGACTACGAACAGTTGTAACCCCGGCATCCTGAAGCGCGGCAAACTTCTCATCAGCAGTCCCTTTACCACCTGAAATAATAGCACCCGCATGCCCCATACGCTTTCCGGGAGGAGCGGTTACTCCGGCAATATATGAGACCACCGGCTTGCTGACATGTTGCTTGATATAGGCAGCAGCCTCCTCTTCAGCAGTACCGCCAATTTCTCCAATCATAACAATAGCTTCAGTCTGCTCATCCTGTTCCAGCAAGTCGAGAATATCGATAAAACTGGAGCCCGGAATCGGATCACCGCCGATGCCGACACAGGTAGACTGGCCAAAGCCATAATCCGTGGTCTGTTTTACTGCTTCGTAGGTAAGCGTTCCGGATCGGGAAACAATACCAACTTTGCCAGGCAGGTGAATATGCCCAGGCATGATGCCGATTTTGGACTCGCCAGGTGTAATGATCCCTGGACAGTTCGGCCCAATCAGACGAACCCCTTCACGGTCACAGACAACTTTCACGTCAAGCATGTCCAGCGTCGGAATACCTTCAGTAATACAGACAATCAGCTTGATACCGGCAGCGACTGCTTCCAGCACCGAATCCTTGCAGAAAGGAGCCGGCACATATATCACTGACGCTTCAGCGCCCGTCTCACCGACCGCTTCGGCCACGGTATTGAATACCGGCAGATCCAGATGTCTCTGACCACCTTTGCCCGGCGTCACACCACCGACCATTCGCGTGCCGTATTCAATTGCCTGTTCAGAGTGATAGGTTCCCTGGGAGCCGGTAAAACCCTGACAGATAACTTTAGTGTCTTTATTCAGCAAAATACTCATTTACGCTCCCTCCGCTGCTTTAACTACCTGCTGGGCGGCATCGGTCAGACTGCTGGCAGCAATGATATTCAATCCGCTTTCGGCCAGGACCTTGGCTCCCAGATCGGCATTATTGCCTTCCAGTCGAACCACGACAGGCACCTCTACGCCGACTTCCTCAACTGCGCCGATGATACCTTCCGCAATCAGGTCACAGCGGACAATACCGCCAAATATATTCACCAGTACCGCTTTGACATTTTCATCGGAGAGAATAATCTTAAATGCTTCGGAAACACGCTCTTTGGTAGCGCCCCCGCCGACATCGAGGAAGTTGGCCGGTTCACCACCATGTAACTTGACGATATCCATGGTGCCCATGGCCAGCCCGGCGCCATTAACCATGCAACCGATATTGCCTTCCAGCGCAACATAGTTGAGTTCCCATTTGGCCGCCTGCGCTTCACGTGCATCTTCCTGGCTCGGATCACGCATCTCATGTATTTTTGGTTGCCGGAAAAGCGCATTACCGTCAATATTCAGCTTGGCATCCAGGCAATGCAGGTTACCTTCGGTAGTAATCACCAATGGATTGATTTCCAGCAGTGCCAGATCACAGTCAGTGAAGATTTTTGCCAGACCGAGAAAGATTTTGGTGAACTGTTTGACCTGCTCCTGATTCAGCCCCAGCTTGAAGGCCAGTTCACGACCCTGATAAGGCTGGGCACCGACCAGAGGATCAATCGTTGCCTTGAGAATAAGTTCCGGTGTTTCTTCGGCGACCTTTTCAATTTCTACCCCGCCTTCAGTTGAGGCCATGAAGACGATTCGACGAGAAGAGCGGTCAACAACAGCCCCGAGATAGAGTTCCTGATCAATATCAGTACAGGTCTCCACCAGAATTTTACTGACCGGCTGGCCGTTTTTGTCAGTCTGGTAGGTCACCAGCTTATTCCCCAGCCATTGCTGGGCAAAAACCCTGATATCTTCCTTATCGGTAAGCAGTTTCACGCCACCGGCTTTACCCCGGCCACCGGCATGAACCTGAGCCTTGACCACCCATTCAGTACCGCCAATTTCACTGGCAGCTGCAACAGCTTCCTCGGGAGTATCACAGGCCTTGCCCCTGGACACAGGCAAACCATAGTCAGCAAAAATCTGTTTTGCCTGATATTCATGTAAATTCATTAAGAACCACCCTTTCTCAGTTGGGAAATCAGAATTAGTTGTTATTTATTTCAGTGTTATTCAGCGTTTTTTTCGATTGGGCATATGTATCGCGTGACCATTGACAGCCAGCGCTGCTTCATGGATCGCTTCGCTCAGTGCAGGATGTGAGAAGACTGTCATGCCAATATCTTCTGCACTGGTACTGAACTCCATCGCTACCGTAACGGTTTGAGCCAGGTCTGCAGCGGAAGGGCCAATAATATGACAGCCCAGCACGCGATCAGTCTTGGCATCTGCCAGCATTTTCACCATGCCGTCTGCATCATTGGCAGCCACTGCTCTGCCAACTGCCAGGAAAGGAAAAGTTCCGACTTTATATTCGACACCTGCTTCCTTGAGTTGCTCTTCAGTTTTACCCACAGAGGCAATCTCGGGATGGGTATAAATAACTGAAGGAATCAAATCATAATTCATTGCAGCTTTTTGACCGGCGATTCTTTCTGCAACCATGACGCCTTCTTCGGAGCCTTTATGCGCCAGCATCGGTCCGCGAACCACATCACCAACTGCATAAACACCCGCAACAGAAGTTGCACAATAATCGTCAACCTTGATAAAACCACGCTCATCTTTTTCAATGCCGCAGTCATCTGCCAGCAAATCTTCTGTATAGGGTTTTCGACCGACACAAACGATCAGTTTATCGAAAACTATTTTCTGCTCGCCTTCCTTGTCAGTATATTCAACCGTAACACTGGGTGATTTTCCTTTTTTTACCTTGCTGCCGGTAACCTTGGCACCCAGGCGGATATCAAGTCCCTGCTTGGTCAGAATTTTCTGGGCTTCTTTGGCAATCTGCTGATCAACCATGGGTAGAAATTTATCCGTGGCTTCCAGCACAACAACTTCCGAGCCCAGACGTGACCAGACTGAACCCAGTTCAAGACCGATTACTCCGGCACCAATCACACCCAGGCGTTTTGGTACCACCTGAAATTCCAGTGCTCCGGTGGAATCAACAATAACCCCATCTTCAAGAGGTGTCGGCGGAATCTCAATCGGTACTGAACCGGCAGCGAGAATGACATGCTCTGCCGAAAGGGTCTGGGACTTACCCTCATGATCAGTGACTTCCACTTTTTTGTCTTTAAGCAGTTTTCCGGTTCCGGAAATCGGGGTGACATTATTTGCCTTAAACAACCCGCCAATACCGCCGGCCATCTGCTCCACAACTTTACGTTTACGCTCAATCATTTTTGGCACATCGATTTTTACTGTCCCTGTGCCAATCCCGTGCGTTTCAAAACCATGCTGCGCCTCAGCAAATTTATGAGAAGAATCCAGCAATGCCTTGGAAGGGATACAACCAACATTCAGGCAGGTCCCACCCAGGACCGGCTTGTTTTTTTCATCCAGCCATTTCTCAATACAGGCCGTTTTAAACCCTAACTGAGAGGCACGTATCGCGGCGACATATCCGGCAGGCCCGGCTCCAATTACAATTACGTCATAATCTGCAGACATCTTTTTTCCTGTATTGTTTAAACTTCCAGTAAAATTCTGGCTGGATCTTCAAGCAAATCTTTTATAGTCACCAGAAACTGTACAGCTTCCTTGCCATCAATCATTCGATGATCATAGGACAGTGCCAGGTACATCATTGGCAGAATTTTCACTTCTCCATCAACTGCCATTGGCCGTTCCTGAATTTTGTGCATACCAAGAATTGCTGTTTGTGGAGGATTGAGTATCGGAGTCGAGAGCAAGGAACCAAAAACTCCGCCATTGGAAATAGTAAAGGTGCCACCTGTCATTTCTTCAATGGTCAATTTACCATCACGCGCTTTTTCACCAAAACCCCGGATAGTACTTTCTATGTCAGCAAGGCCCATTGCATCTGCATCACGCAGTACCGGAACAACCAGTCCACGTGGTGAAGAAACAGCAACGCCGATATCCTGATAGCCGTGATAAATAATATCATTGCCGTCAATTGATGCATTTACTGCCGGGTACTGTTTCAGGGCTTCAATACTTGCCCGAACAAAAAATGACATGAAGCCCAGACGCGTTCCCTCATGTTTTTTCTCAAACATTTCCTTGTATTTATTGCGCAGGTCCATCACCGGCTGCATGTTTACTTCATTGAAAGTGGTAAGCATCGCGGTGGTGTTGGTTGCCTGCAACAGTCGTTCAGCAACTTTCGCACGCAGACGGGTCATTGGCACCCGTTCTTCTGCGCGATCATCGCTAACAGGCTGTGGTGTCGTAGAAGAGCTGACTGGAGCTGCGGCAGGCGCAGATACTTCAGCAGACGATGAAGCGGACTCCAGATGTTGAAGTACATCTTCCTTGGTTACCCGTCCGTCTTTGCCACTGCCTTTGATACTGTTGGCATCCAGTGAGTTTTCTTCCACCAGCTTCTTCGCAGCCGGACTCATCAGAACTTCAACATTACTGTTGTCAACCACAGGCTCAGCCACTGGAGCTGGTTTTTCTTCAGCTTTGTCTTCACTTTTATCAGGCGCTTTGGCCGGAGCGTCTCCTGCTTCAAACAGGGCAAGCAACTCATTGCTGACTATTGTGTCACCCTCGCCCTTCTGAATTTTCTGTAAAACCCCGTTTTCCGGGGCAACGACCTCAAGTAAAACCTTATCGGTTTCGATATCAACCAGCAGTTCATCACGGGAAACACTTTCCCCTTCCTGCTTGTACCAGGTTGCAATGGTTCCGTCTGGAACTGACTCTGGTAATGTGGGCGCTTTAATTTCTATAGCCATGAACCTAATCCGTCTGTTAAATATATTAATGGTTTATTATTAAATGTCGCTTATTCTTTGTTGAGCTTTAAGGCTTCAAGTACCAGCTTTTCCTGTTTGGCAACATGCAGGGCTGTATAACCGGCCGCCGGTGAAGCTGACATATCCCGTCCGACATAACCCAGAGTCAATTCAGGGTTGTGACGACGCATGACATTTTTCATGTGGTGCTGACTGGGATACCAGGCACCCATGTTCTGTGGCTCTTCCTGACACCAGACAATCTCTTCAACATTTTTATAAGGCGCGATAATCTCGCCAAGGGAAGCTTCCGGAAAAGGATAGAGCTGCTCCAGACGAATAATGGCAATGTCATGAATTTCTTCTTCACGACGCTTGGCTCGCAGTTCGTAATAAATTTTTCCACTGCACAGTACAACACGTTTGACTTTCTTGGGATCCAGCTCATCGGTCTCCGGTAACACGCGATGGAAACGCCCGTTAGCCAGTTCATCGTAGGTGGAAACAGCTTCCTTGTGTCGCAACAGGCTTTTTGGTGTCATTACCACCAGCGGTTTACGCAAGGGACGCATCATCTGACGACGCAACATATGAAAGGTCTGGGCCGGAGTGGTCGGGACGCATACCTGGATATTGCCTTCGGCACACAACTGCAAAAATCTCTCCAGACGCGCCGAGGAATGCTCTGGTCCCTGCCCTTCATACCCATGCGGCAAGAACATGGTAAGCCCGCACAGGCGCTCCCATTTAATTTCACCACTGCTGACAAACTGGTCAATGACCACCTGGGCTCCGTTGGCAAAATCACCGAACTGGGCTTCCCAGATTACCAGCGCATCCGGACGTGTTGTTGAATAGCCATATTCAAAAGCCAATACAGCTTCTTCTGACAACAGGGAGTCATAAATGACAAACTTGCGCTGGGATTCGGATATGTAGCTCAAGGGCACATAGGTTTCGCCGGTATTCTGCTCGTGCAAAACCGCATGGCGATGGGAAAAGGTACCACGGCCAACATCCTGACCTGTTATCCTGACTTTGTAATTGTTATCAACCAGAGAGGCATAGGCGAGCAATTCGGCACCACCCCAGTCAAAAGGCTGTTCACCGTTAGCCATTGCCGTCCGTGCTTCAAGAACTTTTGCCACCTGACGATTGACCTCAAACCCTTCCGGAATTTCCACCAGGCGCTTGGCCAGATGCTTCAGGTGGTCAAGGTTGATGGTGGTATCGCATTTCATGTCAGCGTCATGGCCGATGTAAGGTCGCCAGTCTACAAACAGCGCTGAATTAGGCGCATGAACCAGGCTTTTAACCACATGCGTCCCTTCATCAAGGGCTTTACGGTAAGAGCTGTTGTAATCATCCGCAGCGGACTGCGTCAACAAACCTTCGGAAATAAGCTGTTCGGCATACAGGGTTCGGGTAGATTTTTGCTGCCGGACAACCTTGTACATCAGAGGCTGTGTTGCCGAGGGTTCATCTGTTTCATTGTGGCCGCGACGGCGGTAACAGATCAGGTCAACCACAACATCCTTGTGGAATTTGTTACGAAAATCCAGCGCCAGTCTTGTGACAAACAGCACAGCTTCAGGATCATCACCATTAACATGAAAAATCGGTGCCTGTACCATTTTGGCAATATCGGTACAGTATTCAGTTGAACGTGCATCTTCCTGACGGCTGGTGGTGAAACCCACCTGGTTGTTGATGACAATATGCATGGTTCCGCCAGTCTTGTAACCGCGGGTCTGTGACATCTGGAAAGTTTCCATGACCACACCCTGACCGGCAAACGAGGCATCCCCGTGAATGCTAACAGGTAATACACTATCCCCAAGCGGATCTTTGCGCCGATCCTGCCGGGCTCTGACTGAACCCTGAATAACCGGTGAGCTGATTTCCAGGTGCGAAGGGTTAAACCCCATACTGCAGTGAACTTCCCCGCCAGGGGTCATCACATTTGACGAAAACCCCTGATGATATTTCACATCACCGGAACCGCTGTAAACCACCTTGCCTTCAAATTCATCAAACAGATCAGCAGGATTTTTACCCAGGGTATTAACCAGCACATTCAGGCGGCCACGGTGTGCCATACTTATTACAATTTCCTTGGCATCGTTCTCACCGGCACGCTGAATAATGTCATCCAGCGCATGGATCAGACTTTCTCCACCTTCCAGGCCAAAACGTTTGGTACCCGGGTATTTGGAGTCAAGATGTTTTTCCAGCCCTTCGGCAGCACTCAGGCGTTCAAGAATATGCAAACGTGTCTGGTTATCAAAACCCGGTTTGCCACCATTACTTTCAATACGGCGTTGAATCCACTGTTTTTCTTCCAGATTGACAATGCCCATGAACTCATAACCGATCGAGTTACAGTAAATGCTTTCCAGCATGTCGATAATTTCAGAAAGCGGGGCTTCTTTTTTCGGGACAAACAGTGGTTGCGTACTGAAGCTGGTATTCAGGTCAGCCGATGAAAGCTGGTGAAAATCCAGTTTGAGGTCAGGTACTTCTTCACGGTACATGATTCCCAGCGGATCGAGCTTGGCCTGCTGGTGTCCCCTTACCCGATAGGAGCTGATTAACTGGACAACATTAACCTGTTTGGCTTCATGCGACGCGGAAACCTGTTTGCCACCAGGCACAGGCTGAATAATAATCTGCCCGGTACCACGCCGTGGAACGCCTTCAAACTGTTTCTCGATTGCAGACAGGGAAATTTCTGTACCCTTACCCTCGGCAACACCCGGCAGGTCATTAAAAAAATTCTGCCACTCTTCCGGTACCGAAGCTGGATTGTCCAGATAGGATTCGTAAAGCTCCTCTACATATTCCAGGTTGCTTCCTGAAATATGGCTGGAACTTAACATCAACTCACGAAAATTTTCAGATGTTGACATAGTGTCTATCTCTTCCTAGGTGGCACGTTCCATTAACATGGTGCGGATGTGTCCAATTGCGCGAGTCGGATTGAGTCCCTTCGGACAGACTGCAACGCAATTCATGATGCCGCGGCAACGAAATACACTGAACGGATCTTCAAGGTCAGCCAGTCTTTCTTCAGTGTGTGTATCCCTGCTGTCAGCCAGAAACCGATATGCCTGTAGCAGGCCAGCAGGGCCGACAAATTTGTCAGGGTTCCACCAGAAAGATGGGCAGTTGGTTGAACAGCATGCGCAAAGAATGCACTCATAAAGACCATCAAGCTTGGCACGATCTTCGGGAGACTGCAGACGCTCAATCGCTGGTGCCGGCTCATCATTTTGCAAATAGGGTTTGATTTTTTCGTATTGCTTGTAAAAAGCACTCATGTCCACAACCAGATCACGAATCACCGGCAGGCCCGGTAGTGGTCGTAGAACCAGTTTGTTTTTTTTGATAATGGTTGAGACCGGCGTTATGCAAGCCAGGCCATTTTTACCGTTCATGTTGATGCCGTCCGATCCGCAAACTCCTTCGCGACAGGAGCGACGATAGGCAATGCTGGCATCCTGATCTTTCACCAGCTGCAGGACATCCAGCACCATTAAGTCCTTACCTTCAGGCAGGTCAATTTCGACATCCTGCATATAAGGCTCTTTGTCTGTTTCCGGGTTGTAACGATAAACACTAACTAACACGATGCATCACCCTATACTTAGTAAGTTCGTATTTTTGGTTCAAAAGTCGGCACGGTCTTGGGCGTAAAATTTACCCCACGCTTGGATAGCTTCTTGCTGCCAGGCGTATAAATTGAATGGCACAACCAGTTCTCATCATCCCGTTCGGTAAAATCGTCCCGGGCATGGGCGCCACGACTTTCTTTTCTGGCTTCGGCAGCAATTGCAGTTGCTTCAGCCACTTCAAACAGGTTTTCCAGTTCCAGTGCTTCAATGCGTGCCGTATTGAAGGCCTGGCTCTTGTCTTCCAGATGCACATTGGCAATGCGTTCACGCAAGTCTTTGAGTTTCTCAATACCTTCCTGCATGAAGTCGCCTTTGCGGAAAACACCAAAATGATTCTGCATGATGCCCTGCAGTTCTTTGCGCAATTCCGGCACTTTTTCACCTGAGGAACTTTCATTTAAACGATTCAGTCGCTGCATGGAGGCTTCAATATCTGTTTCACTGGCATCACGCATTTCAATGCCCTGGCTGAGCATTTTCTCGATATGGATACCTGCCGCGCGGCCAAACACCACCAGATCCAGCAAGGAATTACCACCCAGACGATTCGCCCCATGAACCGAAACGCAGGCCACTTCACCCACGGCAAACAATCCCTCAACCACCTTGTCATTACCCTGCTCGTCCTGGGTGATTGCCTGTCCGTGTACATTGGTCGGAATTCCCCCCATCATGTAATGACAGGTCGGGATGACTGGAATCGGTTCCTTGACCGGGTCCACATGCGCAAAGGTACGGGACAGTTCAAGGATTCCAGGAAGTTTGGCGTTCAGTGTTTCTTCACCCAGATGGTCCAGTTTCAGCAGTACATGATCCCCTTCAGGACCAACACCCCGCCCGCCGAGAATTTCCAGCACCATGGATCGGGCTACCACATCCCGACCCGCCAGGTCCTTGGCATTGGGAGCATAGCGTTCCATGAAACGTTCACCATCTTTATTGATCAGGTAACCACCCTCACCGCGGCATCCTTCAGTAACGAGTACTCCGGCCCCATGGATACCGGTCGGATGAAACTGCCACATTTCAATATCCTGAACCGGGAAGCCAGCTCGCAGCGCCATACCAACACCGTCACCGGTATTGATCAGGGCATTGGTGGTCGAGGCATAAATACGACCGGCACCACCAGTGGCAAATACCGTCGCCTTGGCTTTGATGTAAACCGTTTCGCCGGTCTCCATGCAGATGGCGATGACACCAACAACAGCACCGTCCTGGTTTTTGACGATATCCGTAGCAAACCATTCATTGAGGAAACTGGCATTGTTTTTCAGGTTGCCCTGATAGAGGGTATGCAGAAGCGCATGTCCGGTTCGGTCAGCAGCGGCGCAGGTACGTGCAGCCTGTCCGCCCTTGCCGTAATCCTTGGACTGCCCACCAAAGGGACGCTGGTAGATACGGCCATCTTCATTACGGGAAAACGGCAGCCCCATATGCTCCAGTTCGAACACTGCCTGCGGACCTTCACTGCACATGTATTCGATAGCATCCTGGTCACCGATATAGTCAGACCCCTTGACGGTGTCATACATATGCCAGCGCCAGTCATCATCCGGATCAGCACTGGCTATGGCGCAGGTAATTCCGCCCTGAGCAGAAACTGTATGCGAACGTGTCGGAAATACTTTGGAAATTACTGCCGTGTTATATCCTGACTGGGCAAGCTGTAATGCGGCACGCATTCCGGAACCGCCGCCACCGACAATTACTGCATCAAAGGAAAGTGTTCTGAGTTTAGCCACGGATCAAATACTCCATAAAATCAGGATGCACCATACAAAGTAGATAAAGAGCACGATGAGGCACACAAGTTCAAACAGGAAACGTACTATACCGGCGCTGCCGCCAAGCATCTTCGGGGTAAGGTAATCGGTTGCGATAGTCCACATGCCTATCCAGGCATGAGCACAAAGGGACAGCAGGGCAATGAGGCTGCCAATGCGCATGGCATTTCCTGAAAACAGCGCCTGCCAGTCCTCATACTGCATATCCGGCGTTGTGGCGAATACATAAACAAGAAACAATATATATAGAAGCAGGAAGACTGCTGATACCCGCTGCACGACCCAGTCATATAAACCGCTGCGGCCGAAACTTGTGACATTGGTTACCATATCCAGACCCCCAGAGCGATAATCAGCAGCAGACTGATTGCGATAGTAATTTTAGCCCCCCGCGGGCCGGCTTCCTTGCTTTCACCAATACCGAAATCCATCAGCAAATGTTTGATACCGGCTACCATGTGGTATGCCAGGGCAGAAAGAATGCCCCAGATAATAAATTTTACCAGTGGTGATGTTGCCAGAGCCTGCACCTGACTGAAGCCTTCCTCGCTACTGAGGGACATATCGAACAGCCAGAGCAGAATTGCGACACCGACAAAAACGATGACTCCCGAAATCCGGTGAGTAATGGAAGTATAGGCTGCCAGGGGCAAATGTATGGATGAAATATCCAGATTAACCGGTCGTTTGTCTTTCACAAGTCAAGATCCTCAAAAGCCAAATCATGTTATCAGTTTTTTGCAATTTGATAGTTTTTCCCTATCATAACCGCCTGAGCAGTAAAATGTGTGCATATTAGTCGCTTCGAGCCCTTTAAGCAACCGGCTTCAACGCTTTTTTGGAATTTTACCCGGGTACGCTAAAATAGCCTAAAAAGCACTGAAAAAGCCTGTTTTCCGGCCCCTGAATTTGACAATTTGCCTGCCAGAAGCTAGTGTGCATCTTCCGTCACGGTGTGCTCTAAAGAGCATACTATTCACAGAACTTTTATTTCTCTTAACAGGAGTTCCTATGGCTGAGAAAAAAGCTCAGTTGTCAGTCGATGGCATGAATGAGACCCTTGACTTACCCGTCTATGAGGGGTCAACCGGAGCAGATGTAATAGATGTAAGCAGTTTGGCAGGAAAAGGAATATTCACTTTTGACCCGGGCTTCATGTCCACAGCCTCCTGCGAATCAAAGATCACTTATATTGATGGTGGCAAGGGCGTCCTTCTCTATCGCGGCTACCCTATCGAGCAACTCGCTGAAAAGTCTGATTTCCTCGAGTGCTGCTACCTCCTCCTTAATGGCGAACTGCCAGACCCGAAACAAAAAGAAGATTTCAATACCCGCATCCGTTATCACACCATGGTGCATGAGCAAATGCACAGTTTCTTCAATGGTTTCCCACGCAATGCACACCCGATGGCCATCATGGTTGGTGTTGTTGGCGCCTTATCAGCTTTCTATCATGAAAATCTGGAAATCAGTAATGAAGAACACCGTATGGACGCGGCTTTGCGCCTGATTGCAAAAATGCCAACCCTGGCAGCCATGTGCTACAAGTACTCAGTTGGCCAGCCCTTTGTCTACCCTGACAACAGTCTGGATTTCTCGGAAAATTTCCTGCACATGATGTTCTCCACTCCCTGTGAAGACACTCCAATAAGTCCGGTTCTGGCCGATGCCATGGACAAGATATTCCTGCTGCACGCTGATCATGAGCAAAATGCCTCCACTTCAACGGTACGCCTGGCCGGTTCCACCGGTGCCAATCCCTACGCCTGCATTGCATCGGGAATCGCAGCATTGTGGGGGCCTGCACACGGCGGAGCCAATGAAGCTGTATTGCGTATGCTGAATGAAATCGGCGATGAATCGCAGATTGATCGTTATATCAAACGCGCCAAAGACAAGGATGACCCCTTCCGCCTGATGGGTTTTGGTCATCGTGTTTACAAGAATTTTGATCCACGCGCCAAGGTTCTGCGCGAAGCCTGCCAGAACGTTCTGGCAGAACTCGGCAAGGATGATGATCCTTTACTGAAAATTGCCATGAAGCTGGAAAAAATTGCGCTGGAAGATGAATATTTCGTGGAACGAAACCTGTATCCGAATGTGGATTTCTATTCCGGCATCATTCTCAAGGCCATTGGTATTCCCACCAGCCTGTTCACGGTTATTTTTGCTACCGGCAGAACACCTGGCTGGGTTGCGCATTGGCATGAAATGATCAGCAATCCTTTCAAGATCGGTCGACCTCGCCAACTCTACACCGGACCGACCCCGCGCGATTATCCAAAAAAATAAATCGCCACAGACATAAAAAAGCCCGCTCAAAGCGGGCTTTTTTATGCTTTCAATAATAATATCGAAAAATGGCGTCCCCTAGGGGTTTCGAACCCCTGTTGCCGGGATGAAAACCCGGTGTCCTAGGCCTCTAGACGAAGGGGACTGTAATCTTGCAATGCATCCAGATAGAGTGTGCAGGTGGTGGAGCCAAGGAGGATCGAACTCCTGACCTCAACGCTGCCAGCGTTGCGCTCTCCCAGCTGAGCTATGGCCCCGCTTTTACCCTGCATACAGTTGCTTCTGCTGCGAGTGTTTGCCGACCAAGATCAGCAAAGACGCGCATTCTAAGCAGCCCCCTCCACCCTGTCAAGAAAAAGGAGTCTTTCAGGGGAGATAAACAGAGTACTCAGTCTCTCAGCAGTTCCTGGTACTCTTTTTCGAGATTTTTTGCCTGTTTTTTCGACACGCCACCCAGCACTTCTATGGCGTGACGCAATCGAGCCCGGACTATATCCAGCCCCAGCACCGCAATTGAATCAATTACTGAAGTTGATACTGAAGTACCGGCAATCGCAATAAAAACCGGAAACAGAAAATCACGTATTTTCAGTTCCATTTTTTCTGCCAGTTGCATCAGCACTGATTCAATCCGGTCACGATGCCAGGCTTCAAGTGTTTCCAGTTCCCAGGCTATAAACTGCAGTATCTTTTTTGCTTCATCAGTGCTTATTTTTTTATGGGAGAAACTTTCTTCACTGATCTGTGGCATACCGGAAAAAAAGAACGCGGCCAGTGGCGCAATATCGGTAAATCGTTCCACCCGCTGCTTAATCAGCGGAACGATGGCCTGTAACATGGCCGGGCGCAATGCCCATTGCGAGAAACGCTGAATGAATTCATCATCAGACAGTTTTTCACGCAGATAGCGGCCATTCAGCCAGTCGAGTTTTTCTGTATCGAACACCGGCCCACCCAGGGACACCCGGTTAATATCAAATTCTTTTATCATCTCATCAAGAGAGAACAGCTCCCTCTCATCGGGCATGGACCAGCCCATCATTCCCAGATAATTGCCTACTGCTTCAGGCAGATAACCCATGCGCTGATAATAACCAATACTGGTCGGATTTTTACGCTTGCTCAGTTTGCTTTTATCAGTATTGCGTAGCAGCGGCATATGACAAAGCTGTGGTGCTTCCCAGCCAAAATACTCATACAGCAACAGATGTTTTGGCGCCGAATTAATCCACTCTTCCCCACGAATCACATGAGTGATCTGCATCAGATGATCATCAACGACATTAGCCAGGTGATAGGTCGGCAAGCCATCGGATTTCATCAGTACCTGCATGTCAATCTGATGCCAGTCGATTGCCACATCATCCCGTAGCATATCTTTTACGACACACTGCCCTGACTCGGGCTTTTTCATACGAATGACATGAGGGATATTCCTGCTCAGTTTGTCATCTATTTCTGCCTGACTCAGATGCAGGCAGTAACCGTCATACCCGGGTGTCTGCTTATCTGCCATTTGCTGCCTGCGCAAGCTCTCAAGTCGCTCTGCGGAACAGAAACAGTGAAATGCATGGCCTTTCTCCAGCAATATATCAACATGTTGCCGATAAATTTCAGAACGTTCACTCTGACGGTAGGGGCCAAATTTGCCGCCCTTGTCAGGTCCTTCGTCCCAGTTCAGGCCCAGCCATTTCAGGGCTGACAGGATGTCAGCTTCGGACTGCCTGGTACTTCGCACCTGATCGGTATCTTCTATGCGAAGAATAAAACTGCCACCATGTTGCCGGGCGAAACATAAATTGAACAGCGCAATATAGGCTGTGCCGACATGCGGATCGCCGGTCGGGGAAGGAGCAATTCGGGTTCTGACTTCAGACATATTTGTTAACGCTTAGATGAATAATGCAGCGCATTATACTTGATGACGGGTCATGACTTCAGCTTTCAGCTAAACGCAGGAGATCATCTCCGCTCAGGCGATAAACTGTCCATTCATTCTGTGGTTTAGCGCCAAGTGTCTCATAAAATTCAATAGCCGGTGTATTCCAGTCCAGTACTGCCCATTCAAAACGTCCGCAATTTTCCTGTACGGCAATACCGGCAACATGCCTGAGCAAGGCCTTGCCAATGCCGCGTTGACGGAATTCCGGTTTGACGTAGACATCTTCCAGGTAGATCCCCTTACGTCCCAGCCAGGTGGAATAGTTATAAAAATATACTGCATAGGCAACGGCTGAACCGTCGAGTTCAGCGATCAGGGCTCTTGCTGTGGAATTGTCCTGGAACAGGGAATCATGAATAGCTTGCCGGTCTGCCAGAACTTCATGCCCGGCTTTTTCGTACACAGCCAGTTCGCGAACAAGCTCAAGGATAAGTGCTGCATCCTCTGGCTCAGCCTGACGAATATTGATGCTGGTTTGTGTCACAAGTTGACTGTATTCCCGGACCCAGGCTTTGTATGCCCTGTTGAGTGATTCGCACTAAACTCCGAACGACTCAGGCGCGGAAGCCTTCCTTGCGCAGAGGCAAGGTACGGACACGATGCCCGGTCGCACTGAAAATAGCATTTGTGAGTGCCGGTATGGTCGGCGGATAAGCCGGCTCTCCTGCTCCCGTAGGAGGATAGTCCGACTCAATCCAGTGCACATCAATTGCATCCGGCGCAATAGTGATTCTACCCAGAGGATATTGATGGAAATTATGTTGATCAACACGTCCGTTACTGAAAGTGACTTCCAGCCCAATACCGGAAGACAAGCCATCAATCACCGAGCCTTCAACCTGGTTGTTCACTCCGCTCAGGTTAACGATTGGCCCGATATCACCGGCAACAGTGACTTTATGAACCCTGACTTTCCTGCTGTCATCAACGCTGGCTTCAACCACATGGGCAAAATAGCCGGCATGACTGAAATGAAAGGCCAGACCCAGCGCCCTGCCTTGCGGCATGCTACGTCCCCACCCGGCTTCCTCGGCAGCCCGGCGAATCACCGCGACAGCACGTTCGGTATTCAGGGAACCGGCATTACCTTCTTCAAACCAGCGCGCTTCGCCAAACAGTTCCACCAGAAATTCCAGGTGATCTCTCCCGGCTGCAACTGCGCACTCATGCAGGAATGACTGGTGGGTGAAGGCCAGCGCATTGGAGCGCGGGGCGCGCCAGAAACCGGTTGGCATGCCTGAAATCAGGGTCGACTGGGTCATGCGCACGTTATCCAAAACCTGCGCAGGGAATTCATCCGCGGCAAGATTGGCTCCGGTCAAAGGCTCTTCACTGCCTTCACGGCTAAAGGTTATAAAATGATGCTGCCAGGCTGACAGGCGTCCGTCATTATCAATGGCTGCTTTGAAAGAATTGAAGCCACCGGGCCGGTAATAATCAAAAAACATATCATCTTCGCGCGTCCAGACAGCCTTCACCGGCACTTCAAAACGCGCAGCAATGGCCGCAGCTTCGACGACACTGTCATTGGCGAGCCGTCGGCCGAAGCCTCCTCCGCCACGTAACTGGTGCAGCAGAACCTGATCTTCCGGCAGATCCAGAAAAGCGGCAACTTCTCTCACAGCATTCTGCGGAGTCTGGGTTGGTGCCCAGATTTCAATGGAATCGCCTTTGAACCAGCAGGTGCAGTTTTGCGGCTCTAGATCGGAATGCGAAAGAAAAGGATAAGTGTAAAAACTTTCCACTGTCGTGGCAGCGTTGGTAAAGGCAGCATCGACATCACCTTTATTGTTAAGCACGCTATCACCCTGGCGCTGAGCCAGATATGCCGCATCATTGACATGCTGCTCCCAGCTGTCCTGCACTGCGTCTGAACCATCCCAGTTTACCTGCAGGGATTGGGCAGCCTTGAAGGCGCTCCAGGTAGACCTGGCAACAATCACTACGCCGGAATGAATGGACGGCGGGCGGAAATAGTCACTGGGGCGGCCACGCTGTTCCATCAGATAGGCATCGACAACCCCGGGTAATGTTCTGATCTGCTCAAGATTGGCTGAACGGGCAACGGCATCAATCTGATGGCCACGCACAAAAGTCGCATACAGCATCTCGGGTTGTTGTTGATCCATACCAAAGAGCGACCTGCCAGTCACGATGGCTTCATTATCTACACCACCGATGGCCTGACCGATCAGGCGCCACTCTGAGCGCGGTTTCAGTCGCAGACTGTCAACTGCAGGAACCGGCAAAGTAGCGGCCAGTTCAGTCAGCTCGGCATAGGGAATTCGCTGGCCGGAGCCATCATGAATCACCGCAGTATTCTCGGTGCGCAGACTGGCTGCATCAACACCAAGCTGAGTTGCAGCGGCGCTGACCAGCATGGCTCTTGCGGTTGCACCGGCCTGTCGCAGGGGCATCCAGGTTGAGGGGATTGAACGTGAGCCCCCCGCTGCCTGACGTCCATAACGCTCGGCATCAATTGCAGATTGCACAACTTCCACATCTTCCCAGGCCACATCCAACTCTTCGGCAACAATCATCGGCATGGCGGTTTTAACGCCCTGTCCGACTTCAGGGTTGGAGGCCATAATCGTGACTTTGCCATCAGGCCTGATCTGTACATAGGCGTTGCTTAACTGCTGGGCCGAAGCCTGCGCCTGTGCTTCTCCGGCATTTCCCAGAGTGAAACCCAGCACAAGGCCGCCACCAGCGATACCGCTTAATTTGAAAAAGCCACGACGATTCAGGTTAAAGTCTACTGCATCCCTGAAGCGGGCAGACTGTTGAGCTTCCGGATCAAGCTGGAGGAATGCTGAATTATTTTCCCGGGTATTTTTGCTGGTCGACATGTGCTTCTCCTGGTGAGCCCCTGTCAATTGCCGCTTTTCGGGCTGCCTGTTAACACGCAGAATTAGTTAATGATAAAAGTCTTTAGAATAAGAGTCTGGACAGATAATGTCCACCACAACGACTCTTCAGGACAGTCCTTGTAAAAGTACCAGGTGGCTGCTGATACGCTCGGATAGTACCTGTAAGCCGGCACAGTATCTTATTAGACGCCTAATCTGTTATTTTTAGCTTCCCAGAAGTAACACCGAGAAAAGCATTCATGGATAAATCAGTGGAACAAAGCGATCACGTCATCCCGGAAGCAGAATGGGATTCACCAATGTTCAACCTGGCTCAGCAGCAATTTCTGCAGGCTTCAAAACGGATGGACCTTGATGAAAATATCCGCAAGCGGCTGCTGTTCCCGCAGCGCGCCCTGATCACCAGCTTCCCCTGCCGCAAGGATAAATATTCCGAAGTGGAAACAGTCTTTGGCTACCGGGTCCAGCATGTACTGACCATGGGTCCCACCAAAGGGGGTATCCGCTACCATGAAGATGTTTCACTGGGTGAGGTCTCTGCCCTGGCCATGTGGATGACCTGGAAATGCGCCTTACTGCAATTACCCTTTGGCGGAGCCAAGGGTGGAGTAAGAATCAACCCGCAACTCATGAGCCGCTCCGAGCTGCAAAGGCTGACCCGTCGTTACACCATGGAATTTGTCAACATGATCGGCCCGGACAAGGATATCCCAGCACCTGATATGGGAACCAATGCCCAGGTCATGGCCTGGATCATGGATACTTACAGCCAGCAGGTTGGGCATGCTGTGCCGGAAGTGGTCACCGGCAAACCGGTCGTGCTTGGCGGCTCCAAGGGCCGCGAGGAAGCAACGGGCCGAGGCCTGGTTTATCTGATACAGGATGCGGCCTACCATGTCGGCATTGAGCTGAAAAATGCCACTGCCGTGATTCAGGGCTACGGCAATGTTGGCCGTAATGCCGCAGCATTCCTGGAACAGCTCGGGGTGAAAATAATCGGTATCAGCGATGTCAGCTGTGGCCTGTACCACGAAAAAGGCTTATCACTTGGCGCCATTGATGATCATATTCAGGAACACGGCGTACTGAAAGGTTTTTCAGAGGCAGAAGAAATCAGCAATTCAGAATTGCTGGAACTGAAATGTGACATCCTGGCCCCCTGCGCCTTGCAGAATCAGATCACTGCTGACAACGCCAGTTACATCAATTGCCGTTTACTTGCCGAAGGCGCCAATGGGCCAACAACTCTGGAAGCAGACCGTAAACTACGCGAAAGGGATATCTTTGTCCTGCCTGACATACTTGGCAATGCCGGCGGTGTAACTGTCTCCTACTTTGAATGGGTCCAGAATACCCAGGAATTCGCCTGGACACTGGAAGAGGTGAACAACCGCCTGCACAACATCATGGTGGAAGCATTCCAGCGTACCCTCTTGCGATCACAACGCGATGATGTGGACATGCGAACTGCAGCATTAATTGAAGGAATTCAAAGAGTTAGTGAAGCAAAGTTACTCAGGGGTGTCTTCCCGTAACCCTCTGCTATATAAAGCAATGTTCATGTATATACATTGGCATTAATTATGTGTTATAGTTGGCCGTTAATTAAACAGGAGGTGCCTATGCCACACGTTAGTTGGGAAACCACCTTAGTCACAAAAGCCATAAACAAGACGATTGCACAAAAGCCGAAACGCGATACAAAGCGTAAGATTCTGAAACAAAAACAGAATGAACAAGCAGAAGGCAACTGTCACCACTAAGGCGAATTGAAACGGTGAATTGAAACCGGCCTTATTACGGCAGGACGGGAAGCAGATATCAGGGCAAAGATTACGCAAGTAATATCAGGTCTTGAGTTTTTCCCGCAGCATGGAAACAACCTTTCCATTAGTGACAACTTCGTAATAAGGCTCGGCATTTGCACCGGCTGAAATGATGGAATCATTCTGCCAGATTCCGACCCGACCTTCCCTGATCACGATATCATGTCGACTGCCCACCAGATCAGTGTATACGCCGTAGTAGAGAGTCTCCTTTTTACCATCAAACCCGGCAGTAATTTTGCGCAGCTTTACTTCCTTTTGTAATTTGTCGAAGGCAGTATTCTCCAGAAGAATGCCATTAACGTTGTAACGAATTTTTTGCTGCCCTTTCTCACCCTTGTCACGCTCATCATCGGCATAATTCAACACTTCCACATTGAAGATGCCACTTTGCATTTTTTCCCGTAACTTCCAGGAGCAGGAAGACAGCCTGTCCGCCAGGCCTATCGCCGAAGAAATCATGATGGGCTGTTCGCCATCAAACAGATAGCGCGGCGCTTCTTCAGAAAAACAGATACCAATACCAAGTTCCAGCAAGGGCAATTCGGATTGCCTGGCATGCTTGTTCCCTTCATGAATAATGCGCAGCATCGAGCGTGCCAGACCGCATGCCCGGGCAACAGAAAACCATTGCTGCGGGGAATGCTCATGTTCAAGAAAGCTCAGAATAATCGCATCGCCTTCAATGAAGACCTTATTGCCCCCATACACAGGAATGATTTCATTTATAGGGTTAAAAAAGTGCAGACTGAAATAGGACGCTGGATTCAGATTATGTTTTTCCAGCATTTCAGTAACTACTGTAGATCCTCGGACGTCTGCTTTCATCACAGTGTGATGAACGATTTTTGCTTCATCATCTTCAATTTCATCGGCACAGGGAAGCTGATATAAAGTTCGTGCCTGCCTGGATAACTCAATATCCTCCTTGACAGTCAGGACATTCATGCGATTGAAAATACGATGGGCAAAGCGGGTATATTTCAGGTGCAGGCGAAAGCGTGCAATATCAATTAATATCCGCTGTAACTGATCATCAAGATTTTTACGGACAAGTAAATTAATCTGCTTGCCGGACTCCTTGAGCAGGGACAATTCATCATTACTCAATTCGCGTCCGCCGTGCGATTGATCCTGCAGACGTTTTATTGCACATTCGCCGGCCAGGTACTGATTCAGGACGCGCGGGTCAAGCTCCTGGTTGAATTTTTCTGACCATATTTTCCTGGTTTCATAGGACGCTACAAAACGAGTCAGGTATTTTTTCTTTTTCAGTAAAGCGCCGAAACGCTTCAGGGTTTTTTCCAGTTTTCTGACTTGTTTACGATATGCCCTGGCGGCCTTGCTGCCATGTGTCTGCTTGATATCAGGTAATTCATCAAGCAATGATTCAAAATCAAACAATTCTTTGAGCATGGTGGGTGAATCCAGCCAGCAAAATTCTTCAAAAACCTGTTCGCGCTGATTCTCAGCCGGCCCCAGAAAGTATTTGATCGCGCGCAGCACACGCAGATCGTCATAAACTTCCAGCTGATCCTCGCCGATCTCCAGTTCCTGTTGCAGGTTGCGGGTATCCAGTTCCGGCAGCATTTTCTGCATCAATATCTCAACTTCATTATTGATGTTGGGAAATTCACTGGCATCAAGCTCCCCGCCCCAGTTGATGTAATGCTCAATCAGAAAACGGGCTGAGTTCAGGTCCCTGTTCAGCAGAATTGAATTACTCAGAAATTCCTGAAAATCTATCACGCTTTCAGTCAGGTACTGTTCCCGTAATAACCGCAACTGGCGGAATTCCGTACGATGAAGGTAATCAAAAATCTGCTTTTTAACCCGGTAAATAATGCCGTTATAGTGCTTGCTTAACCAGGACAAGCGATGTTGAACTTTCAGGACATGCATGGAGCCCTGATTACGCAGATCAGTAGCTTCTTTTTTTGTTTCATTGATCAACTGATTAAGAGCAGTAGTGACAGCCTCAAGAATATATCGCAGCGGAGCAAACTGCAGGAAAGCCACTTCTTCCTGGGTCAGGTCCGTTTTAACCCGGTGAATAAGCACAGTCATCATGTCCTGATAACTTTTGCACATCGGCGAGAAAGCCTTGCCTGCATCTCCCCGATAGCCTTTGGGATCAGTTTCCCGTCTTAACAGCTCGGTAATCAGAACTTTCATGTCAGAAAGGAAACGTTTGCTTAGTTTTACGTCGACATGGTAATTATCGATCCCCTTGCGCATACTGGAAATATCAATGCGCCAGGCAGGAGGAGCAGCAAACTTTTCAAAAAGGTTTTCAGACATGTCGTTTATTTTTCAGAATCCGGAAATCATATTCTCATCGCCCAGAATAGCGCAATCATAGCAGAGAAGTTGCAGACAGGGTCTCATTAAACCGTCTTTGCCTCACGCCAGGCCAGCTTATTATGCAGGGAGACTACATCCCCGACAATAATCAGGGTTGGCGCTTTGACATCAGCCGCCTCGACTATGCCAGGTAAACTTTCAAGGGTGCCAGTAAGCACTTTTTGTTCCGGCGTCGTCCCCTGCTGTATCAGAGCTACTGGTGTGTTTTTGTCACGGCCATGCTGAATTAACTCATTACACAACAAAGGCAGGCCTATCAAGCCCATATATACCACCAGGGTCTGATTCTCCTGTACCAGATGTTCCCAGTCCAGATCGCATTTATCATTTTTCATGTGGCCGGTTACAAATACGACCGATTGGGCATAATCCCGATGGGTCAGAGGAATTCCTGCATAACATGAGCAACCTGAAGCTGCAGTAATACCCGGAACTACCTGGAACGGAATTCTCGCCTCTGCCAGCATTTCAATTTCTTCACCACCGCGACCAAATATAAAGGGGTCACCTCCTTTCAGTCTGAGCACACGCTTGCCTTCCTGTGCCAGCCTGACCAGCAAGGCACTGATATCCTGCTGCGGCATGGTGTGTAACTGGCGCTGTTTGCCAACATGAATCTTTTCAGCATCCTGCCGGGTCATGTTCAGTATCTGCTCAGAAACCAGACGATCATAAAGAACCACATCGGCCTGTTGCATCAAGCGTAATGCCCGAAAAGTCAGCAGATCAGGATCACCAGGGCCAGCACCAACCAGATAGACTTCACCACTGACTGATGGGTTCTGATTATGGTTTTTCAGTTTATCTTCCAGTAATGACTTCGCCTGCTCCCCTTTACCGCTCAAAACCAGTTCGGCAATTGGGCCATTAACAACTTCTTCCCAAAAGCGCATGCGTTGCGTAAATGAACTGATTCCTGTTTTTACCTGCTGCCGGAAAGCACCAAGAAATTCAGTCAGGGTTCCATAAGCAGAAGGAATAAAAGTTTCCAGACGGGCACGAAGCAGACGTGCCAGCACCGGTGATTTTCCCGAACTTGAAACTGCAACAAGCAGAGGGGAACGATCGACAATCGAAGGAAAAATGAAATTACAGAGTTCCGGCTGATCGACAACATTAACCGGCAAATTTCGTTGTTTGGCCGCTGTGGATACCTGTTTATTTAATTCAGCATCATCCGTTGCCGCAACAACGATTGCTACATCCTGCAGGTCTTCCTCCCGGTATGGACGCTCATATATTTCATGCTCAGCATGTGCCAATAGTTTTTTCATCTGAGCACTGACTTCGGTGCCTACTACCCGAAGCCTGGCGCCGGCACGCAACATGAACCGGGCTTTGCGCAAGGCAATTTTTCCTCCCCCAACCAGTAGCACGCGTCGCGAGTCCAGCTTGTAGAAAATGGGAAGGTATTCCATCAGGCCTGTAAAATATTTGTAAGCCCACCCATATAGGGGCGCAAGGGTTCAGGAATAATGACACTGCCATCTTTCTGCTGGTAATTTTCCAGCACCGCAAGCAGGGTTCTGCCAACCGCCAGACCGGAACCATTCAGGGTATGCACCAGTTCCGGCTTGCCTGTCTGCGGATTACGCCAGCGGGCCTGCATGCGCCGGGCCTGGAAATCACCGAAATTGCTGCAGGAGGAAATTTCCCGGTAAGCATTCTGGCCAGGCAGCCAGACCTCGATGTCATAAGTAAGTCTGGCACCAAAACCGATATCTCCACCACATAAAATAACTGTGCGGTAAGGCAGTTCCAGCGCCTGCAGGACTTTTTCCGCATGCCCTGTCAGCTCTTCATGGGCCTGTGCGGAATTGTCTGGTGTCACAATCTGCACCAGCTCGACTTTTTCAAACTGATGCTGGCGAATCATGCCACGTGTATCTTTACCATAGCTGCCTGCCTCGCTGCGAAAACACGGTGTGTGGCAGACAAACTTTAAGGGGACTTGTTCGGGATCGAGAATTTCATCCCGCACAATATTGGTCACCGGAACTTCTGCCGTCGGTATCAGATAAAAATTCTGTTCACCGTCCAGGTGAAACAGGTCTTCGGCAAATTTTGGTAACTGTCCGGTGCCGAACAGGGATTCAGCATTGACCATAAAAGGCACGTAGACTTCAGTATAGCCATGCTCTCGAGTATGCAGGTCGAGCATGAATTGCGTCAGTGCCCGCTGCAAGCGGGCGATTTCACCACGCATCAACACAAAACGGGAACCAGTGATTTTAACGGCCCGGGTAAAGTCCAGACCCTCACCTCTTTCACCAAGCTGCTGATGATCCCTGACTTCAAAATCAAATGTTCCAGGCTCCCCCCAGCGTCTGACTTCCTGGTTGGCTGACTCATCATTGCCGGGAGGCACCTGCTCAGCCGGGATATTCGGAATTGCCAGTAAAATTTCTTCAAAGGCCTGCTGCACTTCACTCAGGGCCTGTTTTTTGTTCTCCAGCTCGGATTTCAGTTTGTCGACTTCCGCCAACAGGGGCGCAATATCCTCACCGGCTGCTTTGGCTTTACCGATATTCTTTGATCGGGTATTCCTCTCATTCTGCAGGGATTCGGTTTCTACCTGCAGGCTCTTGCGCTGCTTTTCCAGCTCAGCGATGCGGGCTACGTCCAGTTTAAAACCACGTATACTCAATTTTTCGGCAACCTGCTCAGCCTCACTGCGCAGTAATTTGGGATCCAGCATGTTTTAACTCAGCTTATTACTTAAGGAATCTCTGATTAATAATTATTCAAAAAATCAATCGCGTCAGGGTAATGCCCAGCCAGGCTGCCAGTATGCAGACCAGCACACTGCTGAGAATATAAACCAGTGCCATGGCTATCTGCCCCTGTTCAAACAGGCCCAGCGCATCCAGGGAAAATGTTGAAAAGGTGGTAAAGGCTCCCAGGAAGCCAACATTGATAACATTTCTCCACTCAAGCCCCAGTTCTCCGCGTTCGACCAGTAGCACAAACACAATGCCTATCAAGAGGGAGCCGATGACATTCACAAACAGTGTGATATAGGGGAAGGGATTTTCCGCCAGTTTCGACCAGCTATTATACAACCAGTAGCGGCTCATCGCTCCCAGAGCCCCACCCAGGGCTACTGCCAGATAAGTCATCAGTGCTCCCTTGTTTTATGATCATCCATCATTTATCGCTTTCATAACGCTTGAAATCACTTTCTCTGTCAAGCTTGCGCAGATAATCCAGTTTCTCCCTGATTCTGGCTTCCAGCCCCCGATCACCAGGAAAATAAAAGCGCTTGTCTTTCAATGCTTCCGGGAAATAATTATCCCCGGCAATATAGCCGTCCGGCGCGTCGTGAGCATAACGATAGTCTTCGCCATAGTCCATTTCCTTCATTAATTGTGTCGGCGCATTACGGATATGCATCGGCACATCATGGCTTTCCCCCTCCCGGACTTCGCGCATGGCACTCTTGAAGGCCTTGTAAGAGGCATTACTTTTTGCCGCACAGGCCAAGTAAATGACTGCCTGCGCCAGTGTCAGTTCTCCTTCCGGGCTGCCCAGTCTTTCCTGCACATCCCAGGCATTCAGGGCAATCTCCAGTCCCCGGGGGTCGGCATTACCGATATCCTCGCTGGCCATTCGGACCACACGCCGGGCAATATAGAGTGGATCACAACCGCCGTCCAGCATGCGGCAAAGCCAATACAGGGCAGCATCGGGAGATGAACCGCGGACAGCCTTGTGCAAGGCTGAAATCTGTTCGTAGAAAACATCACCGCCTTTATCAAAGCGCCGGGTACTTCCCTGTATTACCTGGCTCAGGGTCTCATCGCTGATACTTTCACTGTCTTCGGCATTGGCCAGTTCAGCAGCCAGTTCCAGTAAATTGAGCAGGCGCCTGGCATCACCGTCTGCCGACTGCACCAGAGCCTGCTTTTGCGAATCACTCAGGCTGAAGCTTTGTCCGGCAAGCCCCCTTTCCACATCATCCATAGCCTGTTGCAGAATTGCCAACAGGTCCTCATGCTGCAGGCTTTTCAGCACATATACACGGGCCCTCGACAAAAGCGCATTATTCAGCTCAAAAGAAGGGTTTTCAGTGGTGGCGCCGATAAAAATCAGTGTGCCGTCTTCTATATAGGGTAAAAAGGCATCCTGCTGGGATTTGTTAAAACGGTGGACTTCATCAACAAAAAGAATGCTTTTCTTGCCCTGCTGATCGCGAACCAGTTGCGCTTTTTCGATGGCAGCACGAATTTCCTTGACGCCGCTGAGCACTGCAGAAATTGATTCAAAATGCGCCTGGCTGCTGTGCGCCAGCAGGCGTGCCAGTGTGGTTTTCCCGGTTCCCGGTGGCCCCCAGAAAATCATCGAATGTGGCTGCCCCTTGAGCAGCGCTTCGTAAAGCGGCTTACCCGGACTGAGAATATGCTCCTGACCGATAAATTCCTGTAGTTTTCCAGGACGCAGTCTTGCTGCCAGAGGCTGATAAACTTGTTCGGTAGTGAACAGCGAGTCGTTCATAACAGTACACCTAGGGCGACTCTGCATCCCGGCTGTCAATAATCTCTATGCCGGCTGGAATATCAAACTGAAACAGCCCGGCATCCACAGCCTGATTATTGACGATATTACTGAAGGAAAAACTGGTTAGTTGGCCAACACTTGATTCAAACTGCATCTGCAGCAAATCATTGCCAGCAAAAGTCATACTGAAGCGCTCATATGAACTGGAAGGGGTCAGCGGCAGCAGGACATATTGCCTGACTTCATCATCTACATAGCCCATTGAGACTTCATAGGCATCGGCAATGGCCTGCAGGTCATCATTCAGCAAGAGGATCGGATTATTTTCTATATCATCTGGAAATTCACGAATACTGACCTGTTCCAGGTCCGGTTCGTAATACCAGAGTGTGATACCGTCACCCAGCATCAGTTCTTCATAGGGCTCAGTGACATGCCAGTAAAGCCGGTCAGGCTTCTGCATGACCAGTTCTGCCTGCAGTTCCTGAATTTCGCGACCGTCCTGTGACAGGATCAATTGCTCGACATCCGCCTGCAGGGTTTCAGTTGCAGCAAGGATGGCCACCAGTTCTTCCAGCGGGCTTTGTTCCTGTGCCATTGCTGGCTTTAACAAAATCGAATTGCACAGCAAAGCAGCTGAACAAAAAATATAATTTACTTTAAGTTTTAATTCTAACCTATTGTTAGTAAATATCATTTTTATGATTCTGGCGGTGGCGGCGCTAGCACTTCACGACTGCCATTGGCGTTCATTTCAGACACCACACCAGCCATTTCCATGGCTTCAATCATACGCGCAGCCCGGTTATAACCGATGCGTAATTTACGCTGCACGGCAGAAATCGACGCCTTGCGCGTCTCGGTAACAAAGCGCACGGCTTCATCATAAAGCTCATCATCCTCTTCGCCACCTTCTCCGTCACCGCCCGAAGCCAGTCCCGGCACATTATCGCCAGCGCTGTCAGAAGTAATACTCTCGATATAATGGGGCTCACCCCGTGATTTCCAGTCTGCCACAACACGATGCACTTCATCGTCATCAACGAATGCCCCATGAACGCGTTGCGGGACACCTCCTCCCGGGGGCATAAACAGCATGTCACCATGCCCAAGTAGTTGTTCTGCCCCGCCTTCTCCCAGAATAGTGCGCGAATCAACCTTGGACTGCACCATGAAAGAGATACGCGTCGGGATATTGGCCTTGATCAGGCCGGTCAGCACATCCACCGAGGGACGCTGGGTCGCCAGAATCAGGTGAATTCCTGCCGCCCTGGCTTTCTGGGCAATCCTGGCAATCAGTTCTTCAACTTTTTTACCCACTACCATCATCATGTCGGCAAGCTCATCGACCACCACCACTATCATTGGCAATTCTTCCAGGTCTTCTGCTTTCTGCTCATCTTCATCCATCAGTGGATCGGGTTTCCAGAGCGGGTCTTCAATTGGATTGCCGGCTTTGGCTGCATCCGTTACTTTTTTATTGAAACCGGCCAGATTCCTGACCCCCAGGGCAGACATCAGCCGGTAGCGCCGCTCCATTTCCGCGACACACCAGCGTAGACCATTGGCGGCATCCTTCATGTCAGTGATTACCGGGGTCAGCAGATGGGGAATACCGTCATAAACAGACAGCTCGAGCATTTTCGGGTCGATCATGATCAGGCGGACATTTTTCGGGCTGGACTTGAACAATATACTGAGAATCATGGCATTGATGCCCACCGATTTACCGGACCCGGTCGTTCCGGCCACCAGCAGGTGCGGCATTTTACTCAAATCCACTACTACCGGATTACCGCCGATATCATGCCCTAACGCCAGGCTGATCGGCGACCTGGCATTATCAAATTCACTCGAGGAGAGTACCTGCCCGAGCTGGATGAGAGCTTTTTTCTCATTGGGAATTTCGATCCCGATGACTGTTTTGCCTGGAATCACTTCCACAATACGTACCGAGCTGACTGCCAGCGATCGTGCCAGGTCCTTGACCAGATTGCTGATACGGCTGACCTTCACGCCGGGGGCCGGTTGCACCTCAAAGCGGGTAATGACCGGTCCCGGATTAATCGCCTCCACCGTGATATCGATGCCAAAGTCCTTGAGCTTGATTTCCAGCAGTTTCGACATGGCTTCCAGCGCATCCGTGGAAAAGCCGCCTTCCAGATTCTCAACCCATTCGTCCAGCAGTGAGATAGGCGGCAGTTCTCCGATATCGCCGGCGCTGAAAAGTTTGCCCTGTTTTTCTTTCTGGACCCGTTTGCTCGGCTCAGGTTTGGGCTTTTGTACCGGCGCTATTTTGATGGGTTTACGGGTTTTCTCTTTTTCCTTGTAGGTATCCAGCGCCTGTTTGCGTTGATCGATTACTTTTCTGGTTTGCTGTTTTTCCCGCTGTTCTTCACGCCACTTTTGCAGATACTCGGAAATTCGTTGCCAGACCCCGAGACAGAGTTTGCCAGTCTTATCAACTACATCTATCCAGGACAATCCGGTCGCGAGTGTAATCCCCACACAAAGCAGGGTCAGGAAAACCAGAGTGGCACCGATCATATCGAGTACCGGCAAAGCCAGGTTGGCAACTGCATTACCCAGGATGCCGCCGGCAGTTTCCGGTAAAGCGGCGAGGAAGTGCATGCTTGCCAGTGCCGTCGCGCCAATCAGAGTTAAAATGAAGCCACTGGCACGCAGCATGATCATTGACCAGGCAAAGTCTGCGTTACGCTTTCTTTCACGAAACAGCACAAACGCCCGGTAAACCAGCATTACCGGCAGTAAATACGCCAGATATCCCAGTAAAATCAGCAGTACATCGGCGACCCAGGCGCCGCTGGCACCGACGATATTGGCAATGTTGTTTGAGCTGGCTGTGCGCGACCAGCCCGGATCCTCCGGTGAATAGCTGCTTAGCGCCAGGAACAGGTAGAGCGCAAGCGCCAGCATGACCAGTAACAGGCCTTCTTTAAGCAGCATGGCCTGCATGTGCTTTTCCGGATCGCCGGAGCCGGTTTTGTTTACTTGAGATTTAACGCTAGCCAAGAGGGTGCCTGCTTCAGTAAAAATGGCATATCTAGTAGCTGTATGATAATAAATTATCCATATAAGGGATACAGCTGGTTGATTTTATCCGGAAAAAATACGCAATATCTGCAGCATTTCTGCTACCATTCAGCCTTCGTTTTTATACCACTTAAGAGAGCTTTTTCCTATGAGCGAAGTACTACATCATCGACTGATCATTCTCGGCTCCGGACCCGCCGGATACACCGCAGCAGTCTATGCCGCCCGTGCCAACCTGAACCCGGTTGTGATCACCGGCATGCAACAGGGTGGCCAGCTCACCACAACAACTGACGTGGATAACTGGCCCGGTGATGTTGAAGGCCTGCAGGGCCCAGACTTAATGGAAAGAATGAAGAATCATGCGGAACGCTTTGAAACACAAGTAATTTTTGACCATATTGAAGAGGCTGACCTGCAGCAACATCCCTTTCGTCTGAAAGGCAGTGTCGGTGAATATACTTGTGATGCCCTCATCATAGCCACCGGTGCCTCGGCCCAGTATCTGGGGCTGCCTTCTGAAGAACAGTATATGGGCAGTGGTGTCAGCGCCTGTGCAACCTGTGATGGCTTCTTTTATAAAGAACAAAAAGTGGCCGTGATCGGCGGCGGGAATACTGCGGTAGAAGAAGCCCTCTACCTGTCCAATATTGCCAGTGAAGTTGTACTGGTCCATCGCCGTGACAGCCTGCGGGCAGAAAAGATTCTGCAGGACAAGCTGTTTGAGAAAGCCGACAAAGGCAATATCAGTATTTTGTGGAATCATACCCTGCAAGAAATTCTGGGCGAGGATGGCGCCGTCACCGGTATGCGTATTCTTGGCAGCGAGACTGGTACTACCCAGGAAATAGCTGTCAATGCAGTCTTCATCGCAATCGGTCATCGCCCCAACTCCGAACTGTTTCAGGACCAGCTGGACATGCACAACGGCTACCTGAAAATCCATTCTGGCAGTGAAGGCAACGCCACGCAGACCAGTATTCCCGGCGTTTTTGCAGCCGGCGATATTGCTGATCACGTTTATCGCCAGGCCGTGACTTCTGCCGGATTTGGCTGCATGGCGGCTCTGGATGCAGAAAAATATCTGGATAGTCTGGAACAGTAAGCCCAGGCGCACCAGGCTAAAGCCCTATGCCAGCCCTGCATTATCTGAACCCCGACGACCTGAATTTTCCGCCGGTGGAAGAAGCCCTCGATGAACCCAATGGCCTGCTTGCTGTTGGTGGCGACCTGAGCAGCGAAAGATTACTGCATGCTTACCGGCAGGGAATATTTCCCTGGTATGAAGATGGTCAACCGATTCTCTGGTGGCACCCTGCTCCACGCATGGTGCTCTATCCTGAAGAACTGCATGTTTCCCGCAGCCTGCAGAAACTGCAGCGGAAAAATACCCTGCAGATCACTGCCGATCAGGCCTTCCCTGAAGTCATTGAACATTGCGCCGGCCGGGGAAATCATACCCGGCCCGGCACCTGGATAACCGCTGAAATGCTGGATGCCTATAAACGCTTACACCGTGAAGGCTGGGCACACTCGCTTGAAGCCTGGGACCAGAAACAGCTGGTGGGTGGACTCTACGGCATCGCCATCGGCAGTATTTTTTTCGGCGAATCAATGTTCAGTCTGCAGGATAATGCCTCAAAACTGGTCTTTGTGGCGCTGGTCCGTAAACTTTATCAACAAGAATTCCGCCTTATAGACTGCCAGATTGCCAGCGAGCATCTGGCGGCATTCGGTGCCCGGGAAATCAGTCGTGAAAAGTTTATGCAGGAACTTGCCGCAGGAGTGAATCAGGAAACACACTGGAATTGGGAAAACGTGTAGCAGTACTTAATTCCGGGTAAAGCCTGGGTGTACAATATAAGCCAGCATGACTTCACTGAAAGATTTAAAACTCTATACCACCGCTGAACACGATTGCAGCTATTTGCCCGGACAACGGGCGAAAACGCTGTTTATCGACCCTGAATTCGAAATCGATAATGAATTTCACACCCGGCTGAACGAGATTGGTTTTCGTCGTAGCGGCGCGCATATTTACCGTCCCCACTGTGACCAGTGTTCTGCCTGTACGCCCTGTCGGGTGCTGGTCAACGAGTTTAAAGCCGGCAGGCGGTTTCGTCGTGTAATGAAAAAAAACCAGGATCTGCAGGTATCCCCGGTTCAGTCTATCGGCAAGGAAGAACATTACCTGCTGTACAAGCGTTACATCAATACCCGTCACCGGGATGGCGATATGTTCCCTGCTTCACAGGATCAGTATCATTCATTCCTGCTGACTGCCCGCAAGGACACCCTGTTTCTGGAAGTTCGCAGTGAAGGCGAACTGCTGGCGGTAATGATTTGTGATCGCCTGCTTAACGGCCTGTCGGCAGTCTTCACTTTCTATGATCCTGACCAGGCCGAGCGTTCACTCGGCACCTTCGCCATCCTCTGGCAGATTGAAGTTGCCCGACGCCTTAAACTTGCCTACCTGTATCTCGGCTACTGGATAAAAGACTGCCAGAAAATGAACTATAAAACCCAGTACCGACCCATTGAAATCCTCCAGTCTGACGGTTGGACACGCTACCCTTAGCAGGGCCTTGCCTGACATTTTTTTGCCATAAGCATCTATTTCAGGCAAAATGCGGCGCTTCGACAGCAGTCGTTAACTGAAACGAAAGAGGATTAAATGCCGAAAGAAGATCAGATTGAAATGGAAGGCGAAGTCATAGACACCCTTCCCAACACCATGTTCCGCGTGCAGCTGGAAAATGGCCATGTGGTTACTGCGCATATCTCCGGAAAAATGCGTAAGAACTATATCCGCATTCTTACCGGTGACAAAGTCACTGTTGAAATGACGCCTTACGACCTGAGCAAGGGCCGTATCACCTACCGCGCCCGCTAGGCCTTCAAATCTTCCTGCTCTTTTTTGCTGCTTTTTTTATCCCGTGATTTACCGGGTTTTTCAGCAGCCTCCACTTCAAGCAATATCTTGTCGTCTTTGACTGAGACATGCACATCTCCGCCATTTACAAGTTTGCCGAACAGGATATCCTCGGCCAGAGGTTTCTTGATTTCACCCTGAATTAATCTGAGCATGGGACGGGCGCCCATTTTCTTGTCATAACCGTGTTCAACAAACCAGTCGATGGCTTCGTCATCGACATGCAGACTGACCTGTTTTTCATCCAGCTGCACCTGCAGCTCCATGAGGAATTTATCCACAACGGTTTTGATCACCTCTACATCCAGCGGCTCGAATGGAATGATGGCATCCAGACGGTTACGGAACTCAGGCGTAAACATGCGCTTGAGAATTTCCATGCCGTCAGTGGAATGATCCTGCATGGTAAAACCAATTGAGTTACGGCTCATTTCCTGGGCACCGGCATTGGTCGTCATGATGAGGACAACATTACGAAAATCAGTAGCCCGGCCGTTATTGTCTGTCAGCGTACCGTGGTCCATCACCTGCAGGAGAAGGTTAAATACATCCGGATGGGCTTTCTCGATTTCATCCAGCAGGAGAACACAATGCGGATGCTTGGTCACTTCTTCAGTCAGCAGTCCGCCCTGGTCAAAACCGACATAACCGGGAGGAGCCCCGATCAAGCGGGAAACCGTATGGCGCTCCATGTACTCCGACATGTCATAACGAATCAGTTCAACGCCCATCAGCTTGGCCAGCTGTTTACTGACCTCGGTTTTACCGACGCCGGTCGGACCTGAGAACAGATAGGAACCTATCGGTTTGTCACCTTCCCGTAAACCGGCACGGGATAATTTGATTGAGGCCGCCAGCGCTTCAATGGCCGGATCCTGGCCGAATACCACCAGTTTGAGGTTTTTCTCCAGATCCTTGAGCAAGGTCTTATCAGTTGCTGATACATTCTTTTCAGGAATTCGGGCAATCTGTGAAACCACACGCTCGATATCCCCTACCTGAATCAGTTTTTTACGTTTACTGACCGGCTGCAGATTCTGATAGGCACCCGCCTCGTCGATCACATCAATTGCCTTGTCCGGCATGAAGCGATCATTGATATAACGTTCCGCCAGTTCAGCGGCTGCTTTCAGGGCCTTGTTGCTGTAGCGCAGATGATGATGATCCTCATAGCGAGACTTGAGGCCTTTGAGAATCTGGTAAGTGGTATCCACATCCGGTTCGGAAATATCAATTTTCTGAAAACGCCGGGACAAGGCACGATCCTTTTCAAAAATGCCTCGATATTCCTGATAGGTGGTTGAACCAATGCAGCGTAATTTTCCTGAAGTCAGCAGTGGCTTGAGCAGGTTGGATGCATCCATAACGCCACCTGAGGCCGCACCGGCACCAATAATGGTATGAATTTCATCGATAAAAAGTATGGCATGCTCGTCTTTACCCAGTTCTGCCAGCAGGGCTTTAAAGCGCTTTTCAAAATCGCCGCGGTATTTGGTTCCGGCCAGCAAAGCCCCCATATCCAGGGAATACACCGTACTTTCTGTCAGCACTTCCGGTACTTCACCATCAACGATCTGTTTCGCCAGGCCTTCTGCAATTGCAGTTTTGCCGACCCCGGATTCGCCCACAAACAACGGATTGTTTTTGCGACGCCGTGAAAGCACCTGCACGACACGCTGAATTTCCTTGCTTCGACCAATCAACGGATCGATATTGCCCTGGCGCGCCATTTCATTCAGGTTTTGCGCAAAGCTTTCCAGCGGCCCTTCACCTTCTTCAGCCTGTTGTGTATCACTTTGAATCTCCGCCTGGTCATCATGGCTGAGGCCGGGCTTTTCGATTGAACCATGCGTGATAAAGTTGACCACCTGGCCCCGGGTAATGCCCTGCTTGTTCATGAAATAAACCGCGTGACTTTCCTTTTCACTGAAAATGGCAACCAGGACATTGGCTCCGCTGACTTCCTGCCGCCCTGAAGATTGCACGTGAAATACCGCCCGCTGCATGGCGCGCTGGAAACTCAGGGTCTGCTGGATATCCCGATTCTCGCTGCCTTCTTCTGTCATGGTTGGCACGTACAGATCCAGGTGTTGCTGCAGGTCTTCGCGCAGCTCATCAATATCGGCATCACAGGCCATAAGCACTTCACGGGCCGCCGGATCATCCAGCAGGGCCAGTAACAGGTGCTCCAGGGTCAGAAACTCATAGCGTTTCTGCCTGGCTTCCTTGAAGGCTCTGTTTAATGTGAATTCGAGTTCTTTGCTAAACATCGCTTTACTTTACCTGTCGCAAACTTAATTGCAGATTAATAATCATCATCTATTTCAATATCACACAGCAAGGGGTGTTCCGATTCCCGCGCATACTCATTCACCAGTACTGCCTTGGTCTCGGCAATTTCCTTGGGGAAAACACCACAGACCCCCTTTCCTTCGGTATGGACTTTCAGCATGACGGCAGTCGCTGTCTCAACATTCATGGCAAAAAACTTACACAGTATGTTTACCACAAACTCCATCGGCGTGTAATCATCATTGAGCAGAATGACACGGTATAAGGGTGGAGGTTTAACCTTCTGCTTTTCAGGGGCAAGCGCCTCGCCGAAGTTTCCTTCATGCTCCTGGTCATCATTATCTGACATTACTCTGATATCAAAGGTTTTCATTACTTGGTCTTTAATGGTTACAGTAAGCTTCATTTTCAAGACTGCGTTATCTAAAAAAATCTGCTGGATTCTTGCTGGAAAGTTATCAGGACATAGAAAAAGTCTTGATGGAAACTATACCATGCTTTGCCCAAAAACAACGGAATTTAGTGCAAAAAACACTGTCCTTTTCTCATTGAAACAGGCGTTCATAATCCAATATTTTTGCACAATTGTAATTGACTTAAATCGCCTAAAGGGGTTATATCACAACAGACTTGATTGATAACAATAATAAATACAACAGCAATGAGTTGTAAGGCAGGTCATAAATGAGTACTGGTCAAGTTAAGTGGTTCAATAATGCCAAAGGTTTTGGTTTTATTTTACCCGATGATGGGGGTGGTGATTTATTTGTTCACTATTCATCCATTGGCATGGAGGGTTACAAAACCCTGAAAGCCGGGCAGGCAGTTTCATTTGATGTTGTCGAAGGCCCCAAGGGCCTGCATGCGGCCAACATCATTCCTCTTGATAGCAGTGATAATAGTAGTGGTAGTAGTGATAGTAGCAGCGATACCAACACTGCAGAATCCGAGAACACAACCGAGAATTCAGACAGTGCCCCTCCTGCTCCGGAAACTGGAGAAGTATCTGGGGATGCTGCTGAGGATTCGGGCGATGACGAAAGTGTTGACGCCGAACATCCGGACAAGTCCTGAACTGTCAGTCTGATACTGCAATCCTTTATACCCAGGCATTGTGAATTAGTCTGTCTGCAGCTATTTGCTGTGCTTAGCTCATGTCCAAAACTGCTATTATTGGCGGCATGGCTCAAATACTTCTGTTCAACAAACCTTTCAACGTCCTGTGCCAGTTCACGGAGGAAACGAATTCCCGGCAAGGGTCGCGGACCCTGGCGGATTTTATCCAGATCAAGCATGTGTATCCGGCCGGGCGCCTGGACAAGGATTCCGAGGGACTGGTCCTTCTCACTGATGATGGCAAACTGCAGCACCGGATTGCCAGCCCGGAACGAAAAATGTCCAAGTCTTACTGGGTGCAGGTTGAAGGTGATATTGACGATGAAGCGATCAGTAAATTGCAGCGAGGTGTCACACTAAAAGACGGACTGACTCGTCCGGCAGAGGCAAAAAAGATTCCGACACCACAGCTGTGGCCGCGAACCCCGCCAATCAGGGAACGAAAAAACATACCCACCTCCTGGCTTAGCCTGACAATTGCAGAAGGCAAAAACCGCCAGGTTCGCCGTATGACTGCTGCAGTCGGTTTCCCCACATTGCGTCTGGTCCGCTACCGCATTGGTTCCTGGACACTGGATGGCATTGAACCCGGTCAGTACATTATCACCCAGGCAAAGGACTGAGCTTGTCTTCTGCTGTCATGAAACTCAAGCCGGCTCGTTTGCAATGGCGCAAGGGCATGCCCTTTTCCCTGGACTATGATGATATCTATTATGCTGAAGGCAGCGCGCTGCCAGAAAGTGAGCATGTTTTCCTGCAGGCCAATCGTCTGCAGCAACGCTGGCAGAAGCCGGACAGTGATTATTTCACTATTGGCGAATGTGGCTTTGGTGCCGGGCTTAATTTTTTAAATACCTGCAGCTTATGGTGCCAACACAAGCCCGCAACGGCCAGGCTGCATTACCTGGCCTGCGAACTGCACCCGCTAAGGGCTGAAGACCTGGAACGATTATTAGCTCAATTTCCTGAACTTGCCGACTATTCTTCCCAGTTACAGAAAGCGTATCCCCCACTGTGCTCCGGAACCCATCAGCGCAGGCTGAACTTTTCCGGGCACCAGGTTCAACTGACCCTGTTATTTGGCGATGCCAACAGGACTCTGCAAAGGCTTTACCGCAAAAACGGATTTCGTGTCGATGCCTGGTATCTCGACGGTTTTTCACCACGCTGTAATCCGCAAATGTGGACCGAAGAATTATGTCGGACACTTGCAATATTCAGCCGCCCGGAAACAAGCCTGAGTACATACAGTGCTGCAGGCGGAGTCAGAAAAGCCCTCGACAGCGCCGGTTTTCAAAGTCAACGTATCAAGGGTTTTGGAAAAAAGCGTCATATGCTTAGCGCTGAATTTCAAGCCGTAGAAAATCTGCCCACTCCTCCTGTTACAAATGCCTGTTTTATTCCCCCTCCGGCAATACAGGATGAGCGCCAGGCTGTGGTTATTGGTGCCGGGCTGGCAGGTTGCGCTACTGCTTATGCGCTGGCTGAACAGGGCTGGCAGGTCTGCGTGCTGGAACGAGAGGCTTCCATTGCTTCCATGGCTTCGGGCAACAAACGGGGCATTGTCGACTGTAAACTCTCAGCCGGACATGATGCCAGTGCCGAATTTTATTTACACAGTTATCTGTACTCCATTTCGCTGTATCAGAATCTGGCAGAAAAATCAGCGCTTGATCTGCTGCAGCCGGGTTTGCTTTATCTTGCTGCTGATCCCGGGGAGCGTGACAGGCGCCATAAAATTCTTGCCAGCTACGGTATTGAACACTTAAGCCAGTCCTTAAGTGCGGAACATGCTACAGCCCTGAGCGGAATTAAACTGGAAGACACTACGCAATATTTTCCCGATGCGATCTCATTGAATCCTGTGTCGCTCTGCAAGGCTTATCTGCAGCATCCTGCAATTACCCTGCAGAATAATCAGGAAGTCATCAGGCTCACTCATGAGAATGCATCCTGGCATATTTCAGACTGCAAGGGACTGATTAGCCGTAGCAAAACAGTGATCATTGCCAACAGTCAGGATGCACTGCATCTACAGCAAAGCAAACACTATCCCTTGCTCAGCAACTACGGCCAGCTTGATGAATACCCGCACAGTCTTGAAAGCAGGAAACTTGCCCACATGCTCAGTGGCAGGGCCTATGTGATTCCGACTGATGAAAGTGTACTGATTGGTGGCCTGACACTGGCGGATCAGTTTGAAAAAATGACCCTGGACCAGGGTGCAAAACAGAACCTGGCACTGCTTGCCAGGGTTAATGAAAATCTGGCGGACAGCCTGGATATTAATAACAGGATCAGTAGCCGTGCAGCCCTGCGTTGCAGCAGCCCTGATTATCTGCCACTGGTTGGTCCCGTAGAAAACACAGCGCTATGTCTGGAACTTTTCAAAGGACTAAGCCGCAATGCACGACAGCCACTTGTAGAGGAAGCGGTCTATCAGCCGGGTCTGTATATTAATGTTGCGCACGGCTCCAATGCCCTGAGTTTTACCCCTTATGCTGCTGCTTATCTGAGTGCACTGATAACAGAGACACCAGCTCCATGCAGCAACAGGGTTGCTGATGCACTGCATCCTTTGAGGTTTTTAATCAGAGACCTGAAAAAACAGCGTTTACCGGCTTAAAAATGCTGTGAGGGATTGCAATAAATAATCAGTATCTTCACTGCCGGCCAGTTCGCGGATGGAGTGCATGGCGAATGTCGGCACCCCAATATCCAGGGTTTTGATTCCCAGTTCGGCAGCAATTATAGGTCCTATTGTGGAGCCGCAGGCCATATCGCTGCGAACCACAAAACTTTGCAAGGGGACATTAATTTCATCACATAGTGCTTTAAAATAAGCAGTGGTTTCACTGTTACTGGCATAGCGTTGCTGTGAATTTATTTTCAACACCGGCCCCTGATTAAGCAGCGGACCATGTTGCTGATCATGACGGTCAGGATAATTCGGATGAATACCGTGGGCATTATCCACTGAAAGCAACATGGAGTGGTCCAGTAAACGTCGCAGGGCCTCCTGCTTTCTGTCGGTGGAAAAGCTTTCAACAATACGTTCGAGTACCGCTTCCAGAAACGAGCCTGCTGCCCCGGCGGCTGAAACACTGCCTACTTCTTCATTGTCAGAACATACCAGCAAGGCAGGAATTTTTTCGTCGCTTTCCAGCAAGGCTTGCATTCCGATGTAGCAACTCAGGAGATTGTCGAGTCTTGCCGCAGCAATAAATTCATCCTGAAAGCCGATAGTCGCCGGTGCCTGTGTGTCATAAAAACTGAGTTCATAACTCAGTACTTTTTGCGCATCCAGCCCCAGTTCATCCTGTAAATAGCCAAGCAATAGTTCATAAAAATCAAATTCCTTACCCTTGCCATCCACCCGCATCAAAACCGGAGGCATATGCTGTTGTTCATTAATACTGCGATTCTTATTAACCTCTCGATCAAGGTGAATCGCGAGACTCGGAACCGTGGCAATGGCTTTTTTGAAATCAACAAGACAGTGTTTCAACTGGCCATCTGGCTGTCGGTAATTAACGCGACCGGCGAGTGACAGGTCTCTGTCAAACCAGGGATTCAGCAAGACCCCGCCGTAGATTTCCACCCCGAGCTGGGCATAGCCAAAGCGGACAGTTCCGGCCTGGGGTTTCACTTTCAGGCAGGGGCTGTCAGTATGGGCGCCGACGATATGCATGCCATGAGCAGCCAGTTCGGCATTACCGGTGCGAAAAGCGATGAGCGAGGAAGCATTCCGGCAAACATAATAGGCTTGCCCGGCTTGCAGTTGCCAGGCATCCCCTTCATACAGTTCCTGATAGCCGGCATCCTTCAGGCGCTTGCTTAAATTCTGAACTGCATGAAAAGGTGTCGGTGAATTCGCAATGAATTCACACAAGCCCTGATTTAGGCTATTCCGGGTTGTCATTCAGGAATACTTTTTATTCAACTATACCCAGAAGCTCAACATCAAAAATCAGGGCAGCAAAAGGTGGAATGGGACCGGCTCCATTGGCGCCATACGCCAGATCTGAAGGTATGAAAAAGCGGTACTTGTCTCCTACCTGCATCAGTTGCAATCCCTCAGTCCAGCCGGCAATTACGCCATCCAGCGGGAAACTGATTGGTTCGCCACGCTCAACAGAACTGTCAAACACAGTGCCGTCAATCATGGTACCGTGGTAATGCACACGTACTTCATCACTGGCGCCAGGCATTGGTGCATCCGGATTATCGCCTTCTTCCAGCACCATGTACTGTAGACCGGAGGCGGTTGTCATCACACCGGGCTCCAGCGCGTTATCCGCGAGAAAGTCGATACTCGCCTGCTCTGCAGCCTGTAATTCCTGGTTGGCACGAGCCTGCATCTGCTGGCTGTATGCATCCAGTGCTGCAACAATTTCCTCGTCACTTAATTGGATGGAATCATCAATCGCATCCTGTATTCCCTGTATCAACGCAGCATCATCAACATCTTCGCCAAGAATTCCCTGGCTGGCCAGATTCAGGCCTATATTGACACCAATACTGTAACCGGCTCTGACGTTTTCCTGTTCAAGATCCAGTGCCTGCGCAAAAAGTGATGAACTACCAATAAAACTGAAAATAAAGGTTGAAAGTAGCGCGGTAATTCTCACTTTTCCAAAACTATTCATTATATTATCCCCTGCCTGTAACGAGGCAATTGCCAAATGTGTATTAAAGCCTCAATATTACCGAGACTGGTGTTTAATTACTACCGCCAGTACTGACACTAATAATGATGATAAAAAAATCCGGCATAGTTTTATTTACTGCACTGTTTCTCACAGCTTGCCATTTAAGCCCCTATTCCATTTCAGTGAATGACAATATTGTATTTTCACCGCAGGGACAATTACCCGAAGAAGATTTCAGTGATCCCGGCTTGCAGGCCTGTGTTAATAATTACCTGAATGACAATCCCGATGAAAGTATGCAAAGCATGAGTCTGCTTTCCTGTCCGGATGCCGGTATTACGACCCTGGCCGGTCTGGAACAACTGGGCAATCTGTCTCTGCTGGATTTAAGTAACAACAATATTTCGGACCTGGGTCCTTTGCGTGAACTGGAAAGACTCAGGGTTCTACGTGTAAGCAATAACCAGATTCGTAATATTGGTGTACTTGACGACCTGTCTTTACTGAACTTTATTGATCTCAGTGGCAATGCCAGTATTACCTGCCGTCAGCTTGACCGTCTGGAAGACCGCCTGGGTAATACCCTAAGACGCCCATTAAGCTGCCTTTAATCAGTGCCTGGCTATTGCTGCGGGGAGCCGCTGTGAAAGCGAAACTGTTTGTCTTCAGAGCTGATCAGTTCAGCTTCCCTTTCAGCAAAGAAAGCTACGCGACCGGCGATGTCTTCGTCAGCATAAATAGTGGCCAGTTGCAGGTAATCCTCAAAATGCCGTGCCTCGGAACGCAGCAATGACAGGTAAAATTTCTGTAATGTCTTATCCAGTGAAGGAGCAAGTGCAGCAAAGCGTTCACAGGAGCGGGCTTCAATAAAGGCGCCAATAATCAGGGTATCTATCAGTTTATCCGGTTCACTGTCCCTCATGTACTGACGCAGCGAGGAAGCATAGCGTGAGGGCTCTATGTGTCTGTAACTGACATTTCGCTCCTGCATGATTTTCACTACCTGCTCAAAATGCAGCAGCTCTTCGCGTGCCAGTTGTGACATTTTTTGCAGAAGTTCAGTCCGGTCGACATAGCGGTACATCAGGTTCATTGCTGTTGATGCCGCTTTTTTCTCACAATTGGCATGGTCGATCAGCAAAACATCCTGATGTTGCAGTGCCGACGCTATCCAGCTCCCGGGTGTTTCACACAACAGAAAATCCTTTAAGACCTGCAAATCGCTCACGCCCCAGCCTCACCATCATTGTCTGAGTCATCTTCCAGGCGTTCATTATCCAGCAATCTGTCCGGAATTGATTTGCTGGTACGGGCGCCCAGATCCTGTAATTGCTGAACCCTTTTTACCAGGTTCCCATGCCCTGTATAAATACGGTTATAGGCTTCATCATACGCTTTCTGCGTCTTGTTAAGATTGCTGCCAATTTCATCAAGGCTTTGCATAAACAGAACAAATTTGTCGTAGAGCTTGCCGGCGCTCTGGGCTATTTCCTGGGCATTGGTATTTTGCTGTTCGTAACGCCAGATATTCTGGATCGTGCGTAGTGTTGCCAGCAAGGTGGACGGACAGACAATAACAATATTTTTCTCAAAAGCATCGGTGAACAGTTTTTCATCATGCTGTACGGCAAGGGTAAAGGCTGCCTCAATGGGTAGAAACATCATCACAAAATCCAGGTTTCGAACGGCTTCTATATTCTGGTAATTTTTATCCGACAGGCCTTTAATATGACTTCTGATTGAAGCCAGGTGCTGCTTAAGATGATGAGATTTCTGTGTTTCTTCATCTTCAGAGCAGTATTTTTCATAGGCACTCAGGGAAACTTTGGAATCAATAATCAGGTCCTTGTTTTCCGGCAGGTGGACAATGACATCCGGTTGACGTGATTTTCCATCTTCTGTTTTCAGGTTTACCTGAACTTCATATTCACGCCCCTTCACCAGGCCGGATTTTTCCAGCACCCGCTCAAGAATAAATTCTCCCCAGATGCCCTGGGTTTTGCTCTCTCCTTTCAGCGCATTGGTAAGGTTAAGTGTTTCCTGGGATATCTGGATATTGGCTTCCTGCAGGGTTTTAATCTGCTCCTGCAGTAAAAACCGCTGCTTGGATTCCTTGTCATAGGTTTCCTCGACTTTCTTTTCAAAAGTCCTGATTTTTTCATTCAGCGGTTTAAGAATATTTTCAATATTCTCTCGATTGCTCTCGGTGAAAGCTTTGCTTTTTTGCTCAAGAATATCGTTGGCAAGATTTTTGAATTCGGCAGTCATCTGTTTCCTGGCATCTTCCAGGGTCTGTAAACGCTGCTGATGCTGGTTGCGCTCTTCCTGTAACTGGGTTTCCTGACGACCCAGAGCAACCTTGAGTTCGGTTGCTGCATTGCGTTCCTGATCGAGGTTGGATTGAAGTTGCTGATTACGCCGATACAGGAGGACCAGACCGGCTATAGACAGTATCAGCAGAAGGGTCAACAGGAGAATAACTGGCTGTGATGCGGGCATTTACACTCCTGAAGAAAAGAAATTACAGGCTAATACCCAGTCGCTGGGCAACTTCCTTGTAGGTTTCAATAACATTACCGAGATCCTGACGAAAACGGTCTTTATCCATTTTATTACGTGTCGTTTTATCCCAGATGCGGCAACCGTCCGGACTGAATTCATCACCCAGGGTTAACTCGCCGTTATCTGCCATGCCAAATTCAAGTTTATAATCCACCAGCAACATGCCAGCCTCATCAAAGCGCTTTTTCAGAACATCGTTGACCCGAAAAGTCAGCGTCTGCATCTGCTGAATCTGCTCCTGTGTTGCCCAGCCAAAAGAAACAATATGAGAATCATTGATCATCGGGTCATGCAGTTCATCATTTTTCAGAAAAAACTCAAAAGTCGGCGGAGAAATAGCTGTCCCCTCTTCAATACCGTAACGCTTGCAGAGACTCCCGGCTGCATAATTTCTGACCACACACTCTACCGGGATCATTGTCAGTTTCTTTACCAGTGAATCGGTGTCGGAAAGACGCTTAATGAAATGGGTCGGGATTCCTTCCTCAGCAAGTAACTCCATGATAAAGGCATTGAATAAATTATTGACCTTGCCTTTGTCGGAAAGCTTTTCGACCTTTTTACCATCAAAAGCTGATGTGTCATCGCGAAAATGCAGAATATACTGGTCCGGATTCTCACTGCGAAAAACCGACTTGGCTTTGCCGGAATAAAGCTCTTCACCCAAAGGCATCATTAAAACTCCATGACCGGCGCAACCTGGCCGGAGAAAATTCAGGAAATAAAATTGCGGATTGTTTGCAGCAGGGCATTGCTGAGCTCCTGCTGCTGTTCTTCAGTAAGGCTTCCAGCACCTGCGGAACCGTCCGGATTACTTTCTGCGATCACTTCTATGCCACTTTCGACCTGACGCAGATTGATCCGAAAAGGAAAACTGACCTGTTCTTGGCCAAAAAATCTGGAGAAGACGCCCTGTTCTTCATCATTTTCCTGATTGGCAAATGTCACATCAAAGTAACCGGAATCCATTTCTTCAGACATGATTTCAATTTCAGCCCTTTCCAGTGCACGCCCCACGGCTGCCCAGCTTCGGTCATAGTCAGCATCCAGATGCAGCAGCATATCTGCCCCTTCGCCCTGCATGCTGGCACGGCCTTCGTCCGGGATGTTGCCTGCCAGAAATGAAACAGTGGAGGACTGGTACAGACGTATCTGATCAGCAAGATATGTCGAAATATCGGCCAGTACCTGATAGGCATACTCGGTATCTTCCGGCTGATCTGTCCATTCAACCTCTTCGGGAACCTCTGCCTGAATTGGCGCTGATACATGCAGAACACTGATTTCCGCACTCTCATCCTGGAAACCCGGGCGCACCATGACACGAAGCTTTTCCTTGAAATCAGGGTTCTCATCCGTGGTAAACCAGATCGTATCCAGCATACCCTGGCCGGGAATTTCAGCAGCCAGGTCAATACCCTGCTCCAGCCAGTATTGCCTGATGCGCGGCCATACCTGGCTTGCCCTGGCATCAACAATGACCCAGCTGCGTTCTGCCATTCGCTGAATCACGACTGCCCGGTCAGGATTGCCCTGCAGGGGACGTGGTCTTGGCACCTGAAGAAAAGCCTGGCCGTCTACACTGCCCAGATCAGGAATTACCAGTAGATCATCAATAACAAAACCATCCAGATTGTTGGGTATATCCAGGCGCGGAATCGATTCTGCTTCCAGATAGTCACCCTGCCGGTCACGAAATACGCCTTCATCACCGACTACCCGTCCCATTCCGGGAACAGCACCAATCAGCCCGCAGCCACTGCTAAACAGGCAGGCTATTACGATAAATGAAAATTTATTTACAAGTGACTTTACAGGCATAGAGTTCAACAACAAGTTTCGGCAAAGAATCAAACCAGCTCCAGACGCTGCAGGGTTAACTGTATAAATTCATGATACAGCTCGTCCAGTTGTGTCAGGGGCAAGCGGATGCCGGGTGATATTTTGCCCATTTTATAGAGCGCCCATTTGACCGGTATCGGGTTTGACTCCAGAAACAGGCATTTGTTCAATACACTTAACTGCAGATTTATATCGCCTGCAGCTTTGCGTTCACCGGCCATTGTCAGCTCACAAAGTTCGTGAAAAAGTTTTGGTACAACATTGGCTGTCACTGAAATGGTGCCTTCAGCACCCATCAGCATTAAATCCATGGCTGTGGGGTCATCACCACTGTAGATGGCAAAACTGTCACTCTTGCACAGATCAATCACTTCCTTGCCACGCACCAGGTCGCCGGTGGCTTCCTTGATGGCGATAATATTATCGACTTTTGACAGTTCCCTGACTGTTGTTGGCAACATGTCACAGGCAGTCCGGCCCGGAACGTTGTATAAAATCTGGGGGATATCCACAGCTTCAGCAATTGCCGTGTGATGGGCAATCAGGCCTTTCTGCGTCGGCTTGTTGTAATACGGCGTCACCAGCAGGCAGGCATCGGCCCCGGACTCTTTGGCGGCCGCTGTCATCTCGATAGCTTCCTGGGTGGAATTTGCCCCGGTTCCGGCAATTACGGGAACCCGGCCCTTTACAGTCTTGACGACGTGGTCCACCACTGCACAGTTTTCCTCAATTGACAGTGTCGGTGATTCACCGGTGGTTCCCACTGCAACAATCGCATCGGTGCCTTCCTGAATATGCCATTCAAGCAAATCATTCAGTGTCGGCAGATCGAGCTCTCCGCTCTCTGTCATGGGTGTCACTAGCGCGACAATACTGCCTTTTATCATGCATCCCCCGGGGAACATTCTGGAATTAAGTGAATCGCCAATTTTAGCTTATGTGCGGAAAAGTTTATAGAAACAACGGCAGCTGATTTATTCCCTTACCTTCGGGATATTTTTATCCGGGACAGGCCAGGCACGGATTATGGCCTTGAGGAAGGTAGCCAGAGGGATGGCAAAGAACACCCCCCAGAATCCCCAGATACCACCGAAAATAAGGATTGCGGCAATGATAGCCAGAGGATGCAGATTAACCGTCTCGGAAAATATCAGCGGTACCAGCAGGTTACCATCCAGCATCTGCAGGACAACATAGGCAATCATGATCTGATACAGGTCGGCACCAAAGCCCCACTGAAACAGACCGACCATAAATACCGGTATGGCAACCACTGTAGCACCGACATAAGGGATTATGACCGACAGTCCGGTCACCAGTGCCAATAGTACCGGGTAGTTAAGGCCCAGCAGGTAAAAAAGCACATAGGCGCTGAGTCCGACAATCAGAATTTCCAGCGCCTTGCCGCGTATATAATTGGCCAGTTGATCATTCATTTCATGCCAGATCTGCGCCATGATCGGCCTTCTCTCCGGCAACCAGCTTTCCAGCCATTTCAGTAACTTGTCAGAATCCCTGAGCATGAAGAACACCATGATCGGCACCAGCACCGTATAAACCACCCAGGTCACCAGGCGGGTAATACTGGTCACTGAATAGGACAGAATATTTTGTCCCATCTCCGCGAGGGCATTCTGCAGATTGTTGATCCAGCCCTGGATTTGCGCTTCAGAGAACAATTCAGGGTAATTGCCCGGAAGCAGGAGTAAAAAGTTATTCAGTTGCATCATCATATTCGGCAGTTCATCCAGGAAGACCACCAGCCTGCCCCAGGTAAAGGGCAAGAGTGCAAACATGATAATCAGCATGATACTGAGAAAGAGCAGATAACTCAGATAAACGGCCACTTTGTAGGGGACTCTGAGACGCTGCATGGAATTAACCAGACCCTGCAATATAAAGGTAATTACCAGGCTCCACAGCAAGGGAGCAATAACACCGCCCAGTGTCATCATAACTACCGTGCCAACAATAAGCAGCAAGGTGAAAATCAGTGCCTCTTCTTCCGAGAAATAACGCTCGTAAAGATCGGTAACCACTTTAAACATCGAGGAATCCTAATCCAGAATTGTCACAGATAACTGACTGGCTGATTCAGCTTTTCTGTATTAAATAATAAAAACTGCCCGCCTGTTGCTCTTTACTGAGCAGGCGATTTCCGCTTTGTTCTGCAAAAACCTGAAAATCACGCTCTGAACCCGGATCAGTTGCTACCACACTGACTGTCTGCCCGGGGCGCATTTTGTTCAATGCCTGCTTGGTCTTCAGCAGAGGCAGGGGGCAGTTCAGGCCGCTCAGATCAAGCGCTATATCTGCTGTTTCGCTCATCGCGGCATTCTAGCAGGAGCATCCCAAAAAACCGAGTTATTGCAAGGAATTAGTAGTATTATTTATAGTCAAATGGATTAAGGTATTATTGTTTTGTTTATGACTGGCGTATTCCAACACCTGAAAAGAGGCTGTATAAAAAACTGCATTCTGTCAGCCGGTATCTGGCTGGCGGCATCAGCTGCATTGGCTCAGACTAATAATCTGCCGGTGCTGGGGGACTCTGTCTCAGGCGTCCTGACAACCCAGCAGGAATATGAGCTGGGCCGGGAAATGCTGCGTTCGTTTCGCGCCCAGGCCGAAACCCTGGAAGATCCTCTGATGGAGGAATATATCACCAGTCTCACCTATCACCTGGCAGCCAACAGCCAGTTGCTTGATCACCGGCTGGAATTCATCCTGGTAGACAGTGAACAGCTCAATGCCTTTGCCGCACCGGGCGGAATTATCGGAGTAAATGCCGGACTTTTTACCTATGCAGAAACTGAAGGTCAGTTTGCCTCGGTAATTGCCCATGAGCTGGCGCATGTTTCACAGCGTCATTATGCGCGGCGTATCCTGGAAGCCCAGTCCAGTTCGATTACCAATATTGCCGGCGTGCTGGCTTCAATTCTGATCATCGCTGCCGGCGGTGGCGATGCCGGCACTGCTGCATTGGGTGTTACCCAGACCCTCAGTCTGGAAAACCAGCTTCGCTTCAGCCGTAATAATGAACAGGAAGCAGACCGGGTTGGTATCCGTACGCTCTATGATGCCGGCTTTGATCCCGACGCAATGGCAGAAATGTTTGAAAATATGATGCGCATGCGTACCGGCTCCCAGCGTATTCCGGAATTTCTGTCCTCGCATCCGCTGGATGAAAACCGTGTTGCTGACAGCCGTAATCGTGCCAATGCCATGCCGCAAGTCGAAAACATCAGTAATGTCGAATATCTGCTGATGCGACAACGGGCCCTGCTACTTTACAACGACGATTATGAGTTTGCTGAACAGAGTCTGCGTCGCCAACTGCCACAGCTTAATGGCGCAGAAGCTGATGCCGCTCAATATGGCATTGCACTGGCACAACTATACAGTGGCCAGTTTGTTGCCGCGACAGAATCCATGGCTCCCCTGCTCGCCAAGGACCCCAATCGCATTACCTATGTGGTTATGGAAGCGGAAATAGCCAGTACTGCAGGAAATTATGACCAGGCCTTACAGATCCTGGAAAACCATCTGGATATCAATCCGAATAATTATCCCCTGAGCTTTAGCTATGCACAGACCCTGGAGCAGGCCGGACGTTACAGGGAGGCAGTAGCTACACTTGAAGATCTCAGTGAGCAGCGCCCTACCGATATCAATATCTGGTACCACCTTGCTGAATTGCGTGGACTCACCGGAGATATCTCCGGGGTGCATCAGGCCCGCGCAGAATACTTTTTTGGTATTGGTGAGTTTGGCAGAGCCCGCGATCATCTCAACCTGGCTCTGGCCGAGCGCAACGATTCACTGACGACAGCCAGAATCAGACAGCGCCTGGAAGATATCCGTCGCATCGGTGATCGTTTTTATCGCTGATCAGCTGCCGCTATTCCTGAAATCCAGCATTCGCTGCAGCGGAATCATGGCTTTTTTGCCCAGAGCCGGATCGACATGTATTTGATTGTTCCCGGCTAACAGCGACTCATACAAATTCTGCAGACTGTTCATCCCCATCCACGGGCAGTTGGCACAGCTTCGACAGGTCGCGCCTTCCCCGGAAGTAGGTGCCATGATGAACTCTTTATCAGGCGCCTGTTGTTGTAATTTATAGAAAATCCCCTGATCGGTTGCCACAATAAACTGTTTTTCAGGACGGCTGATTGCGGCATTGATAATCTGGGTCGTGGAGCCGACGACATCGGCCTCTTCCAGCACTGACAACGGTGATTCCGGATGTGCCAGAACTGCCGCATCCGGATATAAATGGCGCATTTCTTCCAGCGCTTTGTGTTTGAACTCCTCATGCACGATGCAGGCGCCATCCCAGAGCAGAATATCGTCTCCTGCGCCCAGCTGGCGTTGAATATAGCGCCCCAGGTGTTTATCCGGTGCCCAGATAACCTGCTTGCCCTGATCGAGCAGATGTTCAACCACATCCACCGCGATGGCCGAAGTAACCACCCAGTCCGCCCGGGCTTTGACTGCAGCCGAAGTATTGGCATAGACAACGACGATATGATCAGGGTGCTTATCACAGAAAGGCGCAAAGCGCTCAATTGGACAGCCAATATCCAGGGAACAGGTTGCTTCCAGAGTGGGCATCAACACGGTTTTTTCCGGATTGAGTATTTTTGCCGTCTCACCCATGAATTTAACCCCGCATACAGCCAGGGTTGTTGCTGAAGTCTCAGTCCCGAAACGCGCCATTTCCAGCGAGTCGGCAACACAACCGCCACTTTCTTCTGCCAGAGCCTGCAGTTCCGGATCAGTATAGTAATGCGCCACCATGGCGGCATTCTTCTGTTGCAGCAGATCCAAAATAAGTTCCCGGTAACGGGCATTGTCGGCAGCAGTAGGTTCCTGCAATTGGGGAATTTTATCCAGATAGCTCCGGACAAACTCTCTGTCTGCAATCAGATCACCGCCAGAATCTTGCTTCACTGCTTTATTCATGATGTTACCGCGCTATTTTCCGCAATACCTTCCCGCAATACTTTCCCGCATTAACCCACAGGCATATTTTATCACAGCTCCCGTTTTGAGCCCTTTCCTGGATGTCCTGATATAAATGTGAGGGTAAAAGGGACCTGATACAAGCCCCGGAAAATGGTGGGTCGTGTGCGATTCGAACGCACGACCAATTGGTTAAAAGCCAACTGCTCTACCGACTGAGCTAACGACCCTTTCGAGAAGGCCGACATGGTACTGTTTTGACAGAAAATTACAAGTTTTTATAGGACGTAGGATCTTCAACACCCGCTTCAGTAAAGCCCTTGCGCCGCAAACGGCAGCTATCACAACGACCACATGCCCTGCCTTGTGAATCAGCCTGGTAACAGGACACTGTCCGGGCATAATCCACCCCCAGAGCCAGACCTCTGACAATGATCTCGGCCTTGCTCAATTCTATCAGCGGAGTCTCTATACTTACTGGATGCCCTTCTATACCGGCTTTGGTGGCCAGATTGGCCATTGTGGTAAAAGCCTCGATAAATGCCGGACGGCAATCCGGGTAACCCGAATAATCCAGGGCATTGACCCCGATAAAAATAGCTTCAGCTTCAAGCACTTCGGCCCAGCCCAGGGCGTAAGACAGAAAAATGGTATTTCGTGCCGGTACGTAAGTGATCGGAATGCCTTCCGACTCAGTTTCAGGTACCGCGATTGTCATATCGGTCAGTGCCGAGCCTCCAATTCCGGTCATATCAATCGGAATGGTTTTATGGGATTTCACCTGCATAAACACTGCCAGGTCTTCGGCAGCCTGTAATTCACTGCGATGTCGTTGCCCGTAATCAAAACTCAGGCTGTAACAGTCATAACCCTGGTCTCTGGCAATTGCCAGGCAGGTTGCAGAATCCAGCCCCCCGGATATCAATACCACAGCTTTTTTATTGCCCGATACCTGATCTGTCATCTCAATGACCCGGCTTGTTGCCCCACAAATACTTGTGTAACTGAATCTGGAACCGAACCTTCAGTTTATCGGCCAGAATCCATTCCGCCAGCTCAGTTGCAGATAACTCTTCATTGCTGGGGGAAAATAAGACATCTGCTACCTTAGCGTCAAGCATGTGCTCATTAAGCTGTTTTTTTGCCCAGAGATAATCTTCCCTGTTACAGATGACAAATTTAAGCTGGTCTTTTTTCCCCAGCTTGTCGATATTGCTGTAAAGGTTTTTATCCTGCTCACCGGAGGCCGGAGTTTTAAGGTCCATGACGATGCTCACTCGCTCATCGACTGCCGAAATGTCCATTGCCCCACCGGTTTCCAGTGAGACCTTATAACCGGCATCACAGAGAGCGCCAAGCAAGGACAGACATTCAGGCTGGGCCAGAGGTTCGCCACCGGTAACTGTAACAAAATCAGCTTCATGACTGGCGACTTCCTGCAGAACCTGATCCTGAGAGTAGATTACACCACCGCTGAAAGCGTATGCCGTATCACAGTACTGACAACGCAGGGGGCAACCGGTCAATCTGACAAAAACTGTCGGCAGACCACTGAGGCTGCTTTCACCCTGCAGGGAATGGAAAATTTCCGTAATACGAAGAGTATTGCTCACTGAAGGCAGTTAATGTCGCAGAAATAATAAAAGGATTAGCGGTTATAACCGTCGCGCAGGTACAACTCTGCCAGACGCAGAGAGGCACTGCCTGTCCCGCCGAACTCGGTAAGCAGGTTACGCCACACTTCCTGGGCACGGGATTCGTTCTCCATCAGGCTGTAAACAATACCGAGCTTGAGCATTGAATCAGGAGCCTTTTCATGCGTGGGGAAATTATCAATGACCTCATTGAACACATTGATCGCCTGGGAATACCGTTCGACCAGTATCAAAGCTTCACCCTGCCAGTAATATGCATTGGGTGCCAGACGACCCTGAGGAAATTCCTCAATCATTTGCTGAAAGACACTGATTGAAGCTTCATAATCGCCATCATTCAAAAGGAAGTTTCTGGCCTCCTGATAAAGCTCTTCCTCAGAACGCGGTTCGCCTGAAAAGTCCGGGGCTGTATTATTATTCAGAGCTACTTGTCCCTGCGGGTTTATGCCGGTGTCAGCAGCTGGTTCGACAGCAGGAAAGGCTGGACTGTTGCCCGTACCGGGCTGCCCGGCAGATGGCAGTGAAGCCTGGCTGCCTGGGAGCTGGGAATTATTACTATTATTACTGGCTGTATTGTTTGATGGGTTTGCTCCGGGCCTTGTTGTTGAAGCTGGCGGAACTGGTCCCGTGGACAAGTTACCTGCAACAGCCCCCTGGGTAATTCGCTGGTTCAATTCGCTCAGGCGATTATCCACGTCAAGATAGCGGTCACGCTGCTGCTGTTCCATTTGCCTGATCTGGTAACTTTGCTCTTCAACGAGTCCACGCAGGATCTGAACTTCGCGCTGCAAAGCTTCAAGCGTGTTGTACAGTGTCAACACGATATCATTATTGCGGGTATTGCTTTGCGGAGCATTATTTTGGGCTGCATTATTTTGCGAGGAGTTTGCAGCCGGGGCCTGCGCCTGACTATTCTGCGTGGTAGCGTTTTCAGCCGCATCAACCACCTGCACCTGAGAAAGCGCAGGAAGGCTGATCAGCGATATCGCAATAACTGAGAGAAGTTTTACCTTGAATTGAGAAGCATACTCAAACATATGGACATCCCAAAAAAACAAGCCGGGCGAACCCGGCTTTTTTTTGTTGCGTTGATTTATTGAATTTCTACCCGGCGATTACGTGCATAAGCAGCTTCCGTTGTACCCGGATCTACCGGCTGCTCCTCACCATAACTGATTACTTCCAGCTGGTTGGCAGAAACGCCCTGAACCTGCAGGTAACGCTCAACAGCCTGGGCACGACGCTCACCCAGTGCCAGGTTGTATTCACGCGTACCGCGCTCATCGGCATGACCTTCAAGACGATAGCGTAATGACGGATTTTCCATCAGACGGTTCGCATGATGTACCAGTGCTTCACGAGCTTCTGCACTCAGGTCTGAACGATCAAACTCGAAGTAAAAAACAGTAGTAGCCAAGCCCGCATCTCTTTCGCGAATCTGAGCAGGAGTAAGACCGCCTGTATTGCCAGCACCTCTGGCGTTGCCACTGGCTGAATCATCCATTTCTTCCATGGGTTCTTCCATGGGTTCTTCCATGGGTTCTTCCATCATGTCATCAGTTGATGACTGACAAGCTGCCAGAAAAACAGCGAAGATTGCCGCCATACCCAGTTTATAAAAATTATTCGTTTGCATAGCTTTTTCTACTCCTCTCAATTATTACCAAGCCTATGTCTTACGTAGAAATCTCTGTTAACAATCAGCCAATGTTAAATAATATCGCACCCGGCGCTGCTAATCCAGAAATGGCGACCATGCAGGCTCCCTGACATTACCTTGCGCGGATGGTATCTGGAACTTGACTCTGCCGTCAATGGAAACAGCGTTTAAAATGCCTCTATCACCTACTTTTGAGGCATAAATCACCATACTGGCATTTGGTGCTATGCTGGGTGACTCATCAAGCTGGGTTTCGGTGAGAATTCTGATGGTTCCGCGTTCAAGATTCAGTACCGAAATACTGAAGTCATCATTGTTGTCAAAGCGATGGACCAGCACCATATTGTTGCCATCCCGCAACATCCTGGCCCGGGCATTATAGTTACCTTCAAAGGTCAATCGCTCTTCCCAGCGTGTTTCCAGGTCAACCTGGTATATCTGCGGATTATTACTTCGCTCTGAGGTGAAAATCAGCGACGAACCATCCGGTGACCAGCTCGGTTCGGTATCAATGGAAAAATGATTGGTAATACGCTGCAGTTCCCGGGTGCGTAGATCCATGATATAGATATCCGGGTTCCCGTCTTTTGAGGACACCATGGCCAGGCGGTTACCGTCGGGTGAAAACACCGGTGAGCTGTTGATTCCGGTGAAATTGGTAAGCTGTTCGCGAACCCCGCTGCTGATATTCTGAATGAATATCTGCGAACGACCGGTCTCAAACGATACATAGGCTATCTGGCTACCATCGGGTGACCAGGTCGGCGACATGATCGGTTCAGTGCCTTCCCACAGGATCTGGGGACGACCACCATCCGCATCTGCCATTTCCAGCCGGTAAGGGAAAGATTGCCGTGAGTCTTCGGTGACATAAAGAATTTTGGTGGCAAAAGCTCCACGTACTCCCGTGACTTCCTCAAACACCTGATCACTGATGGCATGCGCGATATCCCGCAGCTGGGACTCCGTCCCCGAGATACGTTCACCAATCAGGCGTTCTTCGCGCAGTACGTCAAAAAATTCATACTGCACCTGAATAAGGTCACTGTTGTCACTGCGGGTAATTTTTCCGACCAGCAGGTAATCCGAACCGAGGAAACGCCAGTCACGAAAATACACTTCAGCCTGTTCATGTGGCTGGCTCAACATGTTATTTGGGTCAATCGGTGAAAATTCGCCGGTGTTGCGTAGGTTATTGCTGATGACCTGATCAACCTGATCACCCAGCACGCCAAAGCCTTCCCATTCAAAAGGGACAATCGCGATGGGAACCGGATTATCCACTCCCTGTGTGATGACAATATTCAGTTGAGCATGAGCCAGGGCTGGCAAAGCCAGAATAATCAATAATATCAGTCGGTTTAGCTTTAACATTAACGTAATAAATCCTCCGGTCTGAATGTCAGTGTCAAATTGCGAAAACTCGCTTCAAACAGGCTTGTGGACATACCCTGTAATTCAGGAAACCGTGCAGCACGTCTCACAGCCTGCTCCACAGAGCGGTCAAAAGCTGCATCGCCGCTGCTCTGGATAATTTCCACGGATATGACCTCCCCTGTCGGCACCAGCCTGATCGCCAATACTGCTGTCATGCCGTTTCTGGCGCTGGGTGGAATCACCCAGTTTCTTGTCACAGTATTATGAACAATAGCACTATATGTATCCACGGCGCGAGCGTCCGCCTCCCGCTGGGCGGCCAGTTGTTGCTGGCGTTCCGCTTCTGCCTGCTGCGCGGCCTGTTGCTCTCTGGCAAGTTGCTCCTGGCGCTGACGCTCCAGGCGTTGCTGCTCTTCAATCTGTGCCTGGCGTTGTGCTTCGCGCTGGGCTTCCTGTTCCGCCTGCCGGCGTTGCGCCAGCTCCTGTTCACTGCGCTGCTGTTCCAGTCTTTGTTGTTCCTGCAGCTCTGCCTGCCGTCTGGCTTCCTCTTCCCGGGCTGCCTGAGCTGCCGCTTCCTGTTCACGTTGACGCTGGGCTGCGGCTTCTCGTGCCTGTTCCTGCTGGATTTGTTGCAGCCGACGCAGGCGTTGCGGGTTTTCTTCAGCCGTAGTGGCACTGATGTAGACCGGGGTATCAAGATCAACCATATCATTGCGGAGAAAGGGATTATCCAGAATGATGTATAGCAACAACCCGTGTATCAGTATTGCGGCCAGTACTGCAGGTGGATAGCCTTCATGTTTGAGTAACAAGGCCATTGGATGGAATGCAAACATAGTCATTATTCCGCGTGGTCCTGATATTCCTTAACTATTGAATTTCCGGTGGCTGTGTGATCAAGCGTACGCTAGGCGCACCGGCATCTTCAAGGGTCGCCATCAGGCTCATGACCAGTCCGTAATTGACTGCGGCATCTGCTTCCAGAAATACCGGAACCCCCGGGTTCTGGTTCATGATGCGGCTGACATTATCCCCAATTGTCTCAAGCGGTACCGGTTCGGGATCTTCGCTGACCTCTCCCAGGCTGATGTAAAACTGACCTTCAGCATCGATTGACACTACCAGCGTCAGTTCATCATTATCATCGACGATTTCAGCATCAGCCTGCGGTAAATCCACACGCACTCCCTGGGTAATCAGTGGCGCAGTGATCATGAACACGATCAACAGCACCAGCATGACATCAATCAATGGTACAACATTGATTTCAGACATCAGTTTTCTCTGTTTTCTGCGAACTTCCATGCCGGTTCCTGTTTAGGCGGTTTTTTCCTGGCGTCTGGTATGCGCCTGGCGGTGAAGAATGCTGGAGAACTCATCCATAAAAGTGTAATAACTATCAGTTATTGAATTAACACTGGCTGAATAGCGGTTAAATGCGAGCACCGCTGGAATCGCCGCAAACAGGCCCATTTCTGTGGCGAACAGGGCTTCGGCGATACCCGGAGCTACAACCGCTAGACTGGCCTGACTTTGTGCCGCCAGGTCAAAAAACGCCATCATGATTCCCCATACCGTACCGAACAGGCCAATGTAAACCGAGACGCTGCCCACCGTGGCCAGAATGGGCAAATGCCGTTCCAGAACCCTTTCCTCACGCGCCAGTGCTACCCGCATGGCGCGCTGGGAACCTTCCATGACTGCATCAGAATCAATCCCCGGTTGCTGACGCAGACGGGTGAATTCCTTGAAGCCGGAACGAAACAGGTTTTCCATACCAATTATGCTGACATCTTCCTTTTTCAGTTTATTGGTACCGTCACGAAACAGCTGGCTCAGATCCATCCCTGACCAGAACAGTTTTTCAAAATTGAAAACTTCTTTTTCCGCATCCTTGATGATGATCCATTTCTGAACAATGATCACCCAGGATAAAATTGAAAGCACAAACAGGCTGAACATGACCAGCTTGCCGATCAGTGTGGCACCGATAATCATGCTCCAGATATTCATCGATTCACCCATACTTTCTTTTTCTCCTCTTAATCAATCTTGTCAGCTGTTTACTGTTCGTCAGAAAACAGGTCCGATTTCCCCGATTTCAGCCCAAAGTGTCGATAGGCAAATTCAGTCACCATCCTCCCACGCGGAGTACGGGTGATAAAGCCCTGTTGTATCAGATAGGGTTCCAGTACATCTTCTACTGTGCCTTTTTCTTCACTGATGGCAGCGGCAATACTTTCTATCCCTACCGGGCCGCCGTCAAACTTTTCAATCAGTGCCAACAGGAAACGCCGGTCCAGATGGTCAAAACCATTCTTGTCGATACTCAGCATATCCAGCGCTTCATTGGCAATTTGTCTGTCGATATGGCCTTCATGTTTGACTTCGGCAAAATCCCGTACGCGGCGTAACAGGCGGTTGGCAATTCGTGGGGTTCCTCGAGCACGCCGGGCGATTTCTTCTGCTCCCTCGGCATCACAACGCGCACCAAGAATCTGCGCCGAGCGCTCGACAATACTGCTTAAATGATTGACGCTGTAGAACTCCAGGCGTTGCACAATGCCAAAACGGTCTCGCAGCGGCGAGGTCAACAGACCGGCACGGGTGGTGGCCCCTACCAGGGTGAAAGGCGGCAATTCCAGTTTCAGGGAACGTGCTGAAGGGCCTTCACCGATCATGATGTCGAGCTGGAAATCTTCCATGGCCGGATACAGAATTTCTTCCACGGCCGGGTTCAGGCGGTGTATCTCATCAATAAACAGAACATCGCCACTTTCCAGGTTGGTCAGCATGGCAGCCAGATCACCGGCTTTTTCCAGTACCGGGCCGGAAGTGCTTTTCATGGTGACACCCATTTCGTTGGCAACGATATAGGACAGCGTGGTCTTGCCCAGTCCGGGCGGACCAAAAATCAACACATGATCCAGGGCTTCCTTGCGCTGTCGGGCAGCAGAAATGAATATTTCCATCTGTTCCTTGACGCCCTCCTGACCAATATAGTCAGCCAGCTTGTGCGGGCGAATAGCCAGTTCCTGCTGAACTTCGTTCTCGGCAGGAGCGGCAGATATGAGTCGGTCTTCTTCCAGCATAATTAGGACTTTAGCCTGTCATGTCTCTAAGTGCCAGACGAACCAGTTGACTGGTCTCCAGAGACTGATTGTTTTCTTCCAGTTTCTTCGCTGCCCGTGAAATTGCCTTGCCGGCATCCTGTGGTTTATAACCCAGCGCAATCAGGGCAGATTCCGCGTCCTGGTAACCACTGCCAGATGACTTTCCACTATCCACACTCTCAAGCTGGTCGGTTTCCTGATACCAGTCGGTGAGTTTATCGCGCAATTCAACTATCAGGCGCTCGGCTGTCTTTTTACCGACTCCCGGCAGGCGTACCAGGGTATTCACATCATCCTGACGCACACAATTGGCAAGTTCATGAATATTCAGTCCGGACAGAATCCCCAGTGCCATTTTCGGCCCCACCCCGTTTAATTTGATCAGCAGGCGAAACAGGGTTCGCTCGTTCAGCTCATAAAAGCCATAGAGTAACTGGGCATCTTCCCTGACCACCAGATGGGTATGCAAACTGACAGTCTGCCCGTTTTCCGGCAAATGGAACAGGGTGCTCATCGGCACCGCAACTTCATAGGCCAGACCGTTCACATCCACCAGAACCTGATTGGAGTGTTTTTCCAGCAGGGTTCCCCTGATTCTGCCTATCATCGCTTGATTTCTTCCTGTAAACGGCGTCGCCGGCTGCCCTGTACTCCGGATATCTTAATCAAACTTGACTGAGTATGCACATGACACACTGCCACGCACAGGGCATCTGCCGCATCCTCCTGTGGTTTCGCCTGAAGTGAAAGTATCGACATCACCATATGCTGCATTTGTTCTTTATCGGCCCTGCCCTTACCTACCAGCGCCTTCTTGATCTGATTTGGCGGATATTCAAAAACCGGCAGCTCCAGATTACGACAGGCGACAATAACGACACCACGGGCATGTCCCAATTTCAGTGCGGAAACAGGGCTGCGGCCGACAAAAATTTCTTCCAGCGCCACTTCATCGGGTTGATATTTTTCGATGATTGCCGTCAGATCATCGTAGATGACTTTCAGGCGTTCGTTGAATTCCAGTTTTGCCACCCGGATACAGCCGGAGGCAACATACTCGAGTTTCTTTCCGGCGGTATTGATCAGGCCGTATCCGCATACACGGGAACCGGGATCAATGCCCAGGATCAGTGCCATGGAGTAATCAGCAGTTCAGGTGTAAACAGCATTATTTATCCAGTTCGGCCAGGACATCGTCGGAAATGCTGGCATTGGAGTAGACATTCTGTACATCATCAAGATCTTCCAGAGCGTCCACCAGATTCATCAGTTTTTCGGCGCCCTCGCTGTCCAGGGCAATTTCATTTTCAGCGAGCATGGTGACTTCTGCACTTTGTGCTTCCAGCCCGGATGCATCCAGGGCATCTTTTACAGCACCGAAACTCTCGAAACTGGTATGCACTTCCATGCTGCCGTCTTCATTATTAAGCACATCTTCGGCGCCGGCTTCCAGTGCCGTTTCCAGTAACTTTTCTTCATCAGTACCGGCAGGATAGCTGATCACTCCGGTTTTGCTGAACAGGTAGGACACCGATCCATTGGTACCGAGATTTCCCCCGGCCTTGGTGAAACAATGCCTGATTTCGGCAACGGTGCGATTCTTGTTATCAGTCATGGTTTCCAGCAGGATGGCTACCCCGTTGGGTCCATAGCCTTCATAGTTCAGTTCTTCAAGATTTTCATTTTCAGTATTGCCAGCTCCCCGGTCGATAGCCCGATCGATGGTGTCGCGGGTCATATTGGCTGTCAGTGCTTTATCCACCACCGCCCGTAATCGGGGGTTGTCTGCAACATCGCCGCCGCCCAGTCGTGCGGCCACTGTCAGCTCTCTGATCAGTTTGGTAAATATTTTCGCCCGCTTGGCATCCTGTCCGGCTTTACGGTGTTTGATATTTGCCCATTTACTGTGACCTGCCATACTGCTCTCTCTTTAGCTTTCCTCTGTTGTTCTTTTCTTGCTGGAGTCTGTTATGTCTCGGATTTCTGTTGTTCGCGCAGACGGATATTCAGTTCACGTAACTGTCGGTTCCCTACTTCTCCCGGGGCATCTGTCAACAGGCAACTGGCTGACTGGGTTTTCGGGAAGGCAATCACGTCACGAATTGAATGTGAGTTGGTCATCATCATCACCAACCTGTCCAGGCCGAAGGCAATACCACCATGGGGCGGACAACCGTACTTCAGCGCCTCAAGCAGAAAGCCGAATTTTTCATCAGCTTCTTGCGCATCTATCCCCAGTACCCGGAACACAGCCTGCTGCATAGTGGTGTTATTGATACGAATTGAGCCGCCTCCGAGTTCGGTACCATTAAGCACCATATCATAGGCCCTGGACAGAGCTGCCAGCGGCTCAGCCTGTAACTCCTCCGGACTGCAGGAAGGTGCCGTGAATGGATGGTGTACAGAAGTGCAATTACCTTCCTTGTCTTTTTCAAACATGGGGAAGTCAACCACCCACAAGGGCGCCCAGCCCTCACTGAGTAATTGCAGATCCTTGCCAACCCGGTCACGTAAAGCCGCGATACTTTCATTCACGACCGTGGCTTTATCGGCCCCGAAAAACAGAATATCCCCGGTGGCGGCAGCGGACCGTTCCAGGACAGACTGCACAACTTCATCGGGCATGAATTTAAGAATTGGCGACTGCAATCCTTGCATCCCTGCCTCAAGGTCATTCACCTTGATCCAGGCCAGACCCCTGGCACCGTAATTGGCGATATAGGCAGTATAATCATCAATCTGTTTGCGGCTGATTTCAGCCCCGCCTGGCACCCGTAGGACCACGACCCTGGATTCAGGATCATTGGCCGGTGCATTAAATACCTTGAATTCCACTTTCTGCATCAGGTCAGCGATATCAACCAGTTGTAACGGGTTACGTAAATCCGGGCGGTCAGTCCCATACTTTTTGACTGCATCGGCGTAGCTCATGCGCGGGAATTCCGGCAGGTCTACAGAAAGATGTTCACTGAATACCGTACGAATCATCGCTTCAGCTATCGCCATGACGGCTTCTTCATCCATAAAAGAGGTTTCAATATCCACCTGGGTGAATTCCGGCTGACGGTCGGCGCGCAAATCTTCATCACGAAAACATTTGGCAATCTGGTAGTAACGGTCCATGCCCGAAACCATCAAAAGCTGCTTGAATAATTGCGGTGACTGCGGCAATGCAAAAAACTTGCCCGGATGCGTGCGGCTGGGAACCAGATAGTCACGTGCACCCTCCGGTGTTGCCCGGGTCAGAATCGGGGTTTCGATATCCAGAAAGCCCTGCTCATCCAGAAAACGACGGATACTGCTGGTCACTCTGGAACGCATGCGCAGGCGCTGCAGCATTTCCGGACGGCGCAAATCGATAAAGCGGTGTCGCAGACGAACATCTTCACCTACTGCCATATGTTCATCCAGTTGAAAAGGCGGTGTTTCAGCGGCACTGAGAATTTCCAGGGTTTTACCCAGTACTTCGATTTTGCCGGTGGCCATTTCAGGGTTTTGCGTCCCTTCCGGGCGTTCACGGACCAGGCCCTCAACACGAATAACAAATTCATTGCGCACCTGTTCTGCCAGGGCAAAACTCTCCTCGGTATCCGGATCGAATACAACCTGGGTAATGCCGTCACGGTCGCGTAAATCCAGGAAAATCACTCCACCATGATCGCGGCGACGATGCACCCAACCGCATAAAGCAACCTCTGCCGAGATATTACTTTCGTTTAATTCACCACAATAATGGCTTCGCATACTTAACCCTTATAAGCTTTTAGCTGGATACTACTTTTTATACACTTCTGAACACTTCAGTCACGCCTGACAGTTTGCCCTCAGACTGAACTCTTTGATTCAGGTTTGTTTTCCGACTTACCGGCAGACCCGGATTTTTTCGAATCGTCTGCTGAGCCTGAATCCTTTTGCTCTGATTTCTCATTAGCGGCAGCTTTCTTGCCGGAATTTTTAAAATCAGTCTCATACCAGCCGCTGCCTTTTAGGCGAAAGCTTGTAGCTGAAATTAGCTTTTTCATGCTGGACTTTCCACATTCCGGACATTCCTTCAGGGGCGGATCACTGATTTTTTGCAGTTTTTCCAATTCCACTCCGCAGGAGTTACATTTATATTCATAAATAGGCATCATGCACCTCTATTAATGCACTCAATTAAGCACGCAATACTATTTTGCTTAAGCAGAATCAAAAGCGCTGCATTGTACCTTATTTAATTCCCGGACAACATTTTTGTTAATTACCCCCGCTTAGGAAAAAAATAACAAAAAAAGCACCAAAACCCCTATAAAACCCTTGCCCGTTTTGGGTGAAAAAGATATAAAGGCTCACTTAACCGGAGACACTAGTTTCAGGAGTCCTTGGTTAAGCTGGCAGTTCAACAAGCTTGAGATTATGCATCTTTCTGCTTGAAAAATTGCAGAGCTGAAACTGAGAATTTAATTAACCACTCAAACAATTAAGAGATGAAGGTATGGCTGTAAAAAAATCCCCGAAAGCACCCGCAAAGAAAACCAGCGCAATTCAGGAAAAATATACAAAAACAGCAATCCTCAGCACTATTTCTGAAAATACGGGGCTAACCAAAAAGGAAGTTTCCGCGGTGCTGGACGAATTGTCTGTACTCATCGAGCGACACATCAAAAAGCGTGGTGTCGGTGAGTTTACTCTTCCAGGTCTGTTAAAAATCAAAACGGTCAAGCGCCCAGCTCGTCCGGCTCGCAAGAATGTTCCAAACCCTTTCAAACCGGGTGAGTTTATGGACATCCCGAAAAAACCGGCTTCTACCAAAGTCAGAGTTCTGCCACTGAAAAAGCTCAAGGAATTTGCGCTTTAAGCAGTAGCAGATCAGGTTTTTCAAAAAGCAGCCTTCGGGCTGCTTTTTTATTAGAGAAGCCCTTATCATTGCTTATCAGGGCATCCCTGGCTAAATCAGGTATCATTCAGCACCTATGCGTACGTCCAGATATTTATTAGCGACCACCAAGGAAACACCGGCTGATGCCGTTGTTGTCAGTCATCAGTTGATGCTACAAGCCGGACTGATTCGTAAACTGGCTGCCGGCCTCTATACCTGGATGCCCATGGGATTGCGTGTCCTTAACAAGGTCAGTCGCATTATCCAGGAAGAGATGGATGCCTCCGGCGCCCTGCAGGTATCCATGCCAGTCGTACAGCCGGCAGAGCTCTGGCAGGAATCCGGACGCTGGGAGCAGATGGGTGATGAGTTACAGCGCCTGCAGGACCGGCATGACCGTGATTTCTGCCTCGGCCCGACCCATGAGGAAGTCATCACTGATCTGCTGCGTAACGAAATCAACTCCTATAAACAGCTGCCAATTAACCTGTATCAGATACAGACAAAATTTCGCGATGAACGGCGTCCGCGTTTCGGCGTCATGCGGGCCCGTGAATTTATTATGAAAGATGCCTATTCCTTTCATATCGATCAGCAGTCCCTGCAGGAAACCTATGCCTTGATGCACGAGACCTACACCAGAATCTTTACCCGACTGGGGTTCACCTTCCGCGCAGTTGAGGCCGATTCCGGCAATATCGGTGGCAACAGTTCACATGAATTCCATGTGCTGGCTGATTCCGGTGAGGATGAAATCGTCTTCAGTTCAGACAGTGATTACGCCGCCAACCTGGATATGGCCAGCGCGCTTGCCCCCGCACAGAAACGTCCGGCAGCCCAGGAACAGAAAACGCTGATTGAAACACCGAATACTTCAAGCATTGATGAAGTTTGCAACTTGTTGAAAGTGCCAGCTGAACAGACCATCAAGACCCTGCTCGTCCTTGGTGAAAACGGAAAGCAAAATGACTCCGGCGCTGAAGCCCCTATGGTCGCCCTGATAGTTCGGGGTGACCATCAGCTTAATGAGATCAAAGCTGCCAAACTGCCGGGTGTGCAGGCGCCGCTTAGCTTTGCGCCGGAAGAGAGAATCAGCAAGGAGTTATCCTGCAAACCTGGCTCCATCGGTCCGGTGGATATGCCGAACACTATCCGCATCATTGCAGACCGGGATGCTGCTGTTTTGAATGATTTTGTCTGTGGCGCCAATCAGGACGATCATCATCTCAGCGGGGTCAACTGGGAGCGGGATTGCCGTATCGATGAAATTGCCGATTTACGCAATGTGGTGGAAGGCGACCTGAGCCCGGACGGCAAAGGCAGCCTTTCAATCAAGCGCGGTATAGAAGTCGGACATATTTTCCAGCTCGGTAACAAGTACTCAAAAGCAATGCAGCTGACTGTCCTCAATGAAAACGGCAAAAGCGTGATTCCGGAAATGGGCTGCTACGGCATTGGTGTAACCCGTATCGTTGCTGCCGCCATCGAGCAGTGCCACGATGACAAAGGCATCATCTGGCCGGATAACATCGCGCCCTTTCACCTGGCCCTGATTCCTCTGAATGCCCACAAATCGGAACAGGTTACCCAGTTGTGTGAAAAAATGTACCGGGATTTGAGCGCGGCCGGTATCGAAGTCCTGTTTGATGATCGTGACAGGAAAACCAGCCCAGGGGTTAAATTTGCTGATATGGAGCTGATTGGCATACCTCACCGCCTGGTGATTTCCGAACGCAGTCTGGAAAAAGACATGCTCGAATACAAACATCGTGGCGATGAAAATTCCCGGGATATTCCACTCCGGGACGCGCTGGATTTCCTCAGGGAAAAAATCCTCGGGACCTGAGCCAGGCCTGAGCTATCCGATCTTTTCTGTTCGGGGCTGGCTATCAGGGACTGGCCGGATTCCCTGGTCTGCCTTGAACATCTGCGCAAATGACATCTGGAATACTTCTTCTGAGGAAGCCTCGATACTGGCAAACCTCTGCCTGACGTCTTCCAGGTTGTTAATGTGGCCGGTAATGAGTTGCGGCAGCTTATCAAAATCCCTGGCTCTGGGCAGGGCCACTTTGAACCAGGAAAAAAGTTCCAGCACAGCAAGGTTATTCATATCCCTGACCAGGATATATTCATCAGAGCCACATTCCCGAACTATATGGCGATCCTGCAATATCTTAAATACCTTGCGCATACTGATCTCATTAAAGGGCCAGTGTTCCTTTATCAGTGAACTCAGCCTGACACTCTCCCCCTTCTGCTGCTGACACCAGAAATGATGCAGTAAAGCCAGAACGAGAATGCAGGGATGAACTTTCACACTTTTATACTGAGTTCGGTATGCCGGCAAGGAACGAACCAGGTTGGCTCCCAGCAGAATGACCATCCAGCACAGATAAATCCACAACAGAAAGATCGGCACTGCGGCAAAAGTGCCATACACAAACTGGTAGCTTGCCAGCGCGATAAACCAGGTAAACACCTGCTTCACCAGCATGAATGACAGAGCCACAACCAGCCCTCCGATAACTCCGTGCACAAAGCGCACACCACAGTTTGGCACCGCAACATATAAAAGCGTAAATGCACCGGTTGTCAGCAAAAGTGGAAACAGGTTCAGCAGTATGCTGGTTGTGCCAAGTGACTCGGAAACCCCGAGGAAACTGTCAAATAAATTCAGGGAAGTAATGTAGGAACTGATGGCTAATCCCAGACCCAGAAGAATCGGCCCCAGGCTCATGACACTCCAATACAGTAAAAAGGAGTTCAGACCCTTGCGCGATTCCTTGACCTCCCATATCCGGTTAAAACTGCGCTCAATATTCAGCAACATCAGAAAGGCGGTAACCACCAGCATCAGGGCTCCCACCCAGGTCAGGTTTCGGGCCTGATCGCTGAAACTGGTGAAATAAGCTTCCAGTTCGCTGCTTGAGCTGGGCAACAGACGCTCAAAAATCATGCTTTGTATCTGATTGCCAAAGACCTGAAATGCCGGGAAAGCTGAAAGAATTGACGCGATCAGGGTCAACAGTGGAATCACGGCAAACAGGCTCATGTAGGTTAAAGCCTTGGCATTTTCAAAGCCTTTGTGCCGGGAAAAATTCCTGTACACGAAGCTGATAAACAGGCCGAAATCTTTTACTTTTTCAATTAGCTGGGAATTCCGGCTCATATTGTTTGTTTTCACTCCTTTTGCCCTAAAGACCTGTTAAACAGCATAACCTATCCCCTTCTCTTGGTTAATCAATTTCAGGGACTCTGATTAACCATGGCCAGAGACAAACCAGACTTGATCAGAGACTCCCTGTTGTCTACCATTCCGGGCCTTGTCCTTAAATTAGCAAGAGAAGCTCTGATTAACCATGGCCCAATACACTATTTATCATAATCCACGCTGTTCCAAATCCCGGCAGACACTGGCCTTGCTGGAAGAAAACAATATCCAGCCGAACATTGTATTGTATCTCGAGACGCCGCCCAATCAGCAAACACTCATGGAGCTGCTGAAAAAACTGGGCAAGACGCCACGGGATATCTTACGTAAATCGGAAGATGCCTATAAAGAAAAGGGCCTCAGTGACAGCTCATTGAGTGATGCGCAGTTAATACAGGCCATGGTAGATGAACCGAAACTGATTGAACGACCGATAGTGGTCAGGGGTAAGCAGGCTGTACTGGGGCGTCCACCGGAAAATGTACTTGAGCTGATTGCATGAAGCAGGCATATATTCTGGTCCTTTATTACAGCCGCTACGGGGCCCTGGAAAAAATGGCCCGACTGGTCGCCCGTGGTGTTGAAAGTATTGACGGCATGGAAGCCCGAATTCGTACTGTCCCTGCTGTCTCGGCAGTCAGCGAAGCGGTGGAAGCGGAAGTGCCCGAGCAGGGTGCAGTTTATTGTACCGAAGATGATTTCAGCCAGTGTGCAGGTCTGGCCCTGGGCAGTCCGACCCGTTTCGGCAATATGGCGGCTCCCATGAAATATTTTCTGGACAGCACCGGTTCACAGTGGATGAGCGGTTCCATGATCGATAAACCTGCCGGTGTGTTTACCTCCACGGCAAGCCTGCATGGCGGTCAGGAAGCCACGCTTCTGAGTATGCAGATTCCGCTTTTGCATCACGGCATGCTGATAAGTGGTCTCCCCTACAGTGAAACTGCCCTGAATCAGACCCGTACTGGCGGAACACCCTACGGCCCCAGTCATCTGGCTGGTGCAGACGGCAAGCTGCCGATTAGCGATGATGAAGCAGAACTTTGTCAGGCACTTGGAAAACGCCTGGCAAGTATCGCCCTGAAACTTTCTGCAGATTAATGCAAGTGACCGGATCTGCACTGCTTGCCCGTTATACTGTTCTGCTTTGCCTGGCCGGACTGATTATCAGCCTGAGTCTGGATAACTGGTTACAGGAACCTCCCAGTATTACCCGCTGGCTGATACAGGTTGTCCCGCTTCTGCTGTTTTTCCCTTCCCTGTCAGGCAAACAGCTGCGCCCCTACCAATGGCTGTGTTTTGTTATTCTGCTTTACTTCATCATGGGGGTGCTGTATCTGTTTACCCCGGACAGAATACTTGGCGGAGCAGCGATCAGCTTTTTTTGTGTGCTTTTATTCTGTGCCGCAATTTTTTATATTCACAGCCGGAAACCACGGACTGAAAGTTAACCGGGTACAATTTCGTATATACGGATAAAGCCGGTCCAGGAGCTTATCGACCATGATTGCAAAAATCTTCAGAGGTCTGCTGACCCTTTATCGCTGGATTCGCAGTTTCTTTCTCAACCTTCTTTTCATTGTTGTGCTGTTAACAGTGCTCAGTGTGCTTTTCAGTGGTTCGGAAACTGTCGAGATTCCCGAAGGTGCTGCGCTGGTCATTGCTCCTGTTGGTGATCTGGTGGAGGAGAGAACACGCATCTCCGGCTTTGGTGATCTGTTCTCCGGTAACCCTGCCGATAGCGAAGTGCTTTTGAGCGATCTGCTCGAAGTAATTGAAATTGCCGGCAGGGATGATGCCATCAGTGCAATTGTGCTGCGACTGGATGCCTTGCAGGGTGCTGACCTGAGTAAATTACAGGATATCGCCACTTCCCTGGTCAGTTTCAGGGAAAGCGGCAAAACAGTTTATGCCCTGGCCGATAATCTCTCACAGAGTCAGTATTATATTGCCAGTCACGCTGATGAAATCATTCTTAATGAAATGGGCAGCGTGAATCTTGAAGGCATGAGCTCTTACCAGTATTACTACGCCGAGGCACTCGCCAATCTCGATATCAATGTGCATATTTTTCGGGTAGGCGAATACAAGTCGGCCGTTGAACCTTTTGAACTTAACGGCATGTCTGAGGAAGCCCGGGAAAACTATGAGGAATTACTTTCCAGCAGCTGGCAGTTATATCTGGATGGCGTCAGCCAGCAACGCGGAATGCCACCTGAACAAATCAATAACCTGATCAATACCCTGGATGAACAACTCGCAGGTGTGGGTGGAGATACTGCCCGCCTGGCGCTTGAGTCCGGACTGGTTGATCAGATCAGCAGTAGACCGGACATGCAGGGCTACCTGATAAGCCAGGTAGGGATGGATATGCAAAGTGGAAATTTTCTGCAGGTATCCTATGAAAGGTATCTGCAGGAAAGGCGACTTCCGCTGGATTCCATCCTTGGTGGCGACCAGGTCGGCATTATTGTGGCCAGTGGCACAATCTTCGATGGTGAACAGGATCCCGGCAGTATCGGCGGTGATAATCTTTCCGCGCTTATTCGTCAGGCACAGGATGATGAAAACGTCAAAGCACTGGTATTGCGTGTCGACAGCCCGGGCGGATCTGCCTATGCCTCAGAAGTTATCCGTCAACAGTTGCTGGAGTTTAAGGACAGTGGCAAGCCGCTGGTGGTTTCCATGGGTGGTGTGGCAGCTTCAGGTGGCTACTGGATTGCTACTGCTGCCGAGGAAATCTGGGCAACACCTGCCACCATCACCGGTTCAATCGGTATTTTTGGTATTTATCCTACCTTCAGCCAGACCCTGGGGCGACTCGGCATTTATGTTGACGGGGTTGGTACCACCGACCAGGCCGGCGCTTTCGGGCTCGGACGTGAATTACCTGCTGTCACGCAAAATGCCATTCAGCTGAACGTTGAAAATGGCTATCAGCGCTTTTTAACCATCGTCTCTGATGCCAGAAATATGAGCACGGCTGCTGTTGATGCTGTTGGCCAGGGCCGGGTCTGGTCTGCCAGTGCCGCCCTGGAGCATGGTCTGCTGGATGATATCGGTGATCTGGATGATGCAGTTGAGGCAGCAGCCGGACTTGCTGGCCTGAATCAGTATCGTGCACAGCTCATTACAGCTCCACTCAGCCCAGGTGAACTGCTCCTGCAGAACATTGCCGATAACTGGGATATCAGTGCCTGGTTTAGCACGGGGACTGATCTGATGTCGGCTTTTCAGCTCAGTGGTATTTTCCAGCAGCTGGAAGATGACCTGCTGCAGCTGGTGAAATTCAATGACCCCAACAATCTCTATCTGCAATGTTTTGCCTGTAATCGGCCACTTTGATTACTTATTCCTGCAGCTACAGATTTTTCTGGCTTCGACATTTACCTGATTTTCACCAATCGACAAAAGCTCGAAAAATACATCTGATTCAACTTCACCCATAACTGCTCTATGCTTTATCCTCCTCAACCCTAGAGTGGCTATATTTTTGGATTGCATGCTTTAATTAATACCAATGCAACACAAGCCCATATAAACGACATACTGGAAACCTGACATGAAACTAATACTGACCCTGAGTGTAGGCATTTTACTGAGTTCCTGTGCCCAGCTACCCGAGCCGGTTAACGGCTGGATTGATATTCCCCTGAGTGAAAATACCTTCAGTGAAAGTGAGCTGGAATACCGCAGCGATACAATTGAAATACCGCTTTATGCCTATGATGCACTGGAGTACAAACTGGGAATTGCCGAAGGCGATACCATAACCTACGAATGGGAAGTGGAAATGGCTGACCCGCAACTGCTGGAAGTTGAATTTCACGGGCATACTGAAAGAGTTGGCGATGATCCCGGCCTGTTGATGTTTTACAAAATTCATAATGAGGGCGAGGAAAGCGGCACCCTGACCGCTCCTTTCAGCGGTATCCATGGCTGGTATCTGAACAATCAGAGTGAAGAGGATATAGTTGTCAGCTTAAGAGTGGCAGGATTTTATACCCTGATCGAACAGTAAAACCTACCAGTGCATCAGTGACTTGACGAAAGGGATTGTCAACTTGCGCTTTTCACTAAGACTGAGTTTTTCCAGTTCCTCCAGTACATTGAACAGATGGTGAGTACTGCGTTCGGTACGACTGCAGATATATTGCAGTACATCATCATCCAGGGGCATGCCAACAGAGGCTGCCCGCTTTTTCAGGGCTTCCAGTTTGCCAGCCTCATCCAGCTCATGTAACTGATAGACCATGCCGCTGCTGAAGCGCGACTTCAGGTCCGGCAAGGCATAATCCAGTGCCGCTGGTGCCTGATCAGAACTGATAATCAGATGTGATGTCGAATCCTGCTGAACGTCATTGAACAGTTTGAAGAGCCGGGCTTCCCAGGCTGGAGATGAGATTACCTGCTGAATATCATCAATACAGATCAGATCCAGTTGTTCGAGCCCGTCAAGAATACCTTCGCCGTGCCGGGAAAGCTCCTTTAGGGGCAAGTAAACGGCGTTTTCAAATCCGCCGCATAGTGCCTGCAGAATATGGCTCTTGCCGCTGCCCGGGCGCCCCCAGATGAAATAGAACTGATTCGGTAATGCATCAGTACTAAGCTGCGTAAACAGTTCACGATTGGCAACCATGCAGATGAAGTTGTCAAAAGAAAACTCCTTGCGCAGGTGGAAATCAAAAGTGGCCTGGGGGGAAAGTGACATAAGCTGCAGGTTTCAGTCCCTGAGCCAGCGGTAATGCATAGACACGTCAAGCCCGTCGCGATTCAGCTCACTGACTATCTGCAGGCTTGGCTCCAGTGCAATGGTTTCAACCAGCTGACGCAACTGGCCACCTGTCTCCAGGCGCAAAATCAGGGTTCCCTGGTCGGCACGCTTCAACTGGAAAGCATTAACCCCTTCCAGGGTTCTCAGATAAGACAGCAGCGCCGAATAATCTGCAGGACTGTCAATGCCATCTACCTGAAAATCGACCGGCACCGAATTTTCAGTACTGGAAAGCAGCACGGCATAATATTGCGACAGTTCGGTACTGACCAGATTGATACTGCCCTGTAAAAATTCATTTTCCGACGATTCAAATTCTTCATAACTGAACACATTATCCCGGAAAAAATATAATGAGCGCGCCAGTAATTCACCACTCAGGGAACGGAATATCCGGATGGCCAGAATGCTTTCTGCCTGATACCGACGCGAGGCATTGAGGATGGCCTGTTCATCAAGCTCCCATAACCGGTTTACATTCAGTCGTAACTGGTCCTCGAGATCGAGAATCGGATACAGCAATGGCAGACCGCGCTGGTCAGCGTAATTATCCAGTCGTTCCAGCAACGTGGAATCAGGATTGGCGCTGCTAGCAAGCATTCGGCGTTCACCCAGTTCATCCTCAATAACTATCCAGACCAGTGTTTCGGGTCGATTGACAGGCCACAGAGGAATATTGTTTTCGTCCAACAAGCGCTGAATTTCGCTTTCATAAAAGTTTACTACCAGTTCGATATTTTCCTGTGTGCTACTTTGTCCGTTTTCCGACTCGATGACTTCAGTGCGTGTCTGGGTACTCCATGATTCAACATAGGCTTCAGGGCTGTTTAAGGCACGACGAATTGATGCCGGACTGCTCACTGCCGTCGAGCCACTGACCTTGACCAGTACTTCCAGCATGGCATCACTGAAGCCGCGTCGGCGTTCACGTTCATCTTCACGTGAATCCACCTGGACAGTGGCCTGATACAGCCCTCTGACTTCAATCGCCAGCACAGGAGCAGGAAGCCCCTGCACGAGCAGAAGCAACAGAATCACAAGAAGCTGCCATGTATATTTCACTGACTTGACCATAAACGCTATCATACCCGATTGAGGCACATGCAAACCACCTGCCCTTAAGCGGAGATTAAGCAAAACACCGGATAATCAAAATCATGTTTACACGTCCTCATATAGTAAATCTTGGCCTCAGCTTTTGCCTCTTGCTGTTCGCGGAATTCAGCATAGCGGCTGCACCGGAGCCCTTCGTGGTTAATTATGATGCCCGCTATCGGGGACTTCGGGCAGAGGCGACCATATCACTTGAGCAAAATGAAAATGGAAGCTATCTGGCGCACTCCATTATTGCCATCAAGCTATTCGGTGCTACGGTCACTTCCATCAATGAAAGAAGTCGTTTTGACTGGATAGAAGACAGGCCAAGACCCCGTCATTATGAATATATACAGCGTGGACTGGGCAGCCGCAGTCGTAGCATTGATTTCAACTGGCAGGAAAATACCGCGCTGGCAAGCGTGGATGAAAGACAGACTGAACTGGAGTTGCCTGGCCTGACACTTGATGAGCTTAGTATGTATACAGTGCTAAAACAGGAAGTACTTGATGGCGCTGAGGATGTTTTTTTTGATGTTATCGACAGAAACCAGGTCGAAGAGTATCACTATCGGCTTATCGGTGAAGAAGCAGTTGAAACAGAAGTCGGTACTTTTCAGGCTGTGAAAGTTGAGCGGGTTCGGGAAAACAGTGAACGACTCACCCAGCTCTGGTTTGCCCCTGAACACGATATGCTGTTGATTAAAATATACCATCGCGATCCCGATGGTGATGATTATGAAATCACCATTAAGGACGCACAGCTAAATGGTGAGGCAGTCACTGCCGGCTAGCTTTCCGGCACCAGCGCATAGCTCAGAATTTTTTTGTTGAAGCTGTCCTTGTCCATCCCCAGTCGGGCGGCAGCCAGTTTTTTAATATTGCCACTGTCCTGCATTGCCGTTTCCAGCATTTCCTTTTCAAAGTTCTTCAGATACTGCCGCAGGTTTTCTGCAGTTACCGGCGCAATAATTTTCATGGCCTGTGGCACTTTTTCCTTTTCTTCCGTTGCTTCCGGCTCAGCAATCTTTTCTGTTTGCTGATTTTCTGAATCCTCTGCCATATTGCGGTATTCGGGAGGCAGGTCATTTATCCCGATAACCTTGCCTTCATGAATGATCGACAGGCGCTCAATCAGATTGGTCAGTTCCCTGACATTGCCGGACCACTGGCATAATTTCAGCGCCTCGACTGCCCTTGAATTGAGCCTGACAGCAGCCAGTCCTTCATGTTCCAACCGGGTAATAAGTTCCTGCAGCAAAGTCGGAATATCTTCAGGGTGTTCGCGTAAGGGGGGCAAGTATATGGGGAAAACATTGAGCAGATAATACAGGTCTTCCCGAAAGTTGCCTTGTGCCACTTTTTCTTTCAGGTCTTCATTGGTTGCCACCACCAGTCTGACATCAACCTGCCGTATCTGATTTTCACCCAGACGGTGAAAATTTTTGTTTTCCAGAAAGCTCAGGAGACGAGCCTGAATTTCAGGTGAAATCTCAGTCACCCGGTCAAGAAACAAGGTCCCTCCGTCAGCCCGCTCCAGATACCCTTCAGCTTCTTTTCCGGCATCCTGGTAGGATGCGCTATGGCCAAAAAAGTGAGGCTCAAACTGCATCCCTTCTGCAGCACAGTTCACAGCAATAAATTCTTTATCTCCTCGACCGGAATGGTAATGAATATTGCGGGCAACAATTTCCTTACCGGTTCCCGATTCACCAAGCAACAAAACATTGGCATTACGTTTTGACACCTGCTGCATCAGCTCCCTGACCCGGCTGATTGATTTACTCTCACCCACCAGCGTCCGGAAAAGTGGCGTCCCCTGCTCGTTAATAATTCTGCTCGGGGTTTGCGAAACCTGCAGATCGATTAGTTGCCGGGCATATTCCAGCAGTCGAATGAGAGTCTGGTAGTCAGGATTTTTAGGCAACTGGATCGTCCAGGCCTGTGCTGATTCCGGCAATTTATCGTGGATAAATTCTGCCGGGCACTGCAGTAACAGTGGCAGTTTGTTTTTTACTGAATGAATGGCATTGATGTAGGATACAAGTGCCTGATCGTTGGCTTCATCGCTTTTAAATTTCCCCAGCATGATCGCCAGTACATGCTCGTTATGCAGCCGTCCGGTAATATATTTTTTGCCACTTTCAGAATCCAGTGCAACTACATCCTCGCCAATAAAGTTGAACAGGACTTTCCAGTTATGGGTAGCAAGTTTGTCATCATCGATAATGATAACTTTATGTCGGGTCGTCATAGACAGTTCGGTTTTTTGCGCTGATCAGGACCTGGAATTATAACAAGCTGGCAAGGTCTTCCCTGGTATCTACATCACGTAATGGCGATAAACATTGTTGAGCCAGTCCAGCGCCCTCAATCCGCGCAAGTGTTTGTTGCAACACGACTGCTGTGCCCCAGTCGATATCCTGAAAAACCTCCGGATGCGCCTGTTTCATGCCAATCAGTACATAACCGCCATCTTCGGCCGGCCCCAGCACCAGGTCTGTATGTTTATCCTGCAGGACCATCAGGGCTGCGTGCAGATATTCCTCATCCAGATCCGGGCAGTCACTACCGATAATGATGACTGTCCCGGCCTGCTTGAGAACAGTTCTCGCCGCATGCAGCATTTTGTCGCCAAGATTACCGCCGGACTGTAGTTTCACGTCACCGGAAAAACTGTCAAACAGAGGGTGCTCATGTTCCTGGTCCAGCCACAGTTGTACCGGACACAGCGGACTTTTATGCAGGACTTTTAACTGCCGCTCCATTAACTGGAGATGCAGATTCAGCGCTCCCTGTTCACCCAGCACTGAGATCAGGCGGGTTTTGACTTTTCCGGCAAGCGGGGCTTTGGTGAACATAAGGATCCTGGCGTCGGGAAACTGATAGTCTGGGCTGGAATCTGGCATAGCTTTAACGTGAGTCAGGGTAGTATTTGTCCGCAAGTTTATGGGGTTTTGCTCCCAGGGCATATGCCAGACGAAGCTGCCACATCAGGAAAATCGTTCGCCAGATACCGTTTTTCTCCCAGCGCCTGCTGGAGGTCAGAACGCGCTGGGTCAGTCGCTGCGGCCTTGCCAGTTTTTTGAGCTTTTTGCTCAGGGCAACATCTTCCATCAGGGGAATCCGGTCATAAGCGCCGACATCCTCAAAACTGCTTTTACGGACAAATATAGCCTGGTCTCCGGTGGCAATACCGCTGAGAGCACTGCGCAGATTGACGCTGTTTTCAATCATACGGTATATGCCTTTGCTGTTATCAAGCTGAATATCAAAACGACCCCAGTGCGACTGGTCGGATGCCAATGCCTCAACAATCAAGCTGTCTGCTGCTTCCGGCAACAGGGAATCGGCATGCAAAAACAGTAAAATCTCATGCCGGGCTACTTCAGCCCCTTCATTCATCTGATGCGCGCGACTTTTGACAGTCTGCATTAAGCGATCCACTTTGGGTCTGGCAACAGCCAATGTCCGGTCGTGACTGCCTCCGTCAACCACTATGATTTCATGACCGCGTTCCCGGTACTGCTGCAGCAAAGGCAGACTGTTTTGCAGTGCAGCCTCTTCATTAAGAGTCGGAATGATGATACTTATTGAGGGCAAGCGGGGGGACACAGATTCAGTCGCTCAGGGCTCCGCCACAACTACTGCCCTGTCCGGCAGTACATCCGTAACAATGCTCACCGATGGCAATCGGCTTGTCCCTGAGATCCTGTTTAAGAATATCGCGTAAATGTGGTCTGGCCTTACTGGTTCCTATCAATGGCATTTCCAGCATCTGGTTAAAATCACAGTCATAGACATAACCCTGGTAATCCACGCTGACCAGGGTCCGGCACATGACAGTTTCAAGATTATCGGGTGAATAGGCATCCTTGAGGATCTGCATGTACTCCTCATACAGCCCTTTGGCCAGTAACATGCCGCCGAAACGGCTGATCGGCATATTGGTTATGGTGAACAGCTCGTTGAATTCAATGGCAAAATTGTCTTTCAGAATACGCTTGTAGTCTGCTTCCAGTCCTGCCTGGGGTGGTGGCAGGTTAAGGTTTTGCGGGTTGTATACCAGGTTAAGTTGCAAATCTTCCTGTTTACCATAGCCCAGTGAATTAAGTTTTTGCAGCGCCCTGATGCTGCCGTCAAAAATCCCTTTACCACGTTGTTTTTCCACGTTTTCTTCTGAATAACAGGGCAAGGATGCGGTAATCGTTACTTTATTGTCGGCCAGGAAGTCAGCCATGTCTTCGTAACCCGGCTCCAGCAAGATCATGAGGTTGCAACGATCAATAACTTCAACACAACGTTTACGCGCGGCGCTGACCAGGTAACGAAAATGCGGGTTCATTTCCGGTGCCCCGCCGGTCACATCGAGGGTCCGGATCTTCAGTTTGTCGATTGCCTCCAGCAGCATATCCACCACTTCAAGGCTCATCAATTCCTTGCGAGTCGGTCCTGCATTTACGTGACAGTGAGTACAGCTCAGATTACACAGATAGCCAAGATTGACCTGCAAGGTCTGCAGTTCATCCCGGTAAACGGGAGGGAAATCTGTCTCGAGCAATAAAGGTTTGGTATCCAGCATTATGATTTGTATCCTGTTTCGTAAGATTCTAAGCCTTGCGCTATACATAAGCAAAACTGTCGCTTAGCTTTCCTGCACACAGCACGTTAAAATAGAGCCTCACACAGACGAATTGTTACACATGTCAGCAGTACATCCCCTGGGCACACTGGACGCTTTGCAGTTTGACAACAGTTTTGTCAATACTTTGCCGGCAGACCAGATTATAGATACCAACAGCAGGCCGGTGGATAAAGCCTGCTTTTCACCCGTTGAACCCCTGCCCTTTCCCGGCGCAAAACTTGTTGCCTATTCCCGGGAAATGGCACAGGAGCTTGGGCTCAGTCCTCTGGAATGTGAATCCGAACGCTTTGTGAAAATCTTCAGCGGCACAGAATTGCTGCCTGGCATGCAATCCTATGCCTCCTGTTATGGTGGTCACCAGTTTGGCAACTGGGCTGGCCAGCTGGGCGATGGCCGTGCCATCAACCTGGGTGAAGTTGTCAGCAAAAAAGGTCAACGCTGGGCATTACAACTGAAAGGCTCCGGCCCGACTCCCTACTCCAGAAATGCTGATGGCTTTGCCGTTTTGCGTTCATCCGTACGTGAGTTTCTTTGTAGCGAAGCCATGTATCACCTTCGTGTTCCCACTACCCGGGCTTTGTCCTTGCTGACTACTGGTGCCGAAGTTGAACGCGATATGTTTTATAATGGCAACCCGCAGATGGAGCCAGGTGCAATTGTTTGCAGGGTGGCTCCAACCTTTATTCGTTTTGGAAATTTCGAACTATTCACCTCGCGCAATCAGACAGATATTCTACGCCAACTGGCTGACTACACGATTCGTTATTTTTTTCCGCACCTGGGCAAACCTGACAAGGAAGTATATCTGCAGTGGTTTAATGAAGTCTGTCGCCTTACCGCACGTCTGATTACTGAATGGATGCGCGTCGGCTTTGTGCATGGCGTGATGAATACCGACAACATGTCGATTATCGGTCAGACCATTGATTACGGCCCCTATGGTTGGCTGGAGGATTATGATCCCTACTGGACACCAAATACTACTGATGCCCAGGGCAGACGTTATGCATTTGGCAAGCAGCCTGAAATTGCGCACTGGAACCTGTCACGTCTGGCCAACGCCATTTACCCCTTGATTGAAGACGTCCCGGCGCTGGAACAGGCACTGGCCCTGTATGAAGAAAGCTACCAGATCGCCTGGCGCGATATGATGACCAGTAAACTGGGCCTGCTGGCTTTTGACCATGATATTGATGAATTGCTGTTTCAGGATCTAATGCGGAACCTGAAAAATGGCAGTATCGACATGACCTTATTCTTCAGAAATCTGGGCAACCTGGATATCAGTACCAGCAACAATCATCAGTCGCTTGATCAGTTTATGCACATGCTCAGTGATGTTTCATATCTGGAGAAAATGGACAGCCAGCTGGAACAAAGTTTCAGAGACTGGTTCCTGAGATATTGCGAACGCAGCAAACAGGACCCCCGTCCGGCTGATGGCCGACGCAAGCAAATGCATGCCGTTAACCCGCTTTATGTACTGAGAAATTATCTGGCGCAGGAAGCCATAGAAGCGGCTGAACAGGGTGACAACAAACTACTGCATGAATTGCACGAAGTCCTCAAGGACCCCTATACCGAACAGCAAGGTAAAGAACGATTTACGCGGAAACGACCGGACTGGGCATTAAACAAAGCCGGTTGTTCCATGCTTTCCTGCAGTTCTTAAGCTTTATATTTCAAACTGCATAAAAAAAGGGTGCACATGGCACCCTTTTTTACATCAGGCCATATTAGTCAGCTGCGAAACAGTAAAACAGGCCATCTCCGCCTGTCTGAATCAAAGCCTGTTGACTGCAACCGGCGCTCGGGTGAGCAGCATTCCAGCTCAGGTTGCCGCCACCGTGGCGATCACTGTGCCCGACACTGGCACTTCCTTCTCCACTGCTGGTCCAGTTGTTACAGGTATGATCAGCTTCATCAGGAAAAAAGGCTGTACCGTCTGCCTGCGTACCAGTCAGAATATCGTGACGGTTTGGACTGTCACCAACACCATTAATCTGATTGCCGTTCTCATCCAGCGCAGTATTTTTATCAATAGTGCGATTGTATAAGTGCAGATCAGAAACATTGCTCGCAATCAGTGTGCCATTGGCGTTATACCAGGGACCGCTGCCAATTCGGTCACGGGCATTAAGGCGAGGCTGCCCAGCTACTGTTTCCGCGCTCAGATAAGCACGCCAGGTTCGATTGCCTGCGCCTGCTGCTGTCGCCAGCGCCTGGCAATGGGCGTCAGCTCCGGCGAGTCCACCCAGATTGCCGCCATTACCTGGCCCTTCACTGGTGACAAAAAAGCTCATGCCGGTAAATTCGGCGTCCTGTGCAAAGACACTGCCGGATAAAGTCAGCAGGCTTGCAGTAATTACTGCGGGCATATATTTCATAACATCACTCCTTACTTGGTTTAGTTGAAATTATTGTGTTTACCAACGAGGTGGCACAGCTCCCGGCTTGGGTGGCCAGGTCTCGCAGGGACTTGGATTCCATTTTGAATTATCCGCCTCACGCCGAAAATGTGAGGTCGTGACATAGGGCTGCATCAGATACAGGGGATCATCAACAATAGTCGTAACCACAAACCAGTCATCGCCGGTTGGCGCAGTAAAGGTGTCATAGTATTCGGTCAGAATGGCATCTTCACTGTAGGGAGCCCCGTTCGGACGTAAATAACCCGGTGTCATGCGCGTTGTAATCACCTTAAGATTTCCACCGGGAGGCCCTTCTTCCCCTGGGGCGTAGAACATACGACTCCTGTGGATCATGATATTTTCCCAGGCTGCGACACTGTACCCCTGCCAGCTTCTCTCCCGGGTCGCGCCGTCCAGCATCATGCTCATCATGGAGCGATGCCCTTCACGTGAGAAATTCAGCAGGCGAGTCTGCATGCCGGCATCGGTATCGATACGCAGGGTGTAATCATCTTCCCAGCTGATCTGCAGGCGGGTCGGAACCCTCATGACACGGGCTGCTCCGAAAGCCTTGCACTGCAGACCGGCAGCATTGTCTGTTTCAAGGTCCCAGGTATTGGCAACTTCTATACCCAGTTCATTCAGGGGAACACTCATGTAATCACCTGGGGCCGGCGTCAGCATGCGATAGGCCCAGTCTTCTGTGACCACCGCGACCCAGTTACCGGTCAGATCAATCGGTGCTTCCAGCCTGCCCGGGTCTGCCGGAGGTGGCGGACCATCCAGAAACAATCTTTGGGCAAAACCGGCAGTACTCAACAAGACACTTGAAGCCAGAAGCACCACGCATGTTGATTTCAGTAGAGACACACCTGTGGTCCTAACGTAATTCGTCATAAACAGCCTCCAGAAACATTTCTGTCGTCCATGACTCACCGCTGTACAGACCGTCATATTCCAGCGCGGGTCTGGCCGCGATAACATCGTCCAGGGACTTGCCTTCATCTAGCATGTACTGCACTCTGTCGCGGATAATGGTCACCATATCGCGGTATTCCACCACATCGGATTCACTGGCAATTCGGCCGTGCCCGGGAATGACCAGGGTGCCCCCCTGCTGGTTGAATTCCGGGATAGTGATATTAATGATGCGATTCAGGCCGTCAATCACGCCCTGCAGGCTGCCGCCCAGTTCAGGCCGAAACTTCGGGTAGCCAGTAATATCAAACATCGGCCCGGTCACCAGGACATCGGAATCCCTGAAATAGACCATGATGTCGCCACCAGTGATGGCTGCCGGTACGTGCATCATATCGATGCCTTCGCTATTAAAGTTAAGCGTGCGGTCTTCGCCAAAAAAGGTACTGTTGGGCCAGAATTCATAAGGCAACAGCGAGCCCAGATCACTGCTTGCCAGAATCGTCAGGCCGTTGGTATGGCCGAAAATCGGCATACCCACTATCGGCGGCCCTATCCCTGCAGGATGAAGAATCTGGTTACCGGCAATGTGGCCGGGCAGGATCGTGGTATTAATTAACTGGCTGAGTGGCCTGTTGCTGAGTCCGCGAATTGCTGACAACACGTTCTCACTTGCTTCTAAATTTCCGGCATCAACAATCAAAACCCCCATTTCCCCGGTTTGAACAGCAATATTGCTGCCGCCGGTGGCGATCATATGAATGCTACCCTGAACCGGCAGCACTTCAATTTCATCCGTATCGGGCGCCAGCGGTTCCGGTCGTTGTGCCTGCGTTGTCTGTATCAGTGAACCTATCAACACTAAGCTGGCAAGCAGAAAAGAAGTAATTTTCTTTGTTGAATAAATCATTACTCCTGCTCCTCTACGGCCAGATTGGCATCATATTCCTCACGCATCAGGCGCAGGGTTTCGCGATACTCCGGGTAAAGAGTGACACTGCCCCCACCGGTTGCTTCGACGGCGATGCCCAGTTCATTGGCTGTATCGTAATGCATGGTCCCAAGCGGCCAGTGTGGCACCCAGCCGGGCTCCATAGCCACTTCTTCCACGGAAGTGAAGGGGTTAGCTCTGCTGACAACCTGAGGAGGATTCAATATCCAGGTCTGACTTCTGACCAAAGGCTCTTCCAGGTAAATCGGGTCTTCAATATGACTGACCATGGTCATGTATTCCCCATGGCGGAAAAAAAATTCAGTCATCACTCCATAGGGACTGGCCGGCACACCATTACGCTGGTAAACCCCGTATTTCATGTGTGTGGTCGTCACTATCAGCACGCCGTTCTGCCAGACACCGGTGGAAAAGCCGTTCCACTTGTGCAGCCCATGTCGTTCAGACGGATGCTCTCTGCCATCAAGCCAGATGGTGCGATCAGCCCTGCCGTAGGTACCATTGGTTTCATAACCGATTAACTGATCAGTGACCGGATCAAGAATGCGATCTATTCTCAGGTCCGGTCTGGGGCCGCGAAAGGAATACTGCGCCGGATGCGGCTGCCCCTGTCGCTCAGGCTGGGAAAGAATGGAGGCATCCCAGGTTTCGGCTTTTTGTCTGGCCGCATCGTTTATGGGTATCCCCAGATAGGACCCCAGGCCGGCACCAGGCACACGATCGTACCAGTCTTCCAGTACCAGTGCTGCCCACATACCGGCAATATCAAATCCCTCTCTTTCTGAATAAGAAAGTTCCTGTGCCAATAGCTGCGGGTTAAAATACAGACTCAGTGTTGCAGTAAGCAGGCAGTAACAAATTCGACATTTCATAACTGTTAATTCTTATTATTAATATAAGGTGGAGAGGCCGGAAATTATAAACAAAGCCTTTTATAAAGAAAGCAAAGAGCCTTAAATTGAACATTTTTTACATCATTGCATAACCTGGCTGTTGCTTCCTCTTGATAGAGGCATGGAACTGCCAGCCAGGGAACACCCTGTGCTAGAATGCCCCGGGTTTTTTGCAACGCTCCGGTGGCACAGATGGATAGCGCGGCCCCCTCCTAAGGGGCAGGTCAGAGGTTCGAATCCTCTCCGGAGCGCCACTTTTGATTAATGTAATTAATAGCTTTATTTCCGGCAATCTCCGGGTCTATCCAGGAGCCGGGGATTTTTATCTCTCCCACTCCCCTACCTGAAAACCCTCTACCAGTGTATCTATGGCATAGACTGCAGTATCAACAGCCAGGGTAATGGCAAACAGCGTACTCTTGTCGGGGCCGCCAAAATGCAGTCCGTGAGTACCGGGAGGCGCAGGAAAATAGGCAATGAATTCACCGCTGTCGGGATCAATAATCCAGGCACCGTTGTCCGGTGTGTAGATTCGACCCCGCGTATCAACCTGCATGCCGTCCCTGCCGGCCCAGGCAAATTGCCGCTCATTGATCAACGAACCGTCAGGCTGAATGTCATAAGCAACAATACCGCCAGTAGGTACGGGAGCACCTGCCGGTAATTCCAGATCGGCTGGCAGCATGGCACCCGGAAGTCGTCCAGTGACATAAAGGGTATTGCCATCCGGGCTGATGGTAATCCCGTTACCGCGAACCGAACTGTAAGGACCGCTGACTTCACCTTGAGGATTGGCGTAATACACGCCCCCCATGGTCATGTACATTCCTCCTTTGTCATCGGCGACCATATCATTGAGTACACCCGGCCCCAGACATTCCAGCGGCTCACCGTTCATGGTGTTGGTAAACAGGCGGCGTGGTTCAACCTGCCAGATGCCGCGATCCAGGGCACGTTGGCCAACATAGAGCGTGCCATCAGGTGTAAGTGCCAGCGCGCCACCGGTATAGGTATCGGTATAAAGAACACGTGTCGTGCCATCAAGATAGATTTCCCAGATCTGGCTGATATCGTTCATGGCCAGCAAAATCCCGTTCTCGGTAGCGATCGGGCTGTCGGTATTATTACCGCTGCCTTCCCAGATCTTGCGCCAGCTCTGCCCCGCTTCAATAATACCCGGCACTCCGGCAACCGGCGTGTTCTCGAATTCCACCGGATCGGCACGAAGTATCCTCATGCCGCCGCTACCGCCTATTGGTTCAGCCGGATTGGAACAATTCGCCAGGACAAAGGCTTCCCGATTAGGGTCATTGCCGCCTTGCACTCCCGGCGTGCGATTCATATCAATTGGCTGTTGCTGGGCAACTGTTACCGAGCTAAGGGCACTGAGAAATAAAGTCAGAAGTATTTTATTTTTGTTCATGTTGCATCCCACTTGTTTTTGAATCTGCTTTCAGGGTTATAGCGTGTTTCCGCGACACCAACAATACTCTTTAATCTAACAGGGCTCCACTGCAAAGAGTTATTACGTTGTAAATGGAGCAGTAAGACCGACCAGGGCAACTTGACAGAGCAGACTGATTAAAAGAAAATTTATGTTCGTATAGAGAATATAATGTACGTATTACGAACATTTTTATGTTTCTATATTTCCGGGGAATTACCAATTGCTTTATGGCACTTGATTCATCGCAAAAAGCACGCTTGCACTGCTCTGGCTATCTTGGTTGAATGCTGGCTCTGCCTGCGAGGACAGCAGGCAATCTTTCCAGTGAGAAAATTAATAACAGAAGGGTTCCCACTATGAGTGTAAAAGTAAAAGACTTTGGCCTGGACAATATGCCACAGGCTGTATTGGAAGAATACGGTAGTAAAACCGAAGATCCCCGCCTGCGTGAAATCATGCTGGCCCTGATCACCCATTTACATGAATTTGTCAAAGAAGTAGAGCTGACTGAAGAGGAATGGTTCAAGGCCATTCAGTTTCTGACTGCTGTCGGACATAAATGTGATGATGTACGCCAGGAATTTATTCTGCTCTCAGATACCCTGGGCGTGTCATCGCTGGTTGATACCGTCAACCACCTGCGTAAAGGCATCGGGACGGAAAATACGGTTCTGGGCCCCTTCTATGTGCCCGGTTCACCGGAAAAGCCAATGGGCGCCAGCATCGTCCAGAAGCCAACTGAAAAAGGCGTGACTGCAGTGGTTAACGGCACTGTAAGGGACCAGGATGGCAATCCGGTCGCCAATGCCGTGCTGGATGTCTGGCAGTCTTCCAGTGAAGGGCTGTACCACATGCAGGATGAGAACATGCCTGAATACAATCTGTGTGGCCGTTTTACCACCGGGGATGACGGTAAATACATCTTTGTCACGGAAAAACCGGCAGCCTATCCGGTCCCGACTGACGGCCCCGTCGGTGATATGCTGCGGGCCTGTGGTCGCCACCCAATGAGACCGGGTCACTTGCATTTCATCATCACCGCACCCGGTTATGACCGTCTGGTCACACACATTTTTACCAACGGTGACGAATATCTTGATTCCGATGCCGTTTTTGCCACCAAGTCTTCCCTGGTTGGTGAATACAAACCCTGTAATGATGAAGCACTGGCACAGGAATTGAATATCGACGGTGATTTTGAGAAGGTCGATTTTGATTTCACATTACTGGCCAGTAAATAAACCCACTTGGATCTGTTAATACGCGAGGAAATATGAAAGAAGTCCCACAAATCAGTCTGCAGGAAGCCGCACAAAAAATCTCCGATGGCGACACCATGATCGTCGGCGGGTTCGGCATGACCGGCAATCCTGTTCACCTCCTGCACGCGATCGCTGAAACCGGCGTAAAAAACCTGACTTATGTCGGTAACAACGTAGGAGAGCCCGGACTGGGCGGTGGAAGACTGCTGCGTAACGGGCAGATCAAAAAGGCCATTGGTTCATTTTTTACCTCCAATCCGGAAGCGGTAAAAGCTGCACAGTCCGGCGAAATGGAAGTAGAACTTCTACCCCAGGGAACCCTTTGCGAAGCCATGCGCGCCGGCGGTGCCGGACTCGGTGGCTTCTTTACCCCGACTTCAGCCGGTACCGCACTGGCTGAAGGCAGGGAAACCCGGGAGATTGATGGCCAGGAAATGGTGTTAATTCCGCCGATCAAGGGTGAAATCGCCCTGATTCGTGCCTGGAAAGCCGACACTGCTGGCAACCTGCAGTACCGCATGACGGAAAACAACTTCAACCAGGCCGCAGCCACAGCCGGCAAGGTCGTGATCGCCGAAGTAGAGGAAATCGTTCCGGTTGGCGAACTCGACCCGAATTTTATTCATACCCAGGGCTGTTTTGTGGATTTTCTGGTTGAGGCCAGGCTGACACTGGAGGACCTCGGTTCCTCTGCTTCGGTACCGCCGAAAACAGATAATGTCGATGAATCCCGTATGAACATAGCCCGGGCTGCACTGGGTGAACTCAATCCGGGTGATGTAGTCAATCTGGGCATCGGAATCCCGACGCTGGTAGCAGACCTGATTACCCCGGAAAGCGGCATCATCATGCATACCGAAAACGGCATGTTGGGCGTCGGTCCGCGCCCTGACTCCGGCGGCGCCATGGATTATCCGGTTAACGCCGGCAAAATTCCGGTCAGTGAGCTGCCGGGCGCGAGTTACTTCGATTCCTGCATTTCCTTCGGCATGATTCGCGGCGGGCACGTTGATGTCTCTGTGATCGGCGGCCTGGAAGTGGATGAAGCGGCCAATCTGGCCAACTGGGCGGTTCCCGGAAAACCCCTGCTGGGTGTCGGCGGCGCCATGGACCTCTCGTCCGGCTCCAAACGCCTGATTGTCACCATGACGCATACCAGCCGTGATGGCTCACCCAAAATCGTCCCGTCCTGTGAGCTTCCTTTAACCGCAAAAGGTGTGGTTGATGTCGTGGTAACCGACCTGGCCATGTTCCGCTTCGTGGAAGGCGAACTGGTACTGGTCAAGGTGATGCCTGATTCCAGCCTGGAAGAAATTGCTGAAAAGACCAGCGCCAAATACCGGGTTGCTCTGGAAGACTGATAGCCTTTGCAGCAGCTACAAAGACAGGCTCTCGTCGACAGGCAGCACTTCAGCGATTTTCGCGGCTGCCTGTTGCAGACTTGGCAATAACTCTTCCTTCAGGCGCTTTTTATCCATCTTTTGCGGTTGCGAGCTGATGTTGATCGCCGCGACCGCTTTTCCCTGCTTGTTGATAATCGGTACTGATACCGAACTCAAGCCGATTTCCAGCTCTTCATTGACCAGCGAATAGCCCTGACTGCGTGCTGCCAATACTTCATTTAAAATCAAGGAATCGTCTGTAAGAGTATGTTTTGTAAATTTATTTATTTTTTGCTTTTTAATAAATTTGTAAATTTCCTGCTCTGGCATTGCGGCCAGCAAAACCCGTCCCATGGAAGTGCTCAGCGCCGGTAATCTTGAGCCGATATTGAGGCTGACTGACATCAGCTGCCGGGTCAGGCTGCGGGCAATGTAAACCACATCTGGCAGGTCCAGCACCGATACCGAACAGGACTCTCCGGTATGCTCGCTGACTTCCTTGATATAGGGCTGTATCAGTTCTACCAGGGGCTGGGAATTCAGATAGGAAAAACCCAGATTTAACACTCTGGCAGAGAGCCAGAAATATTTACCGTCTGATTCCACATACCCCAGTGCATGCAGGGTATGTAAAAATCGCCGCGCCGTGGCCCGGGCCAGTTCGGTTCTACTCGCAACTTCAGTCAGGGTCAATCTGCAGTGATCCTTGTCAAAGCAGCGTATGACTGCCAATCCACGCGCCAATGAGGTAACATAGTCCTTACTGTCAGCCCCGATAAAACTTGACATATTTGGGTCCATTAAGCATAATCTTTCGTCCAAGTTCGCTGGGGATTACATTAGTTCGCTATATGAACTTTGTCAAGATTGTGCCTGGTAAGATGGCAATTAACTGCCATTGATTCCGATCAAAACAGTTTAAAATTACTTGGCTTAGAATCTATCAGACACCAACAGAAGCATTAATTGCAGATACTGCAAAAAGTGTAAATAATTTAGTAACAGGAGATCAGCATGTCTGTGGAATACAAAACAACCTACGCTTCCATCGATAACTACAACAAAGGCGGCGTCCAGATGGTCAGCGGTAACATTAAAGATTACGTTTTCTCTAATGTTTATGAAGTCGCTGCAACCTCCCCTGCCTACGAACGTGTAGTCGTGGCAATCAACCTGGTCTATACCCTTGAAGCCGCACGTGCTGAAGGCCAGTCAGACTGGTATGTCTGTGCCCACGATGAATTCGTGATTGCCTTTGACTACGACGTGGAAGTGCACTACATCAAACTGGATGACACCAGCTTCATTGATGATGATAAAGACGGTGCTATCAAACTGAACGAAAAACCTGCCGGTCAATACATGGGTAAAATTACCCTGAAGCGTGGTCACCAGGCCCTGTTGCCGGAAAAAACAGCCTACAGCATCAAAGCCGAGAAGCCGGCAACAATTGTTTACCAGACCGTTCTGGGTGATGAATCCGTACAGAAATGGAACGAAATCTGCCTGACAGAGGAGCAATAAAACGCTCCTTCAGGGCACAGCTGGAAAAGCATGCAAGAACAGAGTATTTAAGGCCTAGGCTATTGACTTTATTAGCCAAAACCATACAGTAACCGTATAGATTTAAAGTAAAGGAAGGAATGACAATGACTAACTTAAATGCAATGGTGGACAACAAAAAGACCGGCTATCAGGACTTCACTGCCGGTAGTTTTACTTTCCGTCGTGATGAGTACTTCGCCTATGTTGATTATCCAGGTGGCGAGTATGTCATGCCGATTGATGACTTTCTGAAAGCCCTGATGCGCGACATCGCCTGGGGTTTCTTTTACGGCACCGTAAACTTCGACTCCGTACTGGGCACCACAAACCATTACGGCAACGTTGATCTGTTCATCGGTTCTGAAAACGAAGAGTATGTAAACAACGGTAAAGACTATAAAGAGAACTTCCCCTCAGATGAGCTGATGGAAATTTTCCAGGCCATGCAGTCCGACTGGACAATCGAAGGCTTTGACCCCTTTGCCGCGCCGCAGGAAACCGGCACTGCCTGGGGACCGAAAAACGGCAATAACGATGAAGCCATTTCACGCAAGCGTCAGGTTGCCAAGCGTATGATTGGTATTCCGGGCGATACTGAAGTGCGTTCTGACGATACCGGTTATCCTGTCAACCGTCATTTTAAAGACGTTGATCAGTCACAGCCGGTAGTTGAAGCAGAGCCTGGTTTCGAAGACCAGATCCACGGTTTCAACCTGTGGGCGCATTTGTCACGTTCAGATGTAACCTGGAACCCATCAGTGGTTTCAGTGTGCAAACAGAGCCTGCTGTGCCCGACTTCAGAAGAATACATTCTGCCGGTTGAACATGGTAATGACCGTGTTGAATGGTTTGTTCAGGTGAGTGATGAAATCATCTGGGATATCAAGGATGGTAAAAGCAGCAAGCCCCGTGCTTCTCTTGTAATGCGCGCTGGCGACGTTGCCTGTATGCCAGCTGATATCCGACATCAGGGTTTTTCACCCAAACGCTCCATGCTGATTGTCTGGGAAAACGGTTCACCGGAAATTCTGGACATGATCAAGCAGGGCAACCAGCCTCGGGTTGGTGTTGAGTTTTAATTAATACTCAACTAGCAGTAGAGCAGTAACAAAGAAAATCCTTTACTTTTAAATAGCTGCTGTCCGCTTCCGGGCAGCAGCTTTTTTCTAGGAACCTCTAATTAAGTCCTTGTTTCTGGTTCAGCGACTTAATCAGAGCTTCCCTAATCTATAACTCTTGGAACGCTATGAAAATCATCGACAAACTACTAATTAACGGCGAGTGGGTTGACGGCGAAGCCGGCACCACCATTGATGTACTGAACCCCTATGATAATTCCCTGATTACTAAAGTTGCCGAGGCCCGTGAAGCGGATGTCGACAAAGCCGTGGCAGCAGCCAAAGATGCCTTTGCGGAATGGAAAGCCCTGAGCGCCTCCGAACGTGGGCATTATCTGCTGAAACTGGCTGACAAGATTGAAGAAAATGCCGAAGAGCTGGCACAACTGGAAACCATGGATACCGGTCACCCGGTGCGGGATACCCGCAACCTTGACGTTCCCAGAACTGCATACTGCTTCCGCTATTTCGGCGGCATGGCCGACAAATTTGAAGGTTCTGTCATCCCGGTAGACGCCGGCTTTCTGAATTATCTTGACCGTCAGCCTATTGGTGTCGTCGGGCAGATCGTTCCCTGGAATTTTCCTCTGATGTTCACCAGCTGGAAAATGGCCCCCGCCCTTGCAGCCGGAAACTGTGTAGTCATTAAACCGGCTGAACTGACCCCGCTTTCTACACTGCGTATTGCTGATTTAATGATGGAAGTCGGCATCCCTAAAGGTGTCGTGAATGTAGTAGTCGGTCGCGGCAGCGTTGCCGGCCAGCATCTGGCTGAGCACGAAGATGTCGGTAAAATCTGCTTTACCGGTTCAACTGCTGTCGGTGAAAAAATTATCGAAGCGTCTGCCAAAACCATTAAAAAGGTACAACTGGAACTTGGTGGCAAAGGTGCCAATATTATTTTTGAAGATGCCAACATTCCGGCTGCCGTCGGCGGCTCGGCATTTGCCATTTTCCATAATCAGGGGCAGGCCTGTATCGCCGGATCACGTCTGATCATTCATGAAAATGTAGTGGATGAATTCCTGGAAAAATTCAAGGCCCTGGCTGAAAGTATCAAGGTTGGTGACCCGACTGACCCAAATACAGAAATGGGACCGCTGACCTCACAGATGCACCTTGACCGTGTGCTCGAATACTGCAAAGTGGTTAAAGAAGAAGGCGGTGAATTTATTACCGGTGGTGAACAGCCTGATGACGAACAGCTTAAGAAAGGATGTTTCGTCAAGCCAACGATTGTTAGAGCCAAACCTGGTGACCGTGTGTTCCAGGAAGAAGTCTTTGGTCCTTTTGTATCTGTTACAACCTTCAAGACAGATGAAGAAGCCATGGAACTTGCCAATGCCACAGAATATGGTCTAGGCAGCGGCCTTTGGACTTCCAATATCACCCGTGCACATAAATTTGCCCGTGAAATCCACGCCGGTATGGTCTGGATTAACTGTTACAAACGCGTCAATCCGGCCAGCCCCTTCGGTGGTGTCGGACGCTCAGGCTACGGTCGGGAAATGGGCTTTGAAGCCATGCGCGAATACACTGTAGCCAAATCCGTCTGGGTTAATGTGGATGCGAAAATACCGCCATTTTATCCGCGCTAGACTAGCCAAGCTGAGGAAAGCAAGACATGCAATTTGTATATCACCCTAATTCGCAGCGCATCATTTTTGGTGCCGGAACCCTGAAACAACTGCCTGATGAAGTGGCGGCTCTTGGCATAAAAAGTCCGATGGTCATAACCACTGAATTTCAGAAAGAACTGGGGACCTCTGCCATTGAGCTGCTGGGTGACTCCTTTGACTGTGCGCTCTACGACAAGGCTGTAATGCATGTGCCACGCGACACAATTAATGACATCATGGCTAAAATCAAAGCGCATGGCAGCGATGGCTGTGTCTGCCTGGGTGGTGGTTCGACTATCGGCCTGGGAAAAGCCGTGGCACTGGAAACCGGACTGCCTTCGATCGTGATCCCCACCACCTATGCCGGTTCGGAAATGACACCGATCTGGGGTATTACTGAAGATGGCATTAAAACCACCGGGCGCGACATGAAAGTGCTGGCAAAAACCGTTATTTACGATCCGGAACTGACCTTCAGCCTGCCTGATTTCATTTCCGGCCCCAGTGGCGTGAACGCAATCGCCCACTGTGTTGAAGCCCTCTATGCTGAAAACAAAAATCCGGTGACATCACTGATGGCTGAAGAAGGTATCCGGGCACTGGCTGAAAGCCTCCCCGTGGTGGTTAAAGATCCAGAAAATATTACAGCGCGTAGTAACGCCCTGTATGGAGCCTGGCTCGCCGGAACGGTACTGGGAACAGTCGGCATGGCCATTCACCACAAGCTTTGTCATACCCTTGGTGGCTCGTTCAACCTGCCCCATGCCGAAGTCCATTCAGTGATAATTCCGCATGCAACCAAATACAACCAGGAAGATGCTCCAGAGGCCATGCAGGCTATTGCCCGTGCACTGGATAGCACTCCTGAAGATGCCCCCGGGGCACTGTTTGATCTGCTGGCTAAAGTCGGCGCACCGACCACCCTTGAGGCAATTGGTATGAAAGAGGAAGATCTGGATAAAGCTGCAGAAATTGCACTGTCGAAACCTTATTTCAATCCCCGTGAAGTGACCCTTGAAGGTGTCAGAGAGCTACTGCAAAACGCATACAGCGGTAATCGTCCCTGATATATTCCAATAATTTCGCACCGGTATACAAGGCTTCAGGAAGCCTTCCCTGGAAGTCCGGATTCCTGTGAAAAAGATTTAGTTAGCTGCCCATGAAAATCTGGTACGAAGAAAAGAATGCTCCACAGACTGGCGATGAAATCTGTAAAGTCGACGACATGCAGCCAGGTGATATCCGTGAAGTCAGCTTCGGGACCGGAACACGCTATCCCTTTCACCTGTTTATCTACAACGATGAAGGCACCCTGCGCTGTTACATGAACCGCTGTCCACACTTCGGCATCAAGTTGAATATAGAACCGGGACAGTTTTTCAATACCAGGAAAACACAATTCATGTGCGTCCATCATCTGGGGAAATTCAATTTCCACGACGGTGAATGTACTGACGGGCCACCCTTCGGCACTTGTCTGGACAGTATCCCGATTTCAATTGAAGACGGCAAAGCTTTCGTGGCCGAGTTCGAAAAGTAGTATAATCAATACTTGTTTTGATCCGGGGAAACTATGATTAAACATATCGTCTGCTGGCGGGTTGATGACCCGAATATGAGCCAGCAATACTGTGATGGTGCCGTTGAACTGCTTGAGCAAATGCGCAAAGAAATCAATGGTCTCTTGCTGCTGGAACTTGCCGTTGATAAAAGCCGCACTGATATGTCTTCTGATTTGGTTCTGTATTCAGAATTTGCAAGCTGGGAGGCCCTTGAGCACTATGACCAGCATCCCCTGCACCAGCAGTTTAAAGATTACCTGGGCCCACATCGTACCGAACGACGTGTGGCTGACTACGAAGTATAAGGAGCAAGCATGACTGAGGCTTATATCTGTGACGCTATTCGAACTCCCTTTGGCCGCTATGGTGGTTCCCTGTCAAGTATTCGCGCCGATGACCTTGGTGCCCTGCCACTGAAAGCGTTGATGGAGCGCAATTCCGGAGTAGACTGGCAGGCTGTTGATGATGTGATTTACGGCTGCGCCAACCAGGCCGGAGAAGACAACCGTAATGTCGGTCGTATGTCCCTTTTGCTTGCCGGCCTGCCTGTTGAAGTAACAGGCACCACCATGAACCGTCTTTGTGGTTCTTCCCTGGATGCCATTGCTACTGCGGCACGTGCCATCAAGGCTGGAGAAGCCGATCTGATTATTGCCGGCGGTGTTGAATCCATGTCTCGAGCCCCCTTTGTCATGGGCAAAGCCTCCTCTGCATTTGGTAGAGACCAGAAAATTGAAGACACCACCATGGGTTGGCGCTTTATAAACCCGGCGCTGAAGGCAATGCACGGGGTCGATACCATGCCAGAGACTGCGGAAAATGTTGCCGACCAGTTTAAAATCAATCGGGACGATCAGGATGCCTTTGCCGCACGCAGCCAGGAACGCACCGCGGCCGCGCAGGATTCCGGTCGTCTGGCTGAAGAGCTGATCCCGGTCAGCATTCCGCAGCGTAAGGCAGACCCGATTATTTTTGATAAGGATGAACATCCGCGTGCCGGTTCGACGGCAGAAGTTCTGGCAAAGTTGCGGCCCGTTGTGCGTGAAGGAGGTACTGTCACTGCAGGAAATGCTTCCGGGATCAATGATGGTGCTGCTGCCATGATTATTGCCTCTGAAGCTGCCGTCAAAAAATATGGCCTGACACCCCGGGCACGTGTTGTTGCTTCCACCACAGCCGGTGTTGCTCCATCCATTATGGGCTTTGCCCCGGCTCCGGCCACCAAAGCCCTGCTCCAGAAAACCGGCCTGAAGCTGGATCAGATGGATGTCATCGAGCTCAATGAAGCTTTTGCAGCACAGGCACTGGCAGTAACCCGCGATCTTGGTCTGCCTGATGATGCAGCACAGGTCAATCCGAATGGCGGGGCTATCTCACTGGGTCATCCACTGGGAGCCAGTGGTGCCCGTCTGGTCATTGCAGCCGTCAATGAACTGCATCGTTCCCAGGGTAAATACGGGCTTTGTACCATGTGTATCGGAGTTGGTCAGGGTATTGCATCGATTATCGAACGTGTCTGATTTAACACTTATCCAGCATTAGGAAAAAGGGAGCCTCGGCTCCCTTTTTTTTAGGCGAAAAAAAAGGCCTCACTCCGTGAGACCTTTTCTTTTTGCAGTATAACTGCTATTTGCCTAGTGCGTAAGCAACATTTCTTACTAACTTCTTATTACATTCCACTTTCTACATGCCACTTCCTACATGCCACAGGGACGCGGATCCCAGCCACCCGGTGCCTCTTCACGAATGAAGTGCGAACTGGTGACAAAGTCTGTTCTGAGATAAGTCGGATCATGCACGATTACAGTAGCAACCAGCCACTCCTGACCTGTTGGATCCTCAAACACATCATAGTATTCAGTCAGCGTTGCATTTTCACTGACCGGTGCGCCATTGGAACGTAACCAGGCAGCAGTCAGGTGAGAAGTTTCAACTTTCAGAGAGCCATATTGCCCTTCCTGCCCCATTGCCGGTGCCGCATCATATTCCCATTCAGCCACGGAATAGCCCTGCAGGCTGTGTGGAGCACTTGCCGGAGGTGGTTCCTCATTGAAGAGAAAACGACGCGTTTGCTGACCATAGTCAGTTTCAATAGTCAGCACATCATCTGATTCCCAGTTCACTCGAATACGCAGCGGTTGACGCATCACACCGGCAGCACCGTATTGCAGACAGGAACCGACCATGTCTTCTTCCCAGGCCTGTCCGACTTGTTCAGCCAGATCATTGTAGGGGATACTGGTAAAGTCGCCTTTTTCAGCAACCCGCATACGCCACAGCCAGTCTTCATTAACATAAGCCATCCACTGACCTTCCAGTCTGTCCAGACCAATCGGGGCAGCATCACGGGGGGACTCCATCATGTCATCCTGAGCGAACAAGGATGTTGTCAGTACTGTAGCACCCAGCAAGGTTGCAAATTTTGAAAACCTTTTTATTGTCATTATCTACTCCTACATTTCGCTCAAATTAGTATAAATGGCAGTAATGAAATCTTCAGTAGAGACGAAGCCATTACCGTAGCGGCCGTCATAGTCGCTGGACGGGCCTGCTTCAAGAATTTCTTCCAGGTCCATTCCTTCGTCCATGTAAAACTGTACACGGTCACGGATGATAGTCAGCATATCGCGATATTCCACTACATCAGCTTCGTCTGCCAGTCGTCCGTGGCCACTGATAACCATGGTGCCGCCTTCCTGCTGCGCACGGGGGACAGTGATACGAATAATCTGGTTCAAGCCGTCTATATAACCATTCACGTGGCCACGATTTTCCAGATCGATGAAGGGATAGCCTTCGGTGAAATAAATATCACCGGTGCTGATAACATCCGATTTACGGAAAAACACCATGGTATCGCCATTTGTATGGGCACGACCCTGATAAAGCAGCTCAATCGGCTCATCGTTAAAGAACAGGTCATAATGGTCACCCAGGTACACTTCTGTCGGCCAGGTTTCAAAAGGTTGCCCGGAAACAGCCATACCCAGCATGACATTTTCATGCGCGATAACTTCAGCACCCGGATTAAAAGTAGCGCTTACATCACGTGCTTCATTACCGGCAACAACCGTGTAACCGGCTTCACGAATAATCTGGTTGCCGCCGACGTGGTCGCCATGACCGTGAGTATTGATTACATATTGAATATCTTTGCCAGGTGCCAGACGTTCAATTTCCGCCAGCAATTTGGGAGCCATTCCGGCAAACTGGGTATCAACGACCAGTACGCCTTCATCACCAATCTGTACAGTGACATTGCCACCGGCACCGGTCAGTACCCATACATTGCCCTGTACGTAGTAGGATTTCACCTCGACGTCAGAAAAATCCTGCTGGGCGAAAGCAGAACCTGTCAGTGCTGCCGCCAATACACAGGCACCAATAACCTTTTGCACAGGGTGATGACCGCGAATCCAGCTCTTAGTATATTTTTTGCTCATTTTCATTGACTCCAAAAACAATATTTACCTTACGACATCCATAAATTCTGGTCGGTTTTTCTAACGCCGGGTTGTATTCGACACAGCATGAAACGCCATGGCACAAGGAAGCTCAGAACTTGGAGTTGCGGAATGGTTTTCCCCTTGGGCAAATGCATTACTGGCTGAACCCCTCCCCCAGATTGAGGACTTCTTGAAAATCTAAAAGCGTTATTCGAAAAAAACACTAACGGCTTTATACAAGCCGTTAGTGTTGGATTATTATTCTAATAAAGAATATTACCGGCAAACACCGGAATTATTCTGTTAA